>ENA-OQKR01000188-OQKR01000188.1-human-gut-metagenome-genome-assembly--contig:-NODE-188-length-26349-cov-3.297651_pt1 | contig 26349 bp, 39 predicted proteins | sample MGYA00242803_ERZ504806 | MGnify/ENA primary metagenome ERZ504806 (study PRJEB26092, sample SAMD00036399) | human gut metagenome | host: Homo sapiens | study: EMG produced TPA metagenomics assembly of...
CAAGCAGACTTGAAGATTACGTTCCGAATGGGCATCCATTCGTGCCACACAGTACACCGGTGATAATATCTGTCCTCATTGCGGTCAGCCTTTACCGACAATATGATACAAGACGCTACTCCAAAAAGTTTGAAGAATATAAACAAAACAGGCTCAAAGAGAATCAATCACGTGGAAAATCCCTGTCGACACAAGTCGAATCATACCGAGAGGAATTAAACAGGCGTAATGAAGAACTTGTAGAGCATTCCAAAAAGATTACTGCCATTGACGAATGTATTGCAGGGCTGTATGATCGTCTGAAATCCACCCCGAAAGCAGCACCGTCCGCCATCAACGAAAACGAGCTGCCTGCGTATGCAGCAAACCTGAAACGTTTGGATGAGATAGAAAAAGAAATAGCAAATATCACATATACTCAGACAGATACCGAACTGTCCGAACGTGCCGAGTTGGTGAAATCTGCTATCAAGAACTTGGAAATCCAACTAAACAACCGTACCATTATCGCCAACTATGATAAAGAAATAGAGCGTCTTGAAAAGGAAGGTCGTGAACTCGCACAGAAGATAGCCGACATAGAGAAACGTGAATATATAGCTGCTAAGTTTGCCAAAGCTCGCATTGATGATTGTGAGAGCCGTTTGAACTCGCTGTTTGGCATGGTACACTGGAAACTTTTCGATACCACTCTTGACGGAAACGAATACGAAGTATGTATTCCTATAATTGATGGTGTGTCCTATGGTACGTGCAATACAGCAAAGCAAGTGAACGCAGGTATTGACATCACCAACACATTGGCAAGGCATTACGAAGTCTATGCTCCAATGTTCATTGACCGTGCCGAAAGCGTGAATACATTCATTGCTTCCAACGCACAAATGATATTCTTGCAGGTTACAACAGACAGTCAACTAACAGTAAAATAAATAGTTAAATCTTTAATTATTAGAATTATGAACGAAAGACAAATCACACCGGTTACACATCAAAGTAACGTTCCTGCTGGCATCAACTTCTTTGACCCGACAACCATTGAAACGCTCAACCGTTTCTCCACCATGTTTGCCAATTCCAGTCTTGTACCCGAAAGTTACCGCATTGGCGGTGTTGTTGGCGGTAAGACCGGAGAAGGACCTAAAAAAACGGTCTCTGAAGCCGAAGCAGTAGCCAACTGCGTAATCGCATTCGATGTGGCCACACGCATTGGAGCATCCCCTCTTATGGTAATGCAGAACTTGTACATTGTATATGGTCGCCCATCTTGGTCGTCCAAGTTCCTAATTGCCACTAGTCAATACTTGTGGACGCGTTTGAACCACTGAAGTTTGAATTGACATCAAATGGAGTTTGCAATAACGGTGTGGCAAATGTCAAGTGTGTGGCATGGACTACTCCTAAAGGTGTTACGCATGATGAGAACGGAAAACCGGTTACATCAAAATCACCACTTGCCTTACGTGGTACAGCCGTTACCATACAAATGGCGATTGATGAGGGTTGGTATAGCAAAAACGGCAGCAAGTGGCGTACTATGCCCGAACAGATGTTACGTTACCGTGCCGCCTCGTTCTGGTGCTCTACATACTCACCGGAACTGTCAATGGGTATGCGTACCGTTGAAGAAAATGTAGAGGACGCCGATTATGTCGATGTTACAGAACAGGTTGCGAAAGAAATTTCCACGCAAGCCAACAAAGGCACTATCAGTTTTGATGATGCAGTAGCTCCGGTTTCCAATGAAGTTCCGGCAGGTGTTGACCCTGAAACAGGAGAAATTAAAGAGACCCAAGGTGAAACAAGTACCGAAAACCAAGCCTCAACCGAGGATGATGGACCGGGCTATTAATCCTATTTGAAATGAAACTTCATGTGTTAGGTTCTTCATCATCAGGCAACTGTTACCTCTTCCAGTCTGAAAAGACTGGTGAGGTACTTGCAGTGGAAGCCGGAGTTAAGTTCAACAAAGTAAAAAAGGTTCTTGACTTCAATCTAAACAGCATTGTTGGTTGTATCGTCAGCCATGAGCATGGCGACCATGCCAAATGTGTGGGCGATTTTATAAACGCCTGCATACCTTGCTATATGAGTCAAGGCACAAAACATGCGCTTGGTTTCTCTTCCAGCTATTGGGCAAAAGGGCTGTTACCATTCGAACAAGTTGTGATAAATGGATTTAGAGTGATACCGTTCCCAGTACAACATGATGCTGCGGAACCTTACGGATACCTCATCCGTCATGAAGAGTGCGGAACAGTGCTGTTTGCCACAGACACCTATTTCCTAAAATACAAATTTCCCGGTCTTAACAATGTAATGTTGGAGTGCAATTATAGCAAGGAAATTCTTGATGCAAATTTCACTGCCGGGCGCATTGACAAGAAACGCTACGAACGCACCATTAAGTCGCACATGTCCTATGATAACTGTCTCCTCACATTGCAAGCCAATGACCTGTCTCAAGTATGCAACATTCTACTCCTGCATCTGTCCGACAATAACAGCAATGCTACGGAGTTTATCCATGGAATAGAAAGATTATATCCAGAGATAAAAATAACAGCCGCTACAAATGGGCTTTCGTTAACATTTAACAAGAATCCCTATTAGCATTTGTGATTATGAGGAAAAATAATAGTAACCAGTAAATAAAGTAATATGAGAATCTATTTTGATATAATATTTATTGTTTTGAATATCATCATTTTTGCTGTTAACTTTCATTTTGCTTTAGAATCCAAATCCTCTAAAGCATATACGTATGCCATTTTAGGAATGAGTTTTGCCATTGCAGCCATCATCCTACTTCTATCTGCGGATTTAAATCAAGAATCATAATGAAAAAATCAGTTGAAAATACTCAATACAAAACAGAGAATTGTAGGCCAAACAATAGTGATCTATCATTTTAATAAAAATAAAAACAATGAGAAAAATTGAGATCGTTGAACATGTTATCAACAATACGACTATTAGTCGCTCACAGGCTATTCAAGCCGTAGATTGTGCTTTTGATGCTATTGAGAAAGCACTTTGTAAAGGTGAAAGTGTCTATATACGTGGTTTTGGCACTATCAAGACTTATATCACAAAAGAAAGGAAAGCCCGTAATATCTACAAGAGAACAACGGTAATCATTCCGGCAAGACGAACAGTAAAACTTGTAGTCAGTAAACAACTCAAAGAAAAAATGAACTCATGATGCACACGTGGTTTGAATGTAAAATCCGTTATGAAAAGACAATGGATAACGGAATGAACAAGAAAGTAACAGAACCCTATCTGGTTGACGCGCTCAGCTTCACGGAAGCGGAAGCACGCATCATTGAAGAAATGACACCCTTTATTTCCGGTGAGTTTACAGTTTCCGACATTAAACGTGCCAACTATAGCGAGCTCTTTCCCTGTGAGGAAGACAGTGCTGACCGCTGGTTCAAGTGCAAGCTATATTTCATTACCTTAGATGAAAAAAGTGGAGCAGAAAAAAAGACAGCTACCAACGTACTGGTACAAGCAGCCGACTTGCGTGATGCAGTAAATAAACTGGATGAGGGTATGAAAGGCACAATGGCCGACTATCAAATTGCATCGGTAGCGGAAACTGCCATTATGGATGTCTATCCATATGCCGCAGATGAGTCCATTACGGATACCATCAGTGAAAATGCCAATTCGCCTGTTGTACGAAATTTCATACAATCTCTCCCCGAAGGTTGCAGGACAACGATAACCGTTGGTGGGAAAAAAGTTGTAGTAGACAAGACCGGAAAAGACACCATTGTTACACCCGAAAAGCAAAGCGACAATGACACTTGAGGAAATGCTTCAAATGGAAAGGAAACGAAAAAAGAAGCAAAAATATGACGATGAGGAACATCGCATACAATGCTCTTGCGTAAAGTGGTTCAATTTGAAGTATCCGAAGTTAAAAGGCCGGTTGTTTGCTGTGCCGAACGGAGGAAGACGTGATACTGTTACAGGTGGCAAATTGAAAGCTGAGGGCGTAACAGCCGGTGTATCCGATTTGATTCTGTTGAAAAGCAATCGTGATTATGGTGCGCTGCTCATTGAAATGAAAAAGAAAGGCGGCTATCAATCTCCATCACAAAAAGAATGGCAAAAGATAATATGTGAAAAACGGAGAATACAAATATGTTCTGTGCTTTTCGCTGGATGATTTCATTCGTGAAGTGGATGATTATTTGAGAAATGAATTTTAAAAAAGTCAGATATGGCACGAACTTTTAAAAAAGGTCTTGACTATTTCCCTCTGGATATAGATATATTTAACGACCTTAAAATAAGAAAACTAATCAAGTATCAAGGTGAAAAGCTATAACGGTATATGCTCTGCTGCTCTGCAATATCTACAAGAGTGGATATTATATGAAGTGGGATAAAGAGTTGCCTTTCATTTGCTCGGAGCTTACGGGATTTGAGGAGGCATATATATCAGAAGTAATCAAAACCTGCCTGACACTGGGGTTGTTTTCAAAAGAATTGTTTGACGCTGAAAAAGTATTGACTTCTAAAGGTATTCAGGAAAGGTATAGTCGTATATGCGTACAGTGCCGTCGTGTTTGCTATATTGGGGATTATAACCTAATCGAGAAAAGAAAGCCCAAACAAACTGAAAAACTGCCACGAAAGAATGACAATCCACAAACGATACAAGGTAGTACAACAGTGCAAAACGAACTGCAATACGAGCCTTACTCCATGACTATCGATGAAGAAATCGCCGAACTGAAAAAAGACGAGTGTTGGCTTGACCAATTACAAGTGCTTCATGCAACGAATATTTCCTCTTTGCGCAGCAGTCTTGACGACTTCCGGGTGCAATGCCTGGCAGACGGGAAAGACCGGCATTCTTCCTTACAGGATGCCAAACAGCACTTCAACGCATGGTTGAGAATTGTAAATGATAAAAATAAAAGAAAAGATGATAAAGTTAGACCCGAAAGCAGAAATCAACGCAGAGGTAATCTTCTCAAATCTGATGAAGAGAAAACATATGGTAACTCGTTTTAGATTGCCATATACCGCCAAGCAAGTTTACGCTATGCTATATGAAGCGTGCCGGGTGGAAGTTGCTCATAGGCATAGGGAATTTAATGCCACCGAACAATACAAAAAGCACCTTTGGGACATTTCCAATTGGATTACATCGGAAGCCTCCACTTTCGGATTGTTCCTTTGCGGCGATGCCGGAAATGGGAAAACCACCATTCTGCGTGCATTGCAAAACCTTATAAACTACTTGCGCTCTGATGAGGGGTATAACAGCAATGCGGATGCATATCCGATACGCGGCTACATGATGGTATCGGCTAAAGAACTCGTCTTGCTGGCTAAAGCGTATAACAATCCCACACGCGACAACACCTCCGATGTGGCACGCTACAAAAGGCTGCGCCAAATCGAAATACTCGCAATCGACGAACTCGGCTCCGAACCGAAAGAAAGCATTCATTATGGCGATTACGTAACCGCCGCCATGGATATGCTGTCTTTTCGCTATGAAGAGCAGTTCTGTACGCTGGTCTCATCCAATCTTACGGCAAAAGAAATTGCAGAATATTACGACGAACGAATTGCAGACCGTTTCCGTGAAATGATGCTAATCATCAATTTCGGCAATGAGCAGTCATTCAGAAAACAGTAAACTAATTAAAAACATTATGACGATGAATACAGATTATAGTTATTGTTCGGGCGTTACCTGCTCAATCCGCAAGAGTTGCAAACGCTATTTACCCGATCCACCCGATACACGTTTGCAATGGGTATGGCCAGCATACAATCCGGAAACAGGCAAATGCAAGTACTATGAGCCAACAACCATTAATTCAAATAAAAATAAATATGGATTATTTAGAAGTAAAGAAGTGTGAAGTATGTGGAAAGACTAAACATATTTCAGAGTTCAGCAAATCATATCCTAACAGGTGTAAAACTTGTGTAGCAGAACACACGAGACAAATGAGAGCTGCTGAAAAACTTAAAGCTAAAGTAAAGGCTACCGGCGAGGTCATAGATGTTGAACCTTCAGGTACTATGCTGGTTTCATGCGGTTCATTCATAACAAAAGACGGTAGAAAAAATACCCGGAACAGCACTTGAATTTGAAAAAGCCATAGACTGGGAACAACGCAGATACGAGATTGCGAAAGAGCTAATGAAAGGATTTTCAGCCAATTCACATAATCAGTGTGTGGATGCAAGTAGCGAAACGTTAGCCCAGTGGAGCATTAGCGGTGCTGATGCTCTTATTGCAAAATTGAAGAAAGGAGTTGAAGAATGAAACGAGAAGATATTGAAAAAGTGGCAAAAGATTATTCCATAGGTAAAACATATTTTCGGAGAAACGTTCTCAAAGAAGTGGATGCGGACGATTATGTTCTACGCAAGGGTAATTGCAGTGAAGACTTCATAGCTGGTGCAGAATGGCGCATAAATAGCGTGTGGCATAGTAACAATCGAACGTATAAAGCGCAAAAACCAGCTTTGGTTATATTCAAAAACGGCAAAGCCAAGGTATATGATAACCTCACTGATCTGACAATCGAAAGTCTTTGGGGTGAAATAGATAGATTTGCTTACATTGAAGATTTAATACCTAATATGGAGGATTAAATCATGAAACCTATATTAAATACTGAAGACATTAGGAAGCTAAAGATAGATGATAAGCTGATTGAATGTTCTTGCGGCAAAGTGAATTATTATAGATTCCTATGTTTCCACCCACGAAACACGAATTATGTAATTCTATTGAATCATTGCGAAGAGCCTGAAAGGTTTTTTATTCAAAACCTTATAGACCGGTTCTATACAAATTATACAAGTCGTGATATAATCACTTATCGTAGAGATTACGCCATTAAGAAACTCAAAGAGTTTGAACAAGCGTTGTCTGAATTAGGAGATAAAGATGAGTTTATGAGATATACACTTAGAAATCAAGATAAGATTGCTGCTGCATATAGCTCCGAATACTTGAAAGAGCATATAATCGGAAGCCTTGACAGTTATTTCAATGTTCCAAGAAGTCAAGAAGAGGTTGAGGATTTTATTTACAGTTCGTGTGTTTGTTATAGCACAAATCAAGGTAACTACCCAATCATGCAAATTAATGACATTGCAGACGATAATGCCATGTTGGAATTTGCATGGATAGGAACTCAATATGATGTGATTAAACTTGCTTTTTTAGGCAGAATGAAAGGATAAACCAATGAAAAATGTAACGAAACTCGCTAAAAAGTCCGCAGGGCTTAGCCAAAAATGTTCGATTTGCCCACTTATGAAAAGATGCACTTTAGAAATCCAGAGAGCTTGTTTTGACAGCTTTGTAGAGGGTTTCAAGAAAGGGGCCAGAGCTGCAGAAAAAGAAAAAACAAGAAAAAGAAATGAACATCGGACTATTGGCTGTTGATAGCAATTATCCTAATCTTGCCTTGATGAAAATCAGCAGTTATCATAAGGCAAGGGGTGACAAGGTTGGGTGGTATAATCCTTTCGATCATTATGATAAAGTGTATATGGCTAAAGTATTCAGCTTTACAGAGGATTATCGGCAATGGATAACTAATGCTGATCAGATAGAGAAAGGCGGTACAGGGTATGACATAAAAAAGGTTCTTCTACCGGAAATTGATAGAATGATTCCTGATTACGATCTGTATAATGTTGATAAGAATTTGGCTTATGGCTTTTTGACAAGGGGTTGTCCTAATCGTTGTAAATGGTGTGTTGTGCCTGCCAAAGAGGGAAACATTGCTCTTACATGGATATTGCGGAAGTATCTGCCGGACGAAAAAATGTGATTCTTATGGATAACAACGTACTTGCATCCGAGTACGGATTACAGCAGATTGAAAAAATAATCTCCATGGGCGTGCGGGTTGACTTTAATCAGGGATTAGATGCCCGGCTGGTGACGGATGATATGGCCCGGTGCTTGCAAAGGTGAAATGGATAAAGCGTATACGATTCGGTTGTGATACACCGGGACAAATCGCGGAATGTGAACGGGCTACGGCTTTGATTGATAAGTATGGCTATAAGGGCGAATACTTTTTCTACTGTATATTATTGAATGACTTTAAGGAAGCATTTACCCGCGTTAATTATTGGAGAACAAAAGGCGGGCGGTTCTTACCATATTGCCAGCCTTACCGGGACTTAAACAATCCTCGTCAGATTATCCCTCAATGGCAAAAGGATTTGGCTGGGTGGGCTGATAAGAAGTGGATATTTAGGACGTGTGAGTTTAAGGATTTTGAGCCGAGAAAAGGATTTAAATGTAAAGAATATTTTGATTTATAAATTATAAGCATTATGGCAAAAGAAACAGTATATAGATATTCATTGCGGACCGTTTCTAATTGTTGGTTGGGTGAAGTGATGTTAACAGACAGCAAAGAGTTCTTTGCAATGACAGATTGGGGTAATTTTAATTACTGCTGGTCTACTCAGGAAGATATACGGAAATTTATCCTACACCTTGATGAAGACTATTTTTCACGTAAAATGTTCCAAAGTGTTTCTTATCAATGTAGCACAGAGGAAATGCAAGGCTGTTGCAAAAGGTTTGCATCGAAAATATTACCTGCACTGAAAGAAGCGATTAAGGAGGAATTAGCTAATACGGAGGAGGAATTATGTTGAAAAATATGGTGGAAAAAAGGAGGACCAAAAATGAATAAAAAAGAAATCATACGAACCATCAAATCCTTTAAGAAGATTCTGAAAAAAGGCATTCCTCAAACAGAGCGTGGAATCAGCTACTGGGACATTCATGAGAAACGATACACCGTCTACGAAATAGCCGCACGCTTTTTACGGATGAAAGGCTATAACGTGCGAATTGAGATAGGTGATAATACAGAGAATCCCTCTTATTATTTCGGATACATACGGTTCTATAGGTACGTGGAAATCAGTTTTAACTAATAACAAAAAACAAGTATTATGAAAACAAAGAAAGATAAAATATTAGAGAAGTTGCGCAAGCTAATGAATCTAAAAGAGTCAGCTACTGCATTGGGTAACGAAGGCGAAGCAAATGCAGCTGCGGCAGGCATAACACGCTTGTTGATGGAGTATAATCTAACTGAAAACGATATACCGGAGCAAGAGAAGTTAGAGAATCCAATTGTATCAGAAGAAATACCTTTCAAAATAAGCACAAATGGTAGATGGTATAGTGACCTCATATCAGTAGTTTGTGAATATAATATGTGCCGTAGTCTTATTATTAGCAAATTTAATAATGGCAGAATGAAACGTAGTGAATTTGAAATAATAGGACGAAAAAAGAATGTTGAAGTAGTTCTGTATCTCATTTCCTTTTTATCTCACCAGTTTATAGCTATCGGCAAACGTAATTATGAGGAATATAAACATGATTGTATATGGAAATACGGGAAAAGCCCCAAAAGCCTTATTATGTATTTAAAATCATTCCTATACGGTTGTGTTATAGGCCTTTCAGAAAAATTTGATGAGAGCAAAAGGATATTGGAAACAGAAAATAATATCACAGCTCTTGTACGTACCACAAAAAGTGAAATAGATGATTTCCTTAAAGGAGAAAAGATTGGTAAGGCCAGAGAATCAAAGTCGGATATTGATGCTCTATGCGCTATGAGAGGCATAGAAACCGGCAAAAATGTGGAAATATGTAAAGGCATTCATGCTGAATTTGTTAGTGAAAACTTGAGATTACAATAATTCGATAGTGTATTAAATAGAAACAAAAATTATGGAGTTTAAATCGCAAATATGTACTACCCGTGAGCAGTCAAAAAGATTGCTCGCTTTGGGACTAAAGCCGGGAACGGCAGATATGGTGTATCATTACACAAAGAGTAAAGTACCTGCATTGGAATGGGAGTTGCAAACTAAGCCGCCAACATCAAGAGGGAAGTTTTGGACTCCGGAAAGAATAGCCAAACTCAAAAGCTCATTCCACAAACACCAAGACGGCACACCGATGACCGGTGAAGAGGTGTTTGATGAATTGTGGGGAAAGGATGTTCCTGCATGGAGTCTGTCAAGGCTGTTGGAATTACTTCCTACCGAAATCAGAATAGAATCCAGTGAGAATGTTTTTGGCTTGCATCACGAAACAAGCGATGCTTGGTTACTCTCTTATCCCTATGTGAAATCCTTTGAAACCGCATCACCTGTCGAATCTTGTGTATTGGCTATTGATTGGCTGATTGCCAACGGACACTTTAATAAAGAATACTACAATGAAGAAAATAATGTTCAATGATAAATTTGGCTTAACTCAAGCTGTATTGGAAGGGCGGAAGACTATGACGAGAAGAATAATCAAATGTCCAAGAACTTTTAGGGGAGAATGGGGTCGCAGGATTCAATATACACAGACGCCATTCTGACAAAAAGATTGTTGATTGGCCTTGTATGTACGATGCTGATGAAAGAGAGTTTGATATGGGCGAGATATTGCCGAAATATGAACTTGGAGAAGTTGTTGCCATTGCGCAAAGTTATATGGATGTTGACCGATTTCATAGAAAAGGGAAAAATGCAGCTTACTTAGAATACTTGGATTCTATATTGCCTGAACTGAAATTACATCCCGGTTGGACTAATAAAATGTTTGTGAAAGCCGACCTAATGCCCCGCCATATTGAATTTACAGATCGTAAGGTTGAACGCTTACAGGACATTAGCGATGAAGATTGCTTGAAAGAAGGGATATATGAAGATTCGGGTGATGATGAGTTTCCGCCATCTATATTTTATGAATTTGAGGGAAACAAAGACGATGGATTTGATACTCCACGTGAAGCCTTTGCCGCCCTCATAGATAAAGTCTCCGGTAAAGGCACTTGGGAAAGCAATCCCTATGTTTGGGCGTATGAGTTTGAATTAATGAAATAATCATGAGCATTGCAGAAGATATTATGGACGGTTGGTGTTGCCAACTTTGTGGCGTGTACTTTGAAGAAGAACACGGTTACCCTGTTGTTTGCGAAAGCTGCTACAACGAACTATCAGAAGAAGAAAAGAAAGATTATCAATTAGCAACCCATAAAGAATTTTAATGTATTTATCATATGGATGCAAAAACATTCTTTACCAAGGTAGTTCTGATGCGCAAAGCACAGAAAGACTATTTCAAGTGTCGCACCCAACAAAACTTGCGGAAATGCAAGGCACTTGAAACGGAAATTGACGGAGAAATTGAACGTGTAAATAGTATTACCGGAGTTTCTTCCGTTTCCAAAGAACCCCGACAGACAAATTTATTCACTGATTAAATCATACAATATGAACTCAACTGTATTAAAAGAAATCATGGCATTCCTTTTCGGACGCAAATATTATGCCAACATTGTAGCAACAAAAGGAACAACAAAGCAAGAAATCTGTTCTTACATTTTTGCAACAAAAGAAGCCGCCAATCGGCATCGACTGGAAATCGAAACAACTCTGTCATTCCGGTTTGTCGAAACAGTTTCTTTCCGTTCACGCCGGATATATTTCGATTCGTCTGTAAAAAGTTAAACCATAATAATCTGTGAATCATTCTATTTTCGTATTATGATTATCAAAAAACTAAAAACATGGTGGCAGTCACGTAACTACTATGTGATTGCCGATGGTAACGACAATTCAATCACGCTATCCAAACGCTTGTTTCTCCATATCAAAGGTAAGGCGAAAAAGGGCGATGCAGCCCAAGTGTTTGTTTTCAGAATTGCCGGACAAGATTCTTTCGGCTTCACCGTCAATCCAAATATCGGACAACCGACTCAACTATGCGATATTCAATATAATGACAAGTATAAGTGCATAGGCTTTGAAAGTCTGTGCCCGTCGGTCGGTCTTATGCTTTATGAGCATGGGTTACCCGGTGATAGTATAGTCAAACTGTCTGTGTCTATACATCATACAAGCAAAGGTCTCATCTATTATCAAATTGAAAAGCCCAATGGAAAGTATATTAGGAAATACAAGAAAGGCTGATATAGTATTCTATTCTTCGGGAAGAATAGACATTACATCTCATATAGCCAAGCAACTTCATCTCTCGCGAGGTGATGTCCTGGATATTATGAGTGAGAACGGAGAATTATATCTTTATGTCAGATACCGCTCGCCAACCGGCGGTCGGCATGAAGCATGTGTGTTTCCATCCAATAGGCAAGGGAAACATTTCAGAGCTTCATCTAAAAGGCTGTGCTCCGCCATACTTGATGTGTCGGGCGTAACAGACAAGGCGAGATTATGCGTTGGAGAGCCTAAGGAAAGCCAATATCATGGCACATTGCTACCAATCATTACCAAACTCCTTTTGTAAGAAAGATATGATTAAAGAAATAAAATACAACGGGTATTCTGCCAACCCATCGGACTATGAGTGCGCCGATGGGGACTTGGCAACATCGATAGGTGTTATTCCCGAAAACGGTGCACTTAAACCCATATTGCCGCCATCCGAAGTATTACAATTCAAAGGTGGTGATTCGGTTATGTATATTCATAAATCGGCTAACTTCAAGCACTATATCATCTTTAACAACAATTCTATCAGTTGGTGGAATGGTTCTGACGCACATCAGCCTGTTTTTCTTCGTTCATTTAACGAGGTATATCAGGTAACAGCTATTGGCAATACGCTTCTCATCTTGTCAACTGACGGTATGCATTATTTTCTATGGAAAGGAAATAATGACGGATATTTATATCTTGGTACAAAAATACCTGAATGCCCACTTTCATTTGGGTTGCAGGGTGAAATGGTTCGGACAGATGAATTTTCAATATCATTTGATGCTATTAGTGAAGGCAGCATTTGGAATGAATTCTCTGATAACAATAAAACGCGAATTACAGACCAAGTACTTGCCCATATCAATAAATTTATTGCTGAAAGGTCTACAAATAAGGGCAAATTCATTTTTCCTTTCTTTGTAAGATACGCCTATCGGCTATACGATGGAACATTGACAATGCACTCGGCTCCGATTCTGATGATTGCTTCATCAGACCTTGCACCGCAAGTTTTTTGGACACACCTGACGGGAAAGGGAAAGTATACAGATGCGCAACTTCGAATATGTGGAATGATACACGACCTTGATTGTGCCGTTGTTCTTCAGTCTCGCCTTGATATGCTTAAAAATTGGAAAGATATAGTTCGATCTGTTGATGTGTTTGTTTCAAAACCTATTTATACTTATGACCAAAACGGAAAATGTACAAGATTTGCACAATCGGAAAACTATAATTCTTATTGTGTATGCAAACATATAAATCAAGCAGCTTCTACCTCCAAATTTCCAATTCGTTATCAACATCATACATTCAATAAACTATATGCCTTTACATTTGACCCCAACGGACTGACTTATCCAAGTGGACGTTTGATGATTCCTCGTAGAAGTATTGATGATGTAAAAGAGGATATTCGTTCAACATCGCAATTCTACCTGCTTGAAAGTCTCCGTATTGAACAACTTTCCACTACACGTACAAAACTGGTAATCGAAGAAGATTATCTACAGTCATTGGTAACACGAGAAGTTATGACAGATGATTATGACAGTCATGATAAATTGCTTCCACATTATTCGTTTGTTTATAATTCAAGACTTAACATCGCAAACATTCAAAAAGAATTGTATAACTTGTATAACACAGGAGCGATGATTACATATACCAACGGATATGTTGCTAATTTTGATGGAATGTCCCCTACTTATTTTGATGGAACAATGCCTGTTTCTGTATACTTCTATATCAAGCAGGATGGTCGGGACATAGTGGTCAATGGAGAATCTTATCAAGCGTCAATATTGGATCCGCCATTGCTGTTTTTGTTCTACCCTAATATAAACGCATACAAAGCAGTTATTGTGACGCATTATGGATTACCACAATATTATGAAGTGCCACTTGAACAGCACAAATTTCTTAACGGAGCTTTTTATTTTGCCGGTTGGGAAAATCCTCCGACAGGACTTAGTGATTATCCTACAGCAAGTCCCCGTGAACAGCGAATAATTGATTTACCGAACAAAATATACACATCGGAAATCAATAATCCATTTCACTTTCCGGTTCTCGGTATCAATACAATAGGTACTGGCACTATTCTTGGTATATCTTCGGCTGTAAAAGCTTTGTCAGAGGGACAGTTCGGTCAGTTTCCACTTTATGCTTTTACATCAGAAGGTGTATGGGCCTTAGAAGTATCAAATACGGGATCATACTCAGCACGGCAACCTGTAACACGGGAGGTTTGTATAAATACGAACAGTATCACACAAATTGATAATGCAGTGCTGTTTGCCACCAATAGAGGTATTATGCTGATAAGTGGTTCTACTGCGCAGTGCATATCAGAAAGTTTAAATGCGGAAGATTTGTTTTCTATTTCTGATTTGCCAAGATCGGATAAACTTCTATCAGTTTATAATGGAAAAGCAAGCGAAAATGAACGAACGGCTCTTGACGATATTGCTATGATTCCGTTTTTTGATTTTCTTGCCGCTTGCCGGATGATATATGATTATACCAATCAGCATATCATTGTGTATAACCCGGCTGTACGCTATGCTTATGTGTTTTCGTTGAAGTCAAAGCTTTGGGGAATGATGCTGTCAGACATAGTGAACAATGTCAATTCGTATCCGGAAGCATTAGCAATGGCTGACGGAAACAGACTTGTGGATTTTTCTACATCATCTGCTGAAAAACATAACGGCATTAGTGGTTACCCGCCCTTTCAAAATGGATGAGCCAGATGTGTTCAAGACGATAGATACCATCATTCAACGTGGATATTTTAAGTCGGGACATGTAGTACAAGTACTGTACGGTTCGAATGATTTGTTTAATTGGCATACTATATGGAGCAGTACAGACAAATATATGCGTGGTTTCAGAGGAACACCGTACAAAGCATTTAGAATTGCACTCATTTGTACACTTGACAAATCCGAAAGCCTGTTAGGATTTAGTGTCCAGTTCAATCCCCGTATGCTCAACAGACTACGATAAATGAAACATATAGGTCAGTTATTTTTAAGGTTATCAGATTGTTTATAAGGAGAAAGAGCCGGTATGCGTGATGCACCCCGGCTCTTGTCTATTCTTAAAACGGTTTTAGTTTTCGTCTTATCTTGCCTTTTCGTGAAACAAGGGAAGTCTGTATCTTGATTCGGATATTTCGGGCTTTATCTTCCCAGTTGGCTTGGCTGCCTGGATTTGTTATGCTCATCCAGTCGGCAAGGACCTTGCAGACCATATATTCGTGTATCAGATGTTTTAGCAATTTCACGGTAGACAATGAAAAATTCACAGGCAAAACAAGGGTTATGAGGTATTCTTCCGGCACGGTCATAACATTATCAAGGGGTTCCTGCTTATCGGAAATTTCTTCTTTCGTATAAGGAAACAACATTTCCACGCATTCAGAATGCACGAGGTTAAGTATTCTCGTAACTCTGTCCACATTACCGTCCTGACCGATGTCGAATACTTGATGTCTGGCGTGTTCGTCTTCCGCTTGCATAATGTCGCCCTCTACAAAAGAATAATTCTCCGCATCGTAAAGCAGTTCTTCCCTTTTAAATACAAGTGTTACCGCTTTTGTTTTAGACTGGCTGTTTTGACAATATACCATAGGCTTGAACATCAATTAATCATAAGTCGGTCTTTTCGGACGGCTGCGTTTGTAGAGTGCACGCTTCACGTTTTCAAGACTCACCCCGGAGTGTTGTATATACGCATTGGCATCTTCCGGACTGGTTATGGCAAACCACTCTCCAAGTGCCATATCTACAAGATATGAATGTATGCCATTTCCCAGTGCGTCTGCCGAAGCGTTGTTATAGTTAGACGGAAGCAAAAACTCCAATGAAAGTTTACCGTTATTATCTATCTCTTCATCCATCAGGTTATCGCTTGTTGTATTATCCTCATTGAGATACTCTCCAAGCAGACTTTTTAAAGAGGAAAAGGCATTGGCCAACGAACGACGTATCTGATAGCTGTTTTCATCGTCATCACTTGCTTGCATATTGGATGCGACTTGATAGCTCTTACCGGCCGCTTCTCGTGCCTGTCCCGTCAAATACGCTTTGTTCTGAATATCATAGACAAGTTCTTTGACCTGTTGTGTCACGGTTAATGTTTTCTTATTTTCTGCCATAATATTTTGAATTAATGATTATTCGTATGTCGGGCGCATGGGCTTTCTTTTGAAAAATGCCTTACGCATTATATCCTCCATATAGGTAGCAGCTTCCGTTGCATATCCGGCAGCTTCTTCCTTATTGGTAAACGTGTACCACTTTGCAGTGACATTCATCACGAAGAATGAAAACAAGCTACGCTGCATACTTTCTTTTAGAGCTTCATCGAATGAATTCGACAGCCCCAACGAAAGCCTGTATTCACTGTCAGCTTCCGTTTCGTCAAGAAGCATTTTCTTTAAACTGTTGCATATGGTATTCTTACTCTCGCACCAAAAACGTTCAAGCATGCTTTTATCCTCATCCGTCGTAAATATACGATCGTAGGCAAGCTCATCATCCATTTTCGCACCGGTGTACGATGTGGTCTTTGCTACCTCTTCATATACTTTTTCCTTATTGACCGTTAATATAATATCTATCATAATCAGAAATCAAACAAATTGTACGATAAACCTACACTAAGACATGGAGAAAATTGCGGCGTTTCTCTCAATGTTATTCCATATCCTACCTGCAGACTGATACTGAACTTTTTCTTCTTGGGTTTGGGATAATTACCTGTTACGGTCATTATATCACGCCCGGCAAAAAGTATCAGGCTGTCAAGTTGTGGATGAAAGCCACTTACATAAGCCCGATATGTGTCTGTTTCATACATCTTCTGCGTAATGGGGATTTCAACCTCAACACTGTCTTTGTCTTTATTTGGAGGTTTAGTCGTATCTGCTACGTCCGGAGTCTGTTTCGTACTATCCGGTTTTGCAGTAGGAAGAACCTGCGTGATGTATTTAATAACGGTACTATCCTTGGGTACAGGCTTGTAATAGGGTATGGTATCGAAAACAGTTATTCTTGTGGTATCATTTATAGGTAACTTTTTATTCGATATGCAAAAACGCACATTAAAAAACAGTGATGTGAAAAATAATACCACAAACAATATTGCTACAATATCTTTAAACCATTTTACCATACTTCTGAATATATCTGGTTATTGCCTCTACATGGGTTTTGACAATAGCTTGTTTGCCTTCTTCGGAACAAAGGTACAGGACATCATCCTTGTTATCCTGAAAAAAGTTTTCCGTAAGTACAGCCGGGCATTTTGTCTTGCTCAAAATATAGAAGTTTTCTTCCCAGTCAGGATCGTCGTCAGAATTATCTTTGCGTATTCTTTGACTGATAAAGTTTTTTTCAGCTTCTTCATACAAGAAAGTTGCCAGTTTATCAGCCTTTGTCTTGCCTTTCGATGTATAAGCGCTCCATCCTCTTGCGTTCATCCATTCTGCACCGTTTCCGGCAGCATTGCAGTGGATAGAAACAAGAACCACATTGGCTGTTCCATATCGTCCGCAAACTTCGTTTACACGCCTTGCACGTTCTGATAGTGGAACATCTACTGCTTCCCGAACAATGCGTTCGGCATCATAACCTCTTGCGGAAAGTTCATGTGCTATTCTATCTGCAATTTCACGTGCATAAGCATATTCACGCAACGAACCATCAGGACTGCGTTTTCCGGGAGTGTTTTCACCATGCCCGTTATCAATCAATATCTTCATACTTATAATTTATTTGGTTAATATTCGCTTGGTGGGACGCGGTCAGCACAACCATGTTTATTGCATTTCCGGAATTCCAGTGCTTGATTCTGAACGGCAAGCTCGCTGTTCTTTTCGCTTAGCTCGCGGATAGCGTCACGATACTTGGTTATCTCGGCGTAAAGGTGGTCAATTTTGGCGTCCAGTTCGACAACTCGCTTTTCCTTCTTCTCGTACAATTCTTTCCATTCAGCTGCATAAGCTGTGATGTTATCTGCTTCGGTTTTTTCAGCCTCGGCATCTGCCTGTTTCTTTTTGCTTCTAAGCAATAGCAAGGGCAATATAACTAATGTGATGAGCGAACCGACAACTTGGATAATCGTGCTTAGTTGTTCCATATTAAAGTTCCTCCTATTAGTTGTCCTATCATTGCTCCGGCTACTGTAAGACCAAAGTCAATCCAATCCCATCTACGCCATACACCTGTCTTATATCCAAAGCACCTGCTGTCAAAACTCCGGCATACATTACGCGGTAAACCAACCAAATGCAAAAATGCCGATAATCAGTCCTCCTACGAGGTGTTTCCACCTGTTACTCATTCCGAGCCATTCAATCAACTTTTTCATCGTTATACTTTTAATTAAATACCGTCCAATCCACTTCATCCTTTCTTTCCACCCTTCCTGAACAGTCTTTATCACATAGGCGCACGCTGCTTGGGAGAACGCAATAAAATCATCTGCATTCTCGAAAGTATGATAGATGGGCGTACCATCTTCCTGTTCATTGATTTTTAGAATAAGCGGATAAGGAATCTTTTCACTACGTTCTATAGCGGAAAAGTTTAATTGGTTTTCGGGTGAAAGATATACCGCTTTCCCGTTCCAGACAAAGCCGTTTATAATCTTTTCCTCCGTAGCCGTGTTTATAGCGGACACAACAAGTTCCTTGACTTCGGAAAGTGTGGGTTTATGGTCGAATGTATGCCGGTACTCCCAGCCATTCTCACTATTCTCATCATCTTTCCCGAAGCCATAAAACAGTATCCACTTGGAGCGTCCTGTACGTACAAGACAATCCTGCCGCTTCTTTGTGCCGTAAATCTTTTCCATTGCATGAATTTTGATTTACGACAAAAGTAGCGGATACCGAGCGGATTAGTATGTTATCTTTTTCCCGTCAGGTAAAATTGTATTTTCGTTTGCCTCCGTCAAACATTTCACATTTGAGAACTGTTTCAAATGGAAAGCCGTCCTCAATATCGCTGATTTGGTCAAGAATACCTTTCATCTCAACCGATGCAGTAAAGAACTTTCCCCATTCTTGAGTCCTGGGATTGCGGAACGATACCAGATAACGGTCTTCCCCCTCTTTGGTGTCTATTCCTGTTTCAAAATCATGTATCTCAATTGGAATATTTACGATGTCACTCAAACGCATAACCTTGCCGGGAAAGCGTTTTTTCCATCTGCTGGAGTGTACGTAACACCCATTTCAGAAAATTTCTTCATGTTGTTCTTGGTAAGTATATAAAATAAATGTTTGCAATCTGCATGGCAGGCCATACCCTTGAATGAACCAATTATTTGCTGTCTCCGTTTCCGTGATTTAATCTTGGAAAGTTTTCGGGCTGCATTTACTTTTGTCCGTTTTCGTAGCAATGTATAGTCGCCGTAGTTGACAAAGCCAAGGGCATCCATACCGGCGGATATGGGAGCCACTTTTTCGCTTGGTTTTATTGTCAGCCCTATTTGAGCTGCTTCATAGTGTAGTTTGTCCCGCAATTTCCACAAATCACGTTTACTCTCACCGAGAATAAAGATGTCATCACAAAAACGGAGTAATGTTTTGCACCATATTCATCAATCATCCGGTGATCAATATCATTATGGTAAAGGTTTCCAAAGAATTGTGAGGAACGCAGTCCTTTGCTTATGCCATGCTTCCCGTTGGGATATAGTGCTTTGACAAAATTTTCAAGAATAGGCAATAAGACAGGGTCTCCGACATACCGCCTGATTGTGGAGATTAATATATCATGGTCGATACTGTCATAATATCCTTTATAATCGCTTTGATAATAATAGTGTATATTGGGGTTCTCTGCCAATGTATCCTGCACCTGATGGAACAAACCATGCGGTCCACGTCCTTGTATGGATGCAGCCGTTGTTTCTATCAATAGGGGTGAAAGATGCTTTTCCAACGGCTCCATAATCGCATTGCTTCCAATACGCTCTATGACTGACGGGGCTTGCACAATTCTTACTTTCGGTCCGTCATCCACAGTAAACGACTTGAGGTTCTTTATACGGAATGTGCCGTTACCTATCTGTTCTTTCAGTGCATCAAGTATCTTATGCTTGTTTTTTACATAACGGACCATTCTTGGTGAACATTCAATGCCATCTATTACAGCTATCTCTCTTTGCCGATTCCCGCTTCGGGTATCTGCACTTCTCAGATTTGCCATGACACGCTTGAATGACCTTTCCAAATTCTCATCGGATATAATCTCCGGTATGAGATTATATAACGGATAACAGACCGCAGGTGCAGCTACGGCCAGTTGGAATAAATCGTATATATCGCTGACCGCCTTCCGGTCTCGTGGGGAGTGGTCCAACCTCTCCCCACATGTGGTTAAAGATATGTTCCGGCTTTCCATTAATAAATATATATTATCATGCTGTTGCCGAGGCTCGAATCCCTCGGAGAATGGCGGTGGTAATCTCGTACCTGTGCAGGGTCTCCGATTAATTTAACCAACAGAATTTCAGACGCGCCCCGTAGTTCGTGTTCGAGTTCGATGAAGCGTTGTTCGCGTAAGCATAAGCGAGACCGCTGTTCGCATTCGAGTTGTTGCCGGACCGCAAAACACAACGGCGCGAGGGATTGTCCGCCTTTTATTTTTTTAAAGAGTTATGCTTCCTAAACCGGAAATACTCAAAGACGCCTTCATACCCATGGCCTTAAACACTCGCGCAATGGTGGAAAGGGTCAGATTACGTCCGCTTTCTATCTTGGATACTTGTGAACGCTGTACACCGATTTTTTGTGCCAATTCCTCTTGGGTCATGTTTTGGGATTTACGGGCTTTTTTTATGGCTTCCCCAATCAAAAATGATTGCAATTCAGCTTCATACTTATCTCTGTGCGGTGTACCGACCTCACCTATATGTTTATCCTTAACTTCATCAAGGGTATAAAATTTAATTGCTTCCATATACTTATTTTTTCGAGTTGAAATATAATATTCTGACGGCTTCCGCCTTGTTTATCTCTTTGCGTGGGGTCTTTTGTGTTTTCTTCACAAATCCATGCGTGGCAATGATCAACGTTTCCGCGTCGGTGTCCCAAAAAGCCAACAGACGATATTGAATACCTTTATACAGGGTGCGAAACTCCCAAATGTCAGTATCATCTAATTTCTTGAATAAATCTTTGTTCATATAACCATTGGCTACCTTATCTACATTATAGATAATTTTATCCTTAACGTCTTGGCGCAGAGTGTCAAGAAATGCATCGGCTTCACTCGACATTATTACTTTGAATCTCGTTTTTAATTCCATATCTTATATCATTCACAATGCAAATATAGTGAAAATGTTCTATATATGGAACGTTTTACAGACAAAAATACAACCATATAAAAATTAGTTTCAAAAATCGACTCGCTTACGCGAGAAAAAGAAAGAGGGAGCAGCCTACGGCTCTCCCTCCAACGCTTTTTTCGAAATCACGAGGTCCGCTCTATTCAATTATAACGAATTTTCCGCGGAAGGCCAGACGCGCCCCGCAGCCCGTGTTCGAGTGCGAAGAAGCGGAGTTCGCGTAAGCATAAGCGAGACCGCTGTTCGCATTCGAGTCGCTGCCGGACCGCAAAACACAACGGCCTCGGCTTCCACTTATCCAAAATCCTGCTGCATAATGTGTTACATACATACTTGTATCTCCCTTGTGTACTCTGCTGGGCAATACATCGCACTTGGCACCATGTACTATGCGCACGACACAATTTCCATTGGAAGCGTCAACTGTTTTAACAGTCCGTTCGGTTTTGTTTACGGGGTCATAAATATGCGCTGTATAATCTATTGGATATGAACTGTCGTTCTCCGTGCATTTTGCCTTGTAGAACGCTTCATAGCTCGGCACATTAAAAGCGATATAGTCCATCCATTCTGAATCACAACCCACATAATGCTTCAATCCAAGTATGGAGTTGAGCGTATTGCCGGTATTATTGCTGTCAGCCATGCCAATGGAATCCAGTTTATTCAAAATGCTGTCATGTCCGCCATTGCCCACAACCGACTGTTCGTTGGTTGTTCCGCTCAAAGCCCACCATAGATTGCTAATCTCTTTATGCTGTTCGTAATCCTGCAACTGATAGCCGACTCCACGTAAGCGGCAGATGTTTTGGAAATCCTTTGCCGTGTAATTCAAACCGCCGATAGGCATCTCAATAGGATTACCCTCACTGTCGTATTTCCATTCGTTAGATGTAACGGACGTTCCGTTGCCTTTCTTCGAACGTATATCACCGGAAAGGCTGCGTGGCATCTTCAAACCGTCAACGGTAATAGGATATACACCGACCAGACTGTCGTTGTCGCCAACCGTGTGTTCGGTCCATTCGGGTTCTATGGCTTCAATACTGCTGCTGTCTACAACAAGGCACTCTATGTCGCCAATGTCACGGAAAGAAGTGAAATAAAACCATTTTGCACCGTTAGGTATGTCACAGAACACATAATCACCGATGTTGAAGTCAAAATAGGTATGGCTTACAGACATGATGAACGTACTGAGCACACGGTTGTTTTCATCAGTGAACACGCCTCCAAGCCGGGCATGGTTCAGACCGGGCCATCTTACCTGCTTCATTCCTCTCACATCCATCTTGTAGCTGTTCGTATTGGATGCGGTGGTTATGACATCCTCGCCTATGACTTCACCGACAACGGCATCAATCGCATACACTCCGGTATTTTCCATATATAGCAATTCCGACAACAGGGATTTTCTGCTATGCAATGCAGTTGAGAGCGGTTCGGTCTCTGTTATAGAAGGGAAAAATACTTTACTTGGTTCTTGTAGTCGTTCACTCCCTTGTACCAATGGTGCGGAGCATGCCAGAATATATCAAAGCCCTCTCCAGCGGTGTCCGTTATGTCAAAGCTGCTGCCGTTTTTCAGGTAGTTGAAATCCGTATCGCTTAACTGCACGCCTTCCATCTGGTTTTTCTTCGTGTTGAATGAGCATTTATAGGCATGGCATCCTTTCTTGATGGCAAGGGTATGCCCGCTTGGAATATATGTGTTGCCATAATCCGCCCCCGTCTTGTTTTCGGGATTGCTATACTTCTCACACGAATCATTGTCTACCGTATCGCTGATTTTCACAATAGAGAACTGCGAATTATGAAGTTCAAGTTGGGGAAAATACCGGACAAGCTCTTCGATTTCGTTCTGCTCTATCAGTTCGACCAATATCCATCGTCCGGTTATTCCGCTACACTGTCCTTTTTCATCGTACGCATTACCATTCGCATCCAATCCTATAGCCCACCGTTTTTTATGGAACGAAGCATTTCAACACTCGCCGTAGCATTTACGTTGGGAATACGGACGGTTTTCAATTCACTTGCATTGACCACCTGTTCCAACAGAGTCATCGTATCAATATACGGACATTCATTCACGAATATTTTTGTAACCTTACTGACACCACCAAGAGAAAGCCCGCCGGGATAAGTCAGATTAGGCAGATTGTTCAATACAAGTTCAGTGATAGTACCGGGAAGGGCAAGCGTACTTATCGGAGAAGTTTCAGCAAACGTTATTGCAGACAAAGAAGTATTATCGGCATGCACACTCTCCATTCGTGGACACTTTGAGCAATTGACGGTTATAATTTCCGTGTTTCGAATATCCAATGTAGTGAGAAACGGCATGTCTCCTAAATCCAAATTGGTAAGAAATCCGGTGTTTCCGGGCGACATTTTCCATTCCTTATGATTTTCACTACCGAGATACAGTTCCTGTAGCAACGACATTTTTGAAAGGGTATTCCCGAATTGAGGGTCAATACTTACTTCACTTAAATCTATCATGCTCATGCGGTCTGCCTGATATATGTACAGCATGATGTTTTCCCCATGCTGGAAATCTGTGAATGTACCGCTTTCCCCTGCCTTCAGAAAGATTCCCTGTGTAATGTTTCCACTATCGTTACCGATACCGAAATACCCACTCTTGGCCGCTTTAAATCTGATGACTGCACCTTCTTTTGCACCGATACGTCCACCAATATAACCGCTTTCCGCCTTGAAATCCCCACAGCGGTAGTATCCGTCACGGATGCGCCAGCGTTGTTCTATAAAAGCGGGAAGAGATGTCAGTCCCAGCCCTTGCAATGCATAGAAATAGAGGTCGTTATATCCTGTATATTTGATATACTTCCGTTCTCCGTCATAACTTGAAACAACTTTAGGCCATTTTTTCATTATCTGTTTTACAAAATAATAGTCAGCCCCCTTGGGAGAAAACGGTCCGGCACCGATTCCAAGTGTATCGGGAAGCGAACGCATCGTATCTGCTATTGCAGGCAATGTAATTGTATTGGCATTTTGGTCTACATCCATAGTCTGCTGACCACGTATATCATTCCAAAGCACGCTTCCTCTTCCGGCGTATGCACTGTTTGTCAGGTCACCGGGGTCAACTTCCGGGTCAATGGTTTGCCCGCCGTCATTATCCTTACCGTTACAGGTATCACAGTCATAAACTTTATTAAGATACATTCTTCGTGCTTCCATACCGTTTGCTCCGCTATAAACACCGTCCTTGACGCTGCAGCCGTCTTCAAGGAAGAACATCGGTTGCATGTTTTTCGCCTGTTGGTCGACAGCGGCAAGATAATCGGTGAAAAGATAATAGGAAACCAATGAGTACGGATTGATGTATTTCCACATCTGTGTCTTCCAAATTTCCTGCCATTTCCCTGCGAGTTCTTCCTTGGCATAATCGCAACTATCACAGAATTTCAGGACTTGATAAAGGTCATAAGGAACTTTCCGTCCCATAGCCAAGTCTATCTGTAGCTGGTCATCGTCTATCATGCATTCAAAGTACCTTGTCCACATCGGATAAGTATCCTGTCCGAGTTTGAGTTTCGTTACCCACGAGGACTCTGCGGTAGTAGGTTCCATCATGTCTTCAACGCTGCCAACCCCTTGCCACCAGTTCATTCCATCATATGTGAGCAATTCGTAACCGCTTACCGGATTAAGGACCTTGCCTGTAATCTTCCACTTGCCGTTTTCCTGCTTCATCTCTCCGGCTTGTCGCGTCCACTCTCCCCGTTCGTATGACATAAACCGGTAGTCCTGCCCGCAATATAGGGAAAGAAGATAAAGCTTTTCTTTATCGGTGGTAATATCATTCTTAAAACGTGTTTCTATCTGGTCGAGGCTTTCGCCATTTTGTCCGAAATATTCCACAAAATCTCCATAGTTCACGCAGCCTTTATTGTAACCGGGAGTATCTTTAAACCCAAGCGCAACCTGCTCTCCCTTATCCTCTTTCCAGTTTCCTTTTGCATGAAACCATGCGTCTGTCAAGCTTTCCTGTGTAGCACGGAATGCGGCAATGGGATGATTGGCTGTCGAGTGATTCATTTCCAATCCCTTTAATGATATGTCACTCTTTGTCCAAGTTCCATCGAATGAACGTTGGGCAGGAGTCAGGTAATTACTTCCGAGTGCACGAAATGTGGCATTCATCAAACCGCACACACCGCAGTCGTTGGCATTGGAGCTGTCGGAATAATCCACTTTCACCGTTATTATTTTTACCGGAATAGAATCTTCGCCTACACGGACATAACCTATTTTCATCAGTTTATATGATATTTGAGCATCTTCACTGTCATAATCCGGATAAATAGGAGTTACCTCCCAACCATCATTCTTTTGAAGATAGAAACGGTCGTTCTTGATAGGCCGTTTTGCCGAAGTGGTTCCCTGCCTGCGCCATTGCACATTGATAGCCTTAAAACTTCTCCACGGCATAGTCGGATGATAATAGAACAACGTACATTTGAACTTCTTGCTTGTATCAATATCACCGTCAAACGTGTCAAAAGTTTGCTGGTCTGACACGACCACATAATAAGGTATGCCTTTTGCGGAAAGGGCTTCTATTGTCGGACGATTCTGTGTATCAAGCACATTCTCCGCTTCATACTCCTGTATCATTGCTGAAGTATCAGTCAACTTGCACAAATAGTTTCTAAAAGCTTGCGCCCATTCATAATGACTGTTGTAGGCAAGTACATAATACAAATACAAAGTCTCCTTCCGTTCCGTCAAATGTTATGGTTTTTGAAATTAAGGATAGCACCGCTATTACTGATATATCCTATACAGCCGACCTCTTCACCATTCAAATACACGTTTGATACAGGAATAATTGCTTCCCCCACGTGATACATAAATGGTAGATGGTTCTACAACTACGGCCATGGTAATTTTTTCACCTTGTCGG
>ENA-OQKR01000189-OQKR01000189.1-human-gut-metagenome-genome-assembly--contig:-NODE-189-length-26300-cov-11.534253_pt1 | contig 26300 bp, 17 predicted proteins | sample MGYA00242803_ERZ504806 | MGnify/ENA primary metagenome ERZ504806 (study PRJEB26092, sample SAMD00036399) | human gut metagenome | host: Homo sapiens | study: EMG produced TPA metagenomics assembly of...
TCAATATTCTGATCTTCAACGGTTTAACTGCACATGACGGAGATAATCAGGTAGTTCCGGGACTGGCAGAGAGCTGGGATTTTGATGATGAAACCAATACTTATACATTCCATATGGCAGAAGATGCCAAGTGGCAGGACGGCGAACCTGTGACAGCAGAGGATGTTAAATTTACTATTGAAGCGATCATGGATCCGGAAAATGGTTCTGAGAATGCACCCAACTACGAGGACGTAGAAGAGATTAATGTTATTGATGATCATACGGTTGCGTTCAAGCTTGAGGACAAAAACGTTGCATTCCTTGACTATATGACAATGGCGGTTCTTCCTAAGCATCTGCTTGAGGGCGAAGATATGCAGACCTCTGATTTCTTCCGTAATCCGGTAGGAACAGGTCCATACAAGATCGAATTCTGGGATGAGGGACAGGCGATCACACTGGTTAAGAATGAAGATTATTTTAAGGGTGAGCCTTCCATCGATAAAATTGTATTCAAGATCGTACCGGATGACAATGCGAAAGCACTTCAGTTAAAATCCGGAGAACTTGATCTGGCATTATTAACACCAAAGGATGCAGCTGCTTTTGCTGATGATGAGGCATATACATGCTACGATATGAAGACTTCTGACTATCGTGGAATCATGTTTAACTTTGAAAATGAATACTGGCAGAAAAACCGTGATCTGATCCCGGCAGTATGCTATGGGCTTGACCGTCAGGCGATCATCGACGCAGTTATCCTTGGACAGGGAATGCCGGCTTATGGACCTCTTCAGAGAAATATCTACAATTATGAAGATGTAGAGCATTATGATTACAATCCTGAAAAAGCAAAAGAAATTCTGGAAGCTGCAGGATGCGAGATGGGTGATGACGGATTCTATTATCGTGACGGCGAAAAAGTGGGATTTGTAATCAGCGTAAGTGCAGGAGATCAGGTACGTATTGATATGGCTCAGATCGCAGCACAGGAACTGAAAGAGATCGGCATGGATGTATCAGTAGAGATCCCTGCACAGACAGACTGGGCAGGACAGATGGCATTCCTGATCGGATGGGGAAGCCCATTTGACGCTGACGACCATACATACAAAGTATTCGGAACAGATAAGGGAGCAAACTACTCCGGCTATTCTAATGCAGACGTTGACAAGTATCTGACAGAAGCAAGACAGTCAGCTGATCCGGAAGTTCGTGCAGAAGCCTATGCTAATTTCCAGAAAGCTCTGGCAGAGGATCCGGCTTATGCAATGATCTGCTATATTGATGCCAACTATGTTGCTGACAGCAATATTAAAGGAATTGATTCTGATACAATTATGGGACATCATGGAGTTGGAATCTTCTGGAATGTAGCAGACTGGACTATTGAATAAAAAGATAAAGGTTGTGACGGGGGCACTAAAGGTGCCCCCTTTTTACACGAGCGGAAAAAGGATTAAAAATGGAACATTTATTAGAGGTTAAAAATCTTTCAGTCAGCATTGACGGTCCTGCCGGAGAAGTTCAGGCAGTAAGAGACGTGTCTTTTTCATTAAAAAAGGGAGAGGTGCTGGCTATAGTTGGAGAATCCGGATGCGGGAAGAGTGTGCTTTGCAAAAGTATTATGAAGCTTTTGCCGCCAAGTGCAAAGATTAAAGAGGGCAGCATCTGTGTGAACGGACAGGATATCACCTGTTACAGGGAAAGGGAGATGCAGAAACTGCGTGGAAGAGTTTTTTCTATGATCTTTCAGGATCCTATGACATCCCTGAATCCAACTATTAAAATTGGAAAACAGATTGGGGAAGCAGTGGTGATCCACAATAAGAACTACACGAAGGAACAGGTAAATAAGAAGGTTCTGGAGCTTATGGAACTGGTAGGTATCTCCCATCCAAAGGAACGATATCATCAGTATCCGTGGCAGTTCTCCGGAGGAATGCGTCAGAGATGTGTTATGGCCATCGCTCTGGCAGCAGATCCGGATATTTTATTTGCAGATGAACCTACTACTGCACTGGATGTGACCATACAGGCACAGATTCTGGATCTTCTGCGGGAAATACAGATGAAGCTTGGAACAGCTACCATACTGGTATCCCATGATCTGGGAGTGGTTGCACGTGTGGCAGACAGAGTGGCAGTCATGTATGCAGGCAAGATCGTAGAGATCGGTACAGCAGAGGAAGTGTATTATGATCCCAGACATCCATATACATGGGGACTGATGAGATCACTGCCTGCATTTGCAAATGGAAAAGAAAGCCTGTACACCATCCCCGGCATGCCTCCTACTTTGATAGATCCGCCGAAAGGTGATGCTTTTGCATGTCGAAATGAATATGCCCTGAATATTGATTATGAAGAAATGCCGCCTATGTTTAAGATAACAGATACTCATTATGCGGCAACCTGGCTGCTGGATCCAAGAGCACCGCAGATCAAATCACCTGTGGGAGGAACAGCGCATGAGTAAAGAAGTTTTATTGGATGTCAGGCATCTGACTCAGCAGTTTCATCTGACAAAAAAGATCAAGGTAAAGGCTGTAGATGATGTCTCATTTCAGATCCATAAAGGTGAGATCTTTGGTCTGGTAGGGGAATCCGGTTCAGGAAAGTCCACAGTTGCCAGATGTCTGATGAATATATATCAGCCGGCTCAGGGAGAAATCTGGTATAAAGATGTAAATATCTGCGACAAAAAGGAATTCAAAAAGCATAAAAAAATGCTGCAGACCCGACGCCAGATGATATTTCAGGATTCCGCATCCAGTCTGAACCAGAAAATGAGGGTGTCAGATATTATTACGGAACCAATGAGAATCCAGCATATCACACCTCCGAGAGGAAGCTTTGTGAAGGAAGCTGCTTTTCAGATGGAATATGTAGGACTTGAGAACAGTTTCCTGGATCGTTATCCATCTGAATTATCAGGGGGACAGAGGCAGCGAGTGGCCATAGCCAGATCTCTGTGTATGGAACCGGAATTTCTGGTGGCTGATGAACCGATAGCTTCCCTGGATGTGTCCATACAGGCACAGATCGTCAATCTGTTCCGTCATCTGCAGGAGGAGCATGGATTTACATTTCTGTTTATCGCCCATGATCTGGCTATGGTTGAGTATCTCTGTGACCGTGTGGGAGTTATGTATCATGGAAAACTGGTAGAACTGGCGCCATCAGAAGAATTGTATTCCAATCCGGTGCATCCTTATACAAAAACATTGCTGTCTGCAATTCCTGTTCCTGACCCGATCAGGGAAAGAAAAAGAGTTCTGCAGTACTATGATGGCGAAGGAATGGAAAACAGTGTGTGGACAGAAGTGTCACCCGGACATTTTGCAATGCTTCCGGCTGAAGGAAAGGGGTGCAGTATATAATGAGACAAAAAAAGTTAGTCTACTATGGTAAAAAATGCCTGATATTTCTGATCTCAGTATTTATATTGTCTGTAGCTGTATTTTATGTAGCCCGTCTTGCACCGGGAGATCCGCTGATCTCCTATTATGGCGACCGCACAGAGAAGATGAGTCCGGAAGAACGTGAATGGGCTATGGAGAAACTGGGGCTGAACGAACCAATTTCTGTACAGTATGTGAAGTGGGTAAAAAATGCTTTTCATGGAGAATTTGGAATTTCATTTAAATATAAACAGGATGTGGTAGAAGTGATCGGCGGCCGTATTGGCAATACACTTGTACTTGGAGGAATCGGATTTATCATTATGTTTGCCGGAGCCTTGCTCCTGGGAATCCTGTGTGCCTGGTACGAAAACCGGCTGGCAGACCGGATTCTGTGTAAGCTGGGAACCATATCCAGCTGTATTCCTGAGTTCTGGCTGGCTCTGGTCCTGATCCTTGTTTTTTCCGTAAATTTTAAGATTCTGCCAAGCAGTGGAGCTTACAGTACAGGAAATGCAGGAGATATCGGTGACAGAGTGCTGCATCTGATCATGCCGCTGACCATCGTGGTCATGGAGCATTTATGGTATTACGCTTACATGATCCGAAATAAAATCCTGGAAGAGGTTCGCGCAGATTATGTACTTCTGGCAAAGGCAAAAGGCCTGGATAAGAAAAAGCTTATGTTCAGACATTGTGTCCGAAATGTAATGCCTGCTTATTTAAGTATTATGGCCATTGCGGTTCCCCATGTACTTGGAGGAACCTATGTGGTAGAAAGCGTATTTTCCTATCCAGGGATCGGAGCTCTGTCCTATGAGAGTGCCAGATACCATGATTACAATCTGCTGATGCTGCTTTGCATGATGTCAGGAATCCTGGTTATTTTCTGTAATATCGTCAGTCAGACGATCAATGAACAGATTGATCCCCGCATGAAGGATGAAGTAATAACCGAGAAATCGGAGGTGGTAGAAGTATGACCAATCATTTATTTGAACTGGCAGGAAACAGAAAAACAGAAACAGTAATTCCCAAATCAAAGAAAAAGTGGTATCAGGGAAAACCCGTTGTTTCAGCAGCAATCCTGATTCTTATCGTACTGGGCTGCCTGTGTGCGGAACTGATCATGACAAAGGATCCTGCTTATATGGATCTGTTAAACTATAATAAAGCTCCTGACAGGGAGTTCCTTTTTGGAACAGATACTATGGGAAGGGATATTTTTTCCATGATTTGGTATGGAGGAAGAATCTCGATCTTGATCGGTGGATTAGCCACAGTTATTTCTACTTTTATTGCAGTGGTAGTCGGTGCCTTCAGTGGAGTGGCACCTGCCTGGCTTGATGAACTGATCATGAGATTTACAGAGATATTCTTAAGTATACCAGCTCTGCTTCTGATCATTTTGCTGCAGGCTATTATGGGAAATGCCAATATCCTGAGTCTGTCCTTTGTAATCGGTGTGACCAGTTGGACCAGTATTGCGAAAGTGGTACGTACAGAGGTAAGACAGATACGAAACAGTGAGTATATCATCGCAGCAAGATGTATGGGAGCCGGATTCTTCCGTGTTTTGTGGAAGCATCTGGTGCCGAATTTTTTCTCATCCATTATGTTTATGGTAGTCATGAATGTAAGAACTGCAATGATATCTGAAGCTACTTTAAGTTTTATGGGTATTGGACTTCCGATAGAGGTTATCACATGGGGAAGTATGCTGTCTCTGTCAGATAAAGCATTAATGACAGGTTCCTGGTGGATCATTCTGATTCCCGGACTTTTCCTGATCGCCACAGTGCTCTGCCTGACCAATATAGGAAATGCCTGCAGAGCACAGACAAACAGAAAAGAAAGTAATTTTTAAAATTTGACCGAAATCTCGCTGTTTTGTTGCTGATTTGTCTGATTTATGATATTATGAAAACATCTTAAAAAATCTAAAAAACAAGGCAGGAGTGGTCAAAATGTATCAGGAAGAATACAAACGCTGGTTGGTAGCAGATCTGCAGGATGCGGATCTTAATCCGGAATTATCCAAAATCGAAGGAAATGATGAAGAAATCAAAGATCGTTTCGCAGTAGCGCTGAAATTCGGAACAGCCGGACTTCGCGGAGTTCTCGGAGCCGGAACCAACCGTATGAATATTTATGTAGTTCGCCAGGCAACACAGGGACTTGCGAACTGGGTAAAAACACAGGGCGGTAATCAGACAGTAGCCATCAGCTATGACAGCCGTCTCAAGAGTGATGTATTTGCAAAAACAGCAGCAGGCGTACTGGCAGCAAATGATATTAATGTCAGAATCTATGACGCACTGATGCCTGTACCGGCACTTTCCTTTGCAACACGTTACTATGAATGCAATGCAGGTATTATGGTAACAGCATCCCACAACCCGGCTAAGTACAACGGATACAAAGCATATGGTCCTGACGGATGCCAGATGACAGATGATGCAGCTGCCATTGTATATGAAGAGATCCAGAAAACAGACGTACTTACAGGTGCGAAATATATGTCCTTCGCAGAAGGCGTAGAACAGGGAAAAATCCGTTTTGTAGGAGATGACTGCAAGCAGGCTCTCTATGAAGCTATCGAATCCCGTCAGGTTCGTCCGGGTCTCTGCAAGACAGCAGGACTGAAACTGGTTTACAGCCCGTTAAACGGATCAGGACTTGTACCTGTAACTCAGGTATTAAAAGATATCGGAATTACAGATATCACAATCGTTCCGGAACAGGAATATCCGAACGGATACTTCACAACCTGCAGCTATCCGAACCCGGAAATCTTTGCAGCTCTGGAGCTTGGATTAAACCTCGCAAAAGAAACAGGTGCAGACTTAATGCTTGCAACTGACCCGGATGCAGACCGTGTTGGTATCGCAATGAAATGCCCGGATGGTTCCTATGAGCTGGTAACAGGTAATGAGGTAGGTGTACTCCTTCTTGATTATATCTGTGCAGGCCGCATTGAAAAAGGCACAATGCCAAAGAACCCGGTAGCAGTGAAATCCATTGTTTCCACACCACTTGCAGATGCAGTGGCAGAGCACTATGGAGTAGAACTCAGAAGCGTACTTACAGGATTCAAGTGGATCGGCGATCAGATCGCACAGCTTGAAGCAGCAGATGAAGTAGACAGATTTATCTTCGGATTTGAAGAGAGCTACGGATACCTTGCAGGACCATATGTACGTGACAAGGATGCTGTTATCGGATCTATGCTGATCTGTGAAATGGCTGCATATTACAGAAGCATCGGAAGTTCCCTGAAACAGAGAATGGAAGAGATCTATGCACAGTACGGACGTTACCTGAATAAGGTAGACAGCTTCGAATTCCCGGGATTAAGCGGAATGGATAAGATGTCAGCTCTGATGCAGGGACTTCGTGACAAACCTCTCACAGAGATTGCAGGTCATACTATCGTAAAAGTAACAGATTACCAGAAACCGGAAGAAACAGGACTTCCTGCAGCAAACGTACTGATCTACAAGCTGGATAACGGCGAGACAGTAGTTGTCCGCCCATCCGGAACAGAACCAAAGATCAAGATTTATTACACAACTCTCGGAAAGAACCTGGAAGAGGCAGAAGCTGAGAAAGAGAAGCTTGCAGAAGCATTAAAACCGATTATGGCATAAGCAATTGTAAGCAGAACTGAATAAAATATACCAAACCGGAAAGGCTGTGCTCATTGGAGGTGCAGTCTTTCTTTTTGTAACCCGCAGGGGCCTTATTGTTACTGTGAACCGAGTGAACAGTAACGACTTACTTGATTCGGTTAAATAGGATTGATATAATTAACACTCTTTGCTACAATAAAAAACAGCGAAAATAAGAATAAGATTGCTTATGAATGAAAGGAAAACATACGATGGAAGAATATGAAGTAATCAGCATCCCGGTATCTGACGGAACAGAACGGGATTTTGCAATCATGGATACCTTTGAATTTGAAGGACAGGGATATCTGGCAGTTTCTCTGATCGAAGGAGATGAGATCCAGGAGGGCGTTTACATTTACCGTTACCACAATGCAGAAGATGGAGATGTTGTGGTAGAGCAGATCACTTTGCCTGCAGAATACAAAAAGGTGACAAAATTTTACGAACAGATGTAAGCAAAAAAATATCTCGAAAAGAACCTGCATCTTGTGATAAAATAAAAAGAAAATCAAATTTTGATTAATAAAAACAGGAGGAAAAACGATGGAAAAATCAACCGTTTATTTTACTGATTTCAGATGTCCGGTTGGCACCAGCCAGCTTGATAAATTGAAGAAACTCTGCGTTACAGCCGGAATCAAAGACATTGATATGGATGGAAAATTCGTGGCTATTAAAATGCATTTCGGAGAACTTGGCAATCTGGCTTTCCTGCGCCCGAATTACGCAAAAACAGTAGCTGATCTCTGTAAAGAGCAGGGAGGACTTCCGTTCCTCACAGACTGCAACACTCTTTATCCGGGAAGCCGTAAGAATGCACTGGAGCATCTGGAGTGCGCAAATCTCAACGGATTTAACAGCATTTCAACAGGATGCCAGATCATCATCGGTGATGGCTTACGCGGTACAGACGAAGTAGAAGTACCGGTAGTTAACGGTGAATATTGTCAGACTGCACTGATCGGACATGCGATCATGGATGCAGATATTTTTATCAGCTTAAGCCACTTCAAAGGACATGAAGCAACCGGCTTCGGCGGTGCACTGAAGAATATCGGAATGGGATGCGGAAGCCGCGCAGGTAAGATGAAACAGCATGCCAGCGGAAAACCTGCAGTAAATGAAGAACTCTGCCGCGGATGCCGTCGCTGCGCGAAAGAGTGCGGAAGTGATGCGATTACATATCCGAATAAAAAAGCAGTCATTGATTATGATAAATGTAAAGGCTGCGGCCGTTGTATCGGAGCCTGCGGTTTTGATGCAGTATACAATCCAAACAGCAGTGCGAATGAACTTCTTGACCGTAAGATGGCAGAATATGCACAGGCAGTCTGTCATGGCCGTCCGCATTTCCATGTAGCGCTTGTTCAGGATATCAGCCCGAACTGTGACTGCCATGGCGAAAATGATGCACCAATCCTTCCTGATATCGGAATGTTTGCAAGCTTTGACCCGGTTGCTCTGGACCAGGCCTGCGCAGATGCCTGTCTGAAAGCAACTCCGATCGAGAACAGCCAGCTTGGAGAACACCTGGCAAAACCTGACTGGCATTGCCACCACGACCATTTCAAAGATTCCAACCCGAACATTGAATGGCAGGCAACACTGGATCAGGCAGAGAAGATTGGTCTGGGAACCAGACAGTATGAACTGAAGATCGTGAAATAATATATTTATCAGCAATGGAAAATAAATGCGAAAAAGTAATAAACAAAAAGGACCGGATGAATGAACTATATTGTCTTTGACCTGGAATGGAATCAGAATCCTTCGGGAAAGAAAACACGTAACGACAGGCTTCCATTTGAGATTATCGAGATTGGGGCTGTAAAAGTAAACAGCAAAAAAGAAATAACGGATCATTTTCACCGACTGATCAAACCACAGGTCTATAAATGGATTCATGACAGCATCCATGAGGTAATTCATGTAGATTATAAAGATCTTATGAAAGGAGTGCCATTTGAGCAGGCAGTCAGGGAATTTCTTGACTGGTGCGGAGAAGACTGGTATTTTTTTACCTGGGGAAATCAGGACGTGATGGAACTTCAGAGGAATATGAAGTTCTATGGCCTGCTGGATCTGCTTCCCGGACCTGTGACCTATTATGATGTGCAGAAATTATACAGTATCAGTTACGATGACGGTACACACAGGTGTGCATTGGAGCATGCGATCGATGAACTGAAAATAGAGAAAACCAGGGGATTTCACCGGGCGCTTGCAGATGCCTGGTATACAGCGAAAGTCCTGGAGAAAATAAATAACGTAATCATCATCAATCATCCGTCACTGGATGTTTACCAGAATCCAAAGAAGAAAAAAGACGAAATACATATTTCCTATCCGGATCATGACAAATATGTATCCAGAGAATTTGCCACAAGAGAGCGAATCATGAAAGACCGCGAGGTGACCAGCACCAGATGTCCGGTCTGTCATCTGCCTGCAAAGCGCAAACTCCGATGGTTTATGAATAATCCAAAGGTTTATTACAGCATATCCAATTGTGAAGAGCATGGACTGATAAAAGGCAAGATCCGTATCCGAAAAACAGAAGATGAGAAATATTTCGCTGTGAAGACATTGCGTTTCACAGATACAGAAGAAGCGGAGGAACTTCGTGAAAGAAAAGAAGTCCTCCGCCTCAGGCGAAAACTAAAAAGAAGTGTTGAGAAGGAGATCTGAAAGGATCTCCTTTTCATATTGCATTCCATATCCGACCATATGGCCGTCTAAATAATATTTACTTTTAATCCGCTTTGGACCGACAGAATTGTTCAGAAGTTTCTGCTTCTTTACAAGCTGGCTCACATCAGTTCCTGCAGGGACAGTTACGTACACATGCCTCATATAATAGAAGGAACACAGATTACTCCAGTCCTTTAACAGGTGTTTTTCGCATGGAAGAAATGCTGCCGGTACCGGATCGGTATCTATATTCAAGTCTACTTTTTCAAAATTGTCGAAGCCGTAATCCAGCAGAGAAGTTGTGTCAGGAAAAGCACCGTTTGTAGAATTCAGCACAACTGCAATGAGAATGGAATTTCCTCTCTTGGCATAGGTGACAAGCGTACTTCCCGCTGCATCGGTGTATCCGGTCTTTCCTCCCAGAACTCCATCGTATGCATAAGACTGTCCGGGCATCATTTTATGGTGATTGAGAAGATAACGGGTTTCAGACTGCTTATTAGTCGGAGGAATCTCATAAACCTGTGTGGTCACAAATTTACGGAATCTGGGATTATACCAGGCTGCCTTTGCAATCTTCATCATATCACCCGCGGTGGTATAATGCGTCTCATCCGGAAGACCATTCGGATTATTAAAATGGGTGTTTTTACAGCCCAGCTGAGCTGCCCTCTGGTTCATCAGTTCAACAAACTTCTTTACAGAACCGCTTGTTTTTTCTGCCAGAGCAAGAGCCATCTCATTGGCAGATTCCAGCATCAGAGCCATCAGGGCCTGCTCTACTGTGAAAACCTCTCCTGTTTCTGCGTAAATGCTGGAGCTTCCGGCCTCAATCCCATAAGCCGCTTCCTGCGACATGGTGATTGTATCGTCCATATCCAGATATTCACAGGCCAGAAGAGCGGTCATGATCTTAGTGATACTGGCGGGATATAGCTTATCTTTGGCATTCTTGGAATAAAGAATAGTATCAGTGACTGCATCCATCAGTACTGCGGACTGTCCCTCGATATTAGGACCTGCGGGCCATCCTTTGACAGAATCGATATCTGAGGCCTGTGAATAGGTTTCTGAATGACCGACTTCAGGAGTGGCAGAGGTCTCGGCAGCATAAGTGACTGCAGGCTGGGAGGTCAGAATCCCTGCACAAAGCATTCCGGTGAGGAAACGTTTCATTAATTTATGAAATTTTGTTTTAAACATTTGAAATTACCCTTCATTAAATATACATAGTAGTTGCTTTCCATATCCTAGAGCGTGTCTGAAAATTCATTCCCGCAATCTGCACGCCCCACTTTGCGGGATATTTCACCCGAATTCAGTTGCCGTAGCCCGCTACGGCGCCCTCATCCGGGCAAAATATCCCACAAATTGTGACGCACATCTTGCAGAAAGCCTTTTTCAGACACGCTCTAGTACATCGTTTTAAATGACGTTCGGACAAAATATTCTACCTTATTATATCATTAATTACAATGCCTGTGTAAAATTTATATGATAGTATGTTAACAGTGTGTTACTGTTCGGGAGTTTGACAGTAACCAGTGTTATTAAACAGTAACAGGATTACCCTAATATTCAAAAAAATACTTGACACAGTGAATTTTGTGACCTTATAATGAATCCGCATAGTTAAATAAATGATATGTCCACAAAAACGTTGATGGAGAGAGTAACTGCAGGGGAAAGCAGACAGCGAACCGGGGAGGGTGTGAGCCCGGTGGTGAGTAAATGCAGTGAAGATCACTCCGGAGTTGCAGCTCTGAAGGGTGTACAGACAGGTAAGAGCTGACGGAAATCCCCGTTAAAAGATTCATGTATCGGCAGAGGATGCCCGTACAATGTAACAGGTGGTATAGCGAACGTCAATAAACCTTCGTCCTTTTACAAAAGGGCGATTTTTTTATGGGCTTATTTTCGTTCTTAAAGGACACTGGAAATATTTTTCAGCGTATATAAACGTCCTGCATATTTTCAGGTGTCTGATACAAATAATTTAAACAGGAGGTAAATTACTGTGTACCAGAAAGTTGATACGAACTTAAACTTTGTAGACCGTGAGAAAAAAGTAGAAGAATTCTGGAAAGAAAACCATATCTTTGAGAAAAGTATGGAGAACAGAAAAGAGGGAGAAACCTATACATTCTACGACGGACCGCCTACTGCAAACGGTAAACCGCACATCGGCCATGTACTTACCCGCGTTATCAAGGATATGATCCCGAGATACCGTACAATGAAGGGCTACATGGTTCCACGTAAAGCAGGATGGGATACTCATGGACTTCCGGTAGAGCTGGAAGTAGAGAAGAAGCTTGGTCTGGATGGCAAAGAGCAGATCGAAGAATACGGTATGGAGCCATTCATCAAACAGTGTAAGGAAAGCGTCTGGAAATACAAAGGAATGTGGGAGGATTTCTCATCTACTGTTGGTTTCTGGGCTGATATGGAACATCCATATGTAACTTATTATGATGATTATATTGAATCCGAATGGTGGGCATTAAAAGAAATCTGGAACAAGAAGCTTCTGTATAAAGGCTTCAAGATCGTTCCTTACTGTCCAAGATGCGGTACCCCTCTTTCCGCACAGGAAGTATCCCAGGGATACAAAACTGTAAAAGAGCGCTCCGCAGTTGTAAGATTCAAGGTTGTTGGTGAAGATGCATACTTCCTTGCATGGACAACAACACCATGGACACTTCCGTCCAACGTTGCACTCTGCGTAAACCCGGATGAGACTTACTGCAAAGTAAAGGCAGCAGACGGATATACCTATTATATGGCAGAAGCACTCCTTGACAAAGTCCTTGGCAAGCTTGCAAAAGAAGAAGGCGAGAAAGCATATGAAGTTCTGGAAACCTACAAAGGAACAGATCTGGAATACAAAGCATACGAGCCGCTTTTCGCATGTGCAGGAGAGGCAGCAGCAAAACAGAAAAAGAAAGCTCATTTCGTAACCTGTGATAACTACGTTACTATGAGTGATGGTACAGGTATCGTTCACATCGCACCTGCATTCGGTGAAGACGACAGCAGAATCGGACGTAACTATGAACTGCCATTCGTACAGTTCGTAGACGGACAGGGTAACCTGACAAAAGAGACACCATACGCAGGCGTTTTCGTAAAGAAAGCAGATCCTATGGTTCTCACAGACCTGGACAAAGAAGGCAAGCTCTTCGATGCTCCGAAATTCGAGCATGATTATCCACACTGCTGGAGATGTGATACACCATTGATCTACTATGCAAGAGAATCCTGGTTCATCAAGATGACAGCAGTTAAGGATGACCTGATCAGAAATAACAATACAATCAACTGGATCCCTGAGAGCATCGGTAAAGGACGTTTCGGCGACTGGCTTGAAAATGTTCAGGACTGGGGTATCAGCCGTAACCGTTACTGGGGAACACCACTGAACATCTGGCAGTGTGAATGCGGACATATGCATTCCATCGGAAGCCGTCAGGAATTATTCGAGATGAGCGGTGATGAGAGAGCCAAGACAGTAGAGCTTCACCGCCCATACATCGATGAGATCACACTGAAGTGTCCGGAGTGCGGTGGAGAAATGCATCGTGTACCGGAGGTTATTGACTGCTGGTTCGACTCAGGAGCAATGCCTTTCGCACAGCATCATTATCCATTTGAAAACAAAGAATTATTTGAGCAGCAGTTCCCTGCAAACTTTATCTCCGAGGCAGTAGACCAGACTCGTGGATGGTTCTACTCACTCCTTGCAGAATCCACACTGCTCTTCAATAAAGCACCATACAAGAACGTAATCGTTCTGGGACATGTCCAGGATGAGAACGGACAGAAGATGAGTAAGTCCAAAGGAAACGCAGTTGATCCATTCGATGCATTGAACAAATACGGCGCAGATGCTATCAGATGGTACTTCTACATCAACAGTGCTCCATGGCTTCCGAACCGTTTCCATGGCAAGGCAGTTGTGGAAGGACAGCGTAAATTCATGAGCACACTGTGGAATACTTACGCGTTCTTCGTATTATATGCAGACATCGACAACTTCGACCCGACCAAATATGAACTGAACTATGACCAGCTTCCTGTTATGGACAAATGGCTGCTCAGCAGATTAAACACAACTGTTCAGGCTGTAGACAATGATCTGGCAAACTACAAGATCCCGGAAGCAGCAAGAGCACTCCAGGAATTTGTAGATGAGATGAGTAACTGGTATGTAAGAAGAAGCCGTGAACGTTTCTGGGCAAAGGGAATGGAGCAGGATAAGATCAATGCTTATATGACTCTGTACCATGCACTGGTAACCATCGCCAAGACAGCAGCTCCGATGATCCCGTTCATGACAGAAGACATCTATCAGAACCTGGTAAGAAGCGTGGACAAAGATGCTCCTGAGAGTATCCACCTCTGCGACTTCCCGACTGTAAATGAAGCATGGATCGACAAAGATCTGGAAGCAGACATGAAAGAGCTTCTGGAGATCGTAGTTCTGGGACGTGCCTGCAGAAATACAGCAAACATCAAGAACCGTCAGCCGATCGGAACCATGTATGTAAAAGCTGAGAAGAAAATGAGTGAATTCTACACTGACATCATCGCAGACGAACTGAATGTCAAAGAAGTAAAATTCGCAGATGATGTAGAATCCTTTATCTCCTACAGTTTCAAACCACAGCTTCGTACAGTAGGACCGAAATATGGTAAACTCCTTGGAGGAATCAGACAGGCTCTCACAGACATCAATGGAACAGCAGCAATGAACGAGCTGAGAACCAACGGTGTCCTGAAACTGGATATCAACGGAAACAATGTAGAACTTACAGAAGAAGACCTTCTTATTGAAACAGCACAGACAGAAGGCTATGTATCCGAATCTGACGGTGAAACATCCGTAGTCCTTGATACAAACCTGACACCTGAACTGATCGAAGAGGGATTCGTACGTGAGATCATCAGCAAGATCCAGACCATGCGTAAGGAAGCCGGCTTCGAAGTTATGGACAAGATCGTAGTATACGCTCACGGAAACGACAAGATCCAGGATGTCATGAAAGCACACGAAGATGAGATCAAGTCAGAAGTACTTGCAGACGAAATGGTACTTGGAGAGACCGATGGTTATGTGAAAGAGTGGAACATCAACAAAGAAGCAGTAACTATGGGTGTTAAGAAACTGTAATTGACAACATTCGGTCAATTACTGACAAGGTACTGATGAGTTACAGGTATTTCACAGGAAATATACTACTTTCGCAATGCACGATAACAAAAAAATGTTATAAAATTCGGCAATTATATACATGACAGACTGTCGAAAAAAGAGTATCATTATCCTTGACAGTCTGATTTCAGAGAGGAAATTGGAGGCGGAGATTCTTTGCCCCCAATTTCTCTGATATGAGAAAACAGAAGAGTTGACGGAATGAAGAGGTTCACCGGCAATATCCGCAAGGTGTATTGCTGAGAATAAAGTGAACAGTGAAACCATTACGGGAGGTATGAAATGACAAACGAAATGTTCAAGAAAGAGGCATTCAAGAAAAGCGTAAAAGACAACGTAAAATTCCTCTATCGAAAAACAATTGAAGAAGCTACACAGGAGCAGATTTTTCAGGCAGTAAGCTACTCTGTAAAAGACGTTATCATTGATAACTGGCTTGCAACACAGAAAGCTTATGACGAACAGGATCCGAAGATCGTATACTATATGTCCATGGAATTCCTGATGGGACGTGCTCTCGGAAACAACCTGATCAACCTTTGCGCTTACGGTGAAGTAAAAGAAGCTCTCGAAGAGCTGGGATTTGACCTTAACTGTATCGAAGATCAGGAACCGGATCCGGCACTTGGAAACGGTGGTCTGGGAAGACTGGCTGCATGCTTCCTTGATTCTCTCGCAACTTTAAATTACGCAGCATATGGCTGCGGAATCCGTTACCACTACGGAATGTTCAAACAGAAAATCCAGAACGGTTATCAGATCGAGGTACCGGATAACTGGTTAAAGAACGGCTACCCATTCGAACTGCGTCGTCCGGAATATGCCAAGGAAGTACACTTTGGTGGATATGTAAGAGTAGAGTACGATCCTGAAAAGGGCGGAAACAAATTTATCCACGAAGGATATCAGGCTGTAAAAGCCATTCCTTATGATATGCCGATCACAGGATATGACAATGATGTAGTAAACACACTTCGTATCTGGGATGCAGAGCCGATCGTAGACTTCGAGCTTGATTCCTTTGATAAAGGTGATTACAAGAAAGCAGTAGAGCAGGAGAACCTTGCCCGCAATATCGTAGAAGTCCTTTACCCGAACGATAACCACTATGCAGGTAAAGAGCTGAGACTGAAACAGCAGTACTTCTTTGTATCTGCAAGCCTCCAGGCAGCAATTGCCAAATACAAAAAGAAACATGACGATATCCATAAATTATATGAAAAAGTAACATTCCAGATGAACGATACACATCCGACTGTAGCAGTAGCAGAGTTAATGCGTATCCTCATGGACGAAGAAGGACTTGGATGGGATGAAGCATGGGAAGTAACAACCAAATCCGTTGCTTACACAAACCATACCATCATGTCCGAAGCACTTGAGAAATGGCCGATCGAGCTCTTCTCCAGACTGCTTCCGCGTGTATATCAGATCATCGAAGAGATCAACCGTCGTTTCATTCTCGCCATCCAGGCAAAATATCCGGGAAATTATGAGAAGATCAAAAAGATGGCGATCATCTATGACGGACAGGTTAAGATGGCTCACCTTGCAATCGCAGCAGGCTATTCTGTAAACGGTGTTGCACGCCTTCATACAGAAATCCTGAAGAATCAGGAATTAAAAGACTTCTATGAAATGATGCCTGAGAAATTCAACAACAAGACAAACGGTATCACTCAGAGACGTTTCCTGCTCCACGCAAATCCACTCCTTGCAGACTGGATCACAGAGCATATCGGACCGGACTGGATCACAGACCTTCCGCAGTTAAAGAAACTTGCAGTTTATGCAGATGATGAGAAAGCACTCCAGGAATTCATGAACATTAAGTTCAAGAACAAAGAGCGTCTGGCTAAATATATCCTTGAGCACAATGGCGTAGAAGTAGACCCGCACTCCATCTTCGATGTACAGGTTAAGAGACTTCACGAGTACAAACGCCAGCTCCTGAACATCCTGCATGTTATCTATCTGTACAACCAGATCAAGATGCATCCGGAAATGGAATTCTATCCAAGAACATTCATCTTCGGTGCAAAAGCATCCGCAGGTTACGCAACAGCCAAGAAGATCATCAAACTCATCAACTCAGTAGCAGATGTAGTAAACAACGACGCTTCCATCAACGGCAAGATCAAAGTTGTATTCATCGAAAACTACAGAGTATCCAACGCTGAGTGGATCTTCGCAGCAGCAGACGTTTCCGAGCAGATCTCCACAGCAAGTAAAGAAGCATCCGGTACAGGTAACATGAAGTTCATGCTCAACGGTGCTCCTACACTTGGAACAATGGACGGTGCCAACGTAGAGATCGTAGAAGAAGTTGGCGCAGAAAACGCATTCATCTTCGGTTTAAGCTCCGACGAAGTAATCAACTACGAAAACAACGGCGGATACGATCCAAACGTAATCTACAACACAGACGAAGAAATCCGTCAGGTACTGATGCAGCTCATCAACGGAACCTTCTCCAGCGATACAGAACTCTTCCGTGACCTGTACGATTCACTTCTCAACACAAAGAACACAGACAGAGCAGACCGCTACTTCATCCTCGCAGACTTCCGTTCCTATGCAGACGCACAGAAACGTGTAGAAGCAGCATACAGAGACGAAAAAGGCTGGGCTAAGAAAGCACTCCTCAACACAGCATGCAGCGGCAAGTTCACATCCGACAGAACTATCCAGGAATATGTAGATGATATCTGGCATCTGGATAAGGTTATTGTCAGAAAGAAATAATACGCTATATTTATAGAAGTAATTGCTTCTGAATAAAAATAAAGCCCCTGGCAGTACAGTTATCAGGACTGTATTGCAGGGGCTTTTTGTTGCAGTAGTGGCATAATATATTAATCCATTTGTACGGGAAATTTTGTGTACAGACATATAATGCAAAAGAACAAAAAGTTCTTAAGAGCAGAGATTTGACTGGAAAAATGAGAAGGCATCTGTTACAATAGAAAATACAAAACAGAGTGCAAAGAGGGTGATCGAAAACAAAAATACTTTGCACAAAAGATAAAATTTCATAGATGCGAAGCACCTGGAAATAAGAATACATCCGAAAACATGATCAAAATACAAAAGCGAACGATAACTAACAGCCAGGAAAGGTGTATCAGATGGCAAATAACACCATATTTGATAATGTTTTCAGAACAATGCTGGAGAAAATGCCAGAGCTTGTGGTTCCACTGATCAACGAGGTATTTGGCACAAATTATCCCGCAGATATAGCAGTTGAGCAGCAGAGAAACGAACACCAGACAAAGAACGGAGAAAAGATTACAGATTCCCGGTTGAAAATAGCAGATAAGATCTATCATATAGAATGTCAGAGTACCGGAGATGCAGAAATGGTAATCCGAATGATAGAATATGATTTTGCTGTCAGTCTGGAAACAAAGCAGATTGAGAATGGACGGTACAAAATATATTTTCCTCATTCCTGTGTATTATATTTACGTGGAAAAGGCAGAAAAGATACTCTCGGAATGGATATTATCATGCCAGACGGGCGGGTAATAAAATATGAACTGCCGGCTATTTACATAGAAAGATATACACAGGATGTAATCTTTCAGAAGAAACTGCTCTTTCTCCTGCCATTTTATGTCATAAGATATGAAAAAAGCAGAGAAGATATAGAGAAAGATCCGGAAAAACTTCAGAAACTGCTGGATGAATATGTGACAATTTCCAGAAGACTGGAAGAAAGTCTGCTTGAAAATGGAAAAGAGGCACTGTATCGTTACCTTGTGGAAGTAATCCTAAAAATTGCAGACTACATTTTCTCAGATTCAGAAAAAACAAAGAAGGGAGTTGATCGAGCCATGGGCGGAGAAGTATTAGAGCTGAAAACAGATAAGCTGATAAATGAAATAAGGCAAGACGTGAAAGAAGAAGTGAAAGAAGAAATAAAAACAGAGACGAAAGAAAAAATAGTAATCTGTATGCTGAAAAGAGGCAAAAGTACATTGGAAGAAATCGCTGCAGATACACAGATGCCGATTGAGCAGGTTGAAAGAATAAAAAAAGAACAACAGTTATAAAATGAGAAAATGGCAGAGAATTATAGAGGGTTCTCTGCCATTTGACCATACAGGGGTTGATACATCATCTTGTGATTAGAACGAACAACTCACCACATTTGTAACAAATTATAGATTTTTAGTATGAAAAATCAAGGAAAATAAATGCTTTTGAAGTGTATGAAATTTAAAAAAATCGTAAAATTCTTGAGCATTACCCTTGACAAAAAGTGGTGAAAGCACTATTATTAACCATAACAGACAGATTATGTCTAGGAATCTTTACCCAAAAAGAAATAGTTATATTAAGGAAAGGGGAACTATAATCATGACAAAGATTAAAAACACAAAGAAGGGCATGGCAAAGAAGACATTAAGTATGTCACTTGTTGTTGCAATGCTTGCTACTTCTAATGTGCCGGTATGGGCTGCTGAGTTCAGCGATGGTACTGATGCTGCCGTTGAGACTGAAGCTCCGGCTGCTGAAACATTTTCTGATGATGCTACAGAAGCTCCGGTTGTAGAAAATACTACTGACGTGACAGATGTTGCAACTGCAACTGCACCTAAATTAACATTAGCAAATTGGACAGGCGCTTTGGCTGTATCTGGTAATCTTAAAGATGGTAGCACTGATGTTGCAAACTTTGATTATAAAGTTCGTATTGATGGCAAAGAAGTTGTTGGTCATTCAGGAACTTATACTGGAAGTGCTACAAGTGTTGATGATTTAAATAGTAAATTAACATCAGCTACTTTTGTATCTACTGATGCTGGTCATATTGTATCTGTAGAGATTACAGGAACGGGTACTAATGCTGGATTTAAAACTACAATTGAAGGCATTGAAATTAAGAGTGTAGATGTTTCATCTGCGACATTAAATCTTGGTGGCGCAACTGTAGCTTATACTGGTAAACAGGTGGCATTTAGTGATACTCAGATTGCTGGATTTACAATTGCTGGTATTTCAGGTCTTTCATATAATGACTTTAAGTATACATATGAGGGAGACGATCTTGTAAATGCTACACCTGCTGGAAAAACACTTCAGGTTGTTGCTACTGTAGACAAAGCAGGATATACAGGACAGATTAAAGCACCTTTTATAATTAACAAACGTACTCTGAATCCAGACAAATTAGAATTAACATTAAAGAAAAATACTGTTTCTTATGCAGAAAAATCTAGAATCTCTTCTGATTATGTAACAGTTAAAGACACCGTAACAGGAGAAACTCTTCCAACATCTGTATATACAGTTACTGGAAGTGGATTAACTGCTGTTGGCACTGAAAGCACATTGAGCATTGCTACAGACTCCTTAGATAAAGATGAAAAAACAAATAGCAATTATACAGGTAATGTAACAAAAGTTACAACAGATAAAGTTAAAGTTGTTGCTAATCAGATGTCAGATTTCAAAATTGTTACTGACAGTATTGGAAAAGATGATGCATCTAATGCAACAGCTGTAAAGAATGCAATTCATTTCTACATTGGCGACACAGAGGTAACATCTTATATTTCTTCTGCTATTACTGTTGCTCCAGCAACTTTAGCAAGTGGTGCGACAACTTTATCTGTTTCTGTAAATGGTGATAATACAAACGTTATCGGAAACACAACCGTAAATCTTTCTGTAACATTAAATAAACTTACAGTAGATGGATTAAGATATACACTTGGCACAACTAAAAATAAACAAGCAAATTCTGCTGAAAATTTAGGAACTGAAACATACACTGGTGAGGCAATCACTAAAGATATTAAAGATGTTAAATTTGTTAGTGGAACTACAAATGTTAATTTATCTACAAGTGATTACAAAGTAGAGTATGTAAATGATAACACAAATGCTAAGGCTGTTTCAAAAAAAGACGTAGAAGTTTACATTGTAGGTACTGGAAACTATAGTGGTCGTGTTAAAATTGGTACATTTGCAATTAATGCCGCAGTAATCGAAGCTGCAGATATTACTGTTCCTGAAAAAGTTCAGTACAATGGAAGTCTTCAGACCGCATCTGACTACATGGATGGAAAAGTTACTGTTAAAGCAGGCGCTACAGGAAAGAAAAAAGATGTTCCGGCAGATGCATATAAATTAACATATACTTCAAGCACAACTCCTGTTTCAGTAGGTGCAACAATTACTACAAAATTAGTAGAAACAGATATCAAAAACAAAAACTATACAACTGGTACAACTGAAGTTACTGCTTCCAAAACAACAACTGTAACTAACAAAGATATCGCTGATACTAATGCAAAACTTGAAGTTGTAGGATCTTATACTTATACTGGAAAAGCAATTACACCGACTGTAAAATTAACAGTTGATGGTGTAGAACTGGCATCTGGTATTGATTACGAAATCCAGTCCTGCTCTAACAACAAAAATGCTGGTGAAGCTACAGTAACTGTTGTAGGAAAAGGTGATTATTCTGGAACTCAGACAGCTAAATTTACAATTAACAAAGCAAATCTGAGTGATGTTAAAGTTGAAGCAAAAGCTACTACTGACGCAGAAAAAGAAGCGTTTACCTATACAGGAAGTCAGATTAAGCCAACAACTTCTAATTTTAAAATTACATTAAATGATGTTGAGTTGAGCGCTTCTGATTTTGCAATTACATACCCAACAACTTCTAAAGTAAATGTAAATGTTGGTGATGCAACAGTAACATTAGCACCAGTAAAAACAAATACTAACTTTGTTGGTGAAACTAAAGAAGTTGGATTTAAGATTCTTCCTAGAGCACTTACTAACACCTACTTAAATGGTACATTCTACGCATTTGATGAAAACGGTGATAAGATTGACTTTACCAAAACAAATTATGTATTTGGATATGACGGAACAGAAAAAACATTTAAAGACATTAAATTTGTTCCAAGCGTAGCTAAATATGGAACTATGAATCTTGTTGAAGGTAAAGATTATGAAATCAAGTATTTCAATAATATTACCGGACCAAAAGCATATGTTTATGTTACAGGTATTGGAAACTATGCTGGTTCTACAAAATTTGAAGGAAGCGATGTAACTTATACAAAAGCTCAGGACTTCGCAATTGAAGGAGTTACTGTAGGTCGCAAAAATATTACTGTATCAGACACAGAATATGCTGGTGGTGTAGCTGTTACACCAAATGTAATAATTAAGGTTGGCGATAAAACATTAGTAGAAGGAACTGATTATGAATTCACAGGACTTTCTAACAATGTAGATGTTACAGCTTCAAATAAAGTATTAAAAGCTACATTAAAGCTTAAAAATGGATATAAACTGAGCAATGGTACAGGTGAATGGACTGGAGTATTCAGCAATCCAGTTGTAAATGACACTACAAACACATATACTATTGATATAACATGGAAGATTGTTAAAAAAGACATTGCTAATACAACAGTTGAAATTTCCGAAACAAACGGTAAATTAACAACTACTGTACTTAATGGTAGCGTAATCGTTCCAGCAACAGAATACGATGTAAAAGACAATGGTGATGGAACTGCTACTGTAACAGCTAAAGCTGATAGCAAGAGTTATACAGGAAGCCAGAAAGTATCTGTAAAGAAATCTGAAAATGTTGGTGCTCCAGTAATCAGCAATGTTAAAGTTGTTGGTAACAAAGCAACTGTTATCCTTTCTGGTGAAGCTGACGGCGCTGCAGGTTATGATTATGTAATTTCTACAGACCGTGATTGCATCACAAACAAAGATTATACATCTATCAGTAAGAATCAGCTACAGACTTCTACTACATTCAAATATGTAGATCAGGGTATGTACTATGCATACTGCCACGCTTGGACACGTGATGAGAACGGTAAGAAAGTATTTGGTGAATGGTCCAATGCTTATCCATTCTCTGTAACAGCAATCACACCAGATGCTCCGGTTATCACAGACGTAAAAGTAAGCGGATCTACTATCAAAGTAACATACAAAGCAGCTGCAAACGCAACTGGTTACGACGTAGTACTTGGAACATCTTCCAAGAAAGAAAACGGTGAGACACGTCCATATCACTATGGCGATCACAAAGTACTGAACCTTAAAGAAGGTACAGTAACAGCAACATTCAAGAATGTACCAAAGGGAACATGGACAGTTGGAATGCATGCATTCAACAGAACATCTGAAAATGGAAGCAAAGTATTCAGCCCATGGTCAAACCTGAAAACAGCTACTGTTAAATAATCCTTTGGGTAAATAATACAGATTCCTAAACCAAATCCCTCCCGACCATATGGTTGAGAGGGATTTGTAAAATACAAATTTTAATAAAATAGGTAAAAAATAAATGTTGACAGTTAAACGTTGGTATTATGAAAAAGAAAACGCTCAAAATCAATGGGATCGAAACGAAATAAGCGAAGAAACATACAATAACAGAACTCGCTATGCGCTTGAACGAATATATCTAGAAGGTAATAAGCAAGACAAAGAAGCTGCTATGAGAATGGCCAAAGCCCATGGATATTATGATTTTAGTCCTAAGAAAAAGTAATGTTACTTGGGTCTGACCACTGAAAGAACCGGTCAGAAAATAAGCTCCATATAAAATAAACCTGAAATTTTTATAAAACAGAGAAATCTAAGTAAGGAACTATCACTTTTTGGGTAAAAATGTTCCGATGATGAAAAATCTGCCACCTAATCCGGGTAAAAATGAGATTTTGGGTAAAATCACAAAGAATTATCTTTGTTACCGATTGTCGAAATCTTTCAATAGCAAGTATGTCCTAAGAATGCTATAATATTTCAATAAAAGGAAGCATTCTGAAAGGCGGTGGACAATTGGCAATGTTTTTAAATATTCCTCTCCCCTACAAAAGATATAAAAAATATCAGAGACCACATATTTTGTTAATAAAACCTGTATCCTGAATGACATATTGGGATGTATGGAAGAAGAAACACAGTATATATGTATCACAAGGCCTCGCAGGTTTGGTAAAACGATCATGGCAAATATGCTGGGAGCTTTTCTTGGTAAAAGATGGAATTCTTCGCTGATATTTGACCATTTGAAAATTGCAGAATCTGAAAAATATCAAAAATATTTAAATCAATATGACCTCATTTATATTGATTTCAGCAGACTTCCTGAAAATTGTACATCCTATCAGCAATACATCTCTCAGATCATTACTGGATTAAAAAATGATCTAATAGATGCATACCCTGATTATAAATTAAAATCTGAAACAGCAGTCTGGGATAAGCTGGAGGGGTCTGACCGTGCGTCCAGCAAAGGGTATATAGTCCGGTGGGTGGAAGCCCCATCAAATAAGCTGCTAACCACAGCATTTGAAGCGAGTCTTGAGTCTGTTACGGTAACGCGCAGGCTAAGCGTAGACAGCAAGATAGCAGGGATAGCTATGGAGCACCGAAATCCCAAAGTATCAGAGGGTCGACACCGTGGTCAGGGTGGAAGACAATATATGCACTTATCGTTATGGTGAGATTTTGCATGCCTCTGCGGTGTTGTTGAAACTATTCATGTCAGACAGGGACTATATGTCAACTGGAGAGGACCTGCATTTTCTTTTCAGAGTGTGTAAATGAAAAGTATGTCCGCCAACCAAAAGAAGAAAGACAAACGAAGTGCAGGTAGTCGGAGGCCCGAACAGTACCGGTGAAGGTATGAACAAAATAAATACTGGAGGGAAGTCGAGAGAGAACTGTGCCTCGCAGTTCTGGCCTGCGAAACTATATCAAAGAGGAAACATTAGCTATACACAGAGATAGGGGAACTAATGGAAACGAAATTGGCGAGAATATCACAATTATCAAAAGAAAACCCAGATATGGTCTTTACATCACTGGGGCATCTTATCAATAAGGAGATGCTTGAGAACTGTCATGTCCAGATGGATGGAACGAAAGCCGTAGGAATAGATGGAGTTACCAAAGAAGAATACGGAAGAAATCTGGAAGAAAATCTAGAAGCCCTTATAGAAAGTCTGAAGAAGAAATCCTATAAGCCTAAACCAGCAAGACTGGTAGAAATACCAAAGGACAATGGGAAGATGCGGCCACTTAGTATCTACTGTTATGAAGACAAGCTGGTACAGGAAGCACTGCGCAGGATACTGGAAGCAGTATTCGAGCCAATGTTTTATGATGAGATGATGGGATTCAGACCCAACAGGGGCTGTCATAAAGCAATCCGCAAACTAAACATAATGCTGGAAAGGAAACCGACGAATTATGTTCTGGATGCGGATATAAAAGGATTCTTCCAGCATCTTGACCATGAATGGATTGTGCGTTTTATAGAATCAAGGATTAAAGACCCGAATATCATCCGCCTTGTCAGACGAATGCTGAAAGCAGGAATTATGAATAACTATGAATTTGAAGCAACAGAGGAAGGAAGTGGACAAGGTTCCGTCTGCTCTCCGATAATTTCCTGTATCTATATGCACTATGTGCTGATATGGTGGTTCAGAGAGGTGGTAACGCCGATGTTAAAGGGATATGCAGGTCTGGTGGTCTATGCTGATGATTTTGTGGTGACATTCCAATACAAATCAGATGCAGTATGGTTCTATGAACACTTAAAACATAGAATGGGACACTTTGGATTAAGCCTTGAAGAAGAAAAGAGCAGGCTGATAGAGTTCGGACGATACGCAAAGGAAAGATGCAGTAAAAGTGGAACGAAGCCAGGTACCTTTACTTTCCTAGGTTTTACACACTACTGTTCCAAAAGCAAGAATGGTAGATTCAGAGTGAAGAGGAAAACCAGTAAGAAGAAGTTTGCGAAGAAATGTAGAGAAATAAATCAACTGATGGGACACATGAAAACATGGAAACTGAAAGAGATTACTGCTAAACTCAATCAGATACTGACTGGTTATTACCATTACTATGGAATCACAGACAATACAGAAAGAATAACAGCATTTCGATACCACGTAATGAAAAGTTTATTCTACTGTCTAAATCGGAGGAGTCAAAAGAAAAGCTACAACTGGGTAGAATTTCTGAATATGATAGATAACAGCTATCCACTGGTAAGACCCCGAATATATGTCAGTGTATATAATTGATAAATGTGAACGATTCGTTTCGCAAAGAGCCGGATGCGGGAAAGCCGCAAGTCCGGATTCTGTGAGGGGCGTACGACCGCAAGGGGTGCGTCTACTCGACATCGAAAATAACCGCAACTGGTTACGATGTAGTACTTGGAACATCTTCCAAGAAAAAAAACGGTGAGACACGTCCATACCAGTATGGCAATCACAAGAAACTGAACCTCAAAGAAGGTACAGTAAC
>ENA-OQKR01000190-OQKR01000190.1-human-gut-metagenome-genome-assembly--contig:-NODE-190-length-26115-cov-6.645798_pt1 | contig 26115 bp, 19 predicted proteins | sample MGYA00242803_ERZ504806 | MGnify/ENA primary metagenome ERZ504806 (study PRJEB26092, sample SAMD00036399) | human gut metagenome | host: Homo sapiens | study: EMG produced TPA metagenomics assembly of...
AGCAATGCGCTGGACAGTGCATTCGATGAACTGGAAAATGCACTGGATGATGCTCTTGCGGATTCATCTTCCAGCGTCAGCATGGCAGAACCTGAGAGCGAAACGGTAAGCACGAGTGTTACAGAAAGTGTGCCTTATACCGAAACAGCGGATGCTTATGATGCAGATGATGTTTTCCCCGCTGCGACACGCTTTGATGAACAGGTCACCAGTACAAATGGAATGGATACCTACTCAAAGCTGGCAGGGGAAATCTCGGTAGAGTATAATCATTATGACGAACTGACCGAAGAAATCAAGGAATATTTCCTCAGCTATGGCCCCTATTTCCGGACGGCATGGCTCAACGCCATGTATACGGATATTTATGAGGATACCGGAAGATACGGCAACGCCACGGCACTGTATGACTTTGTGAAATATATGAGCTTTTACGATGAAATCACCTCTTATTACGATCCTGCTCCAATGAGTCAGGCGTTTCATGATGTGATACTCTCCATGGAAGATCAGATTTATGTAGATACGGCAACGGATCGTGAAGCCGCTCCTTATGTGGATGAGGTAATCCAAACTGCCGAAGCCAACGGTGCCGAACTGCAGATCTGGTAAAAACATAAAAGTATACGGGCCATCTTGTGAAAACAGAACTGCGTTGAAAAATAGGTAGGGATGAATCCCGCTGGATTCTTGTTGCGGAGTCCAACGGGATTCTTTTTACACAAACGAAGGATATAGCTCACTGACATTGGCTCATATACTGGATCAGGTCTTGCTTGTAAACCTTCCAGAGTTTTCCCATCTTGAAGGCGGGAATTTCGCCGCTGTTCAGAAGACGCAGCAGTAGATTTCTGCCAACATGCGTAATTTCCATGACCTGCCGGAAGCTCAGGACATCGGGATAGTTGTCTAGCATTGAAAATCAACTCCATTCTTGTGATTCTGATGAATTTTCGTTCTGCTTTGCACGAATCATTTTTGTTCGCTCAAAGCCCTTGTACCCTTGTGCATAAGGGCGCACAAGGAAACCTGCCGCATTGACGATCGTTCAGGATGCGGCAAGGGATGATTACATCGTTGATTTCTAATTTTTCCAAAGTCTTTGCGATTTTCTTTTTATGATGTATCTTATCGGTCGGTTCCGGCTCATCCTGCGCTTCGATATACGCACTGACAAGTTCTTTGGTATCGTCATCAAGATTGCTCATTTGTACGGCTTTCAGGGCAGTTGGAACGTTATACCACGAATGCTTGCCAAAATAATCGACGGCATACCGATATAGAAAGAGCGGAATATCATCACTGATTTTATCAAAATAATGAAACAGCGCATGATTTCCAAACTGGAGCTTTGAAGATTTCGATTCCAACTTATCGTGCTCAAATTCTTTCAGACTGGGACGCTTTAATTGAATTTCATATCGAACCAGATTTTTTGAGCGTTCCAAATCGTCTGGAGAAATCGGATAGCTCTCCTTTTCACAATTCAAGAGCTGCTGGTGCTTGTCATAGAGTGCAAAATCGTACCACGTTTTTTCAAATTTACAGCTTCGGATCTCATTGTGCTGGTTATAGTGTAGTGCGCGACCTTTTCTGTACGGGTCAACGCTTCCTGCATAACGAATGATTTTTACCATCAGTGAGGGATCGCATTTCACATAGAAGTCTTGTGTAATATCCAACCGGTGCATTTTCCATTTAACAGAATCCTCAATTTCAAGGAGTCCAAGCTGCTCCAATTCATCCAGAAATGCCTGCTCTTGCATGACCAAACCTTCTGGTGATAAGTCTGTTAAACTTAAACGAGATGGATCACCTGCAATCCGAGCGAGGTTCACACCAGATAACGTTATGTATCGCTTCTTAAAATCTGGATAATCTGCCAATGTGATGGTCAAACCGCCATCTTTTCTTTTATAAGAGTAGCCTTTTTTCGAGGAGCCATGATACGGAATCCGATAGTATTTTCCAGCGGATACCATTTTTTGAATTGCCATAAATACAGTACGCTTCGCTTCGCAATCCGTGTACGTTCCATTCACTTCAAACGTATGAATGGAAGGTGCTAAAAGTGGGAGCTTCTTTGCCATTGTCATAAAAAACACCTCATTTTGTGATTTATCAGGATGTTATGAATCAAATAGAAATTGATCGGGAGGAACAACTACTATAAAAACGCATAGCATTCTATCTGGTGATTTATGACACTGTTATCCATAGATCGAAATCTAATAGGATGATAATAAACTGCTTTTTGGGATTTCTTATAGGGCGATTTGATCAAAGGTAGTGTATTTTCGATCTCTGCCCTTCAATTTCATTGTGACAAATGGAAAAATCATTACAGACTGCAATAAATCCAGTTTCGACATTTGGGATGGTTTTCGTCCGATCAGACAGGTCTGGTTTTCTTTATCAAGAGCCAGCGGGCATTTTGTGTCTTGTTTTGTGAGTGAAAAGAAGGTACAATAATAGCAAATGACTCACATCTGCGAGGTGATACCATGAATGATACTTACGCATACGACCCCGATACAGAGGAAGAAGCGGGCCAATGCGTGGATGAAGTGATTCAGATTGCAGAGGAAAGCGGCGCCGAAATTCAGTTCTACTAAAAGATAATCATAAGCGACCATGAGGCGGAGCTTTTGCGCAGATAAAATGCTGCGGGAAGCTCCGTTTTTTGTATAAATAAAAATTTTTTACTCTTCGGTTTCGCTCTATAAAACTTATATAAGAATGAAATTTTCTAAAATGCTGGAATAAAAACTGAAAATGAGCTATAATAATAACAGAAAGGAGTTGAAAGAATGCTTTGCCAGTTTTCTTTTCAGAATTTTAAGTCTTATAAGGATGAAACAACATTTGATTTCCGTGCAATGGCAATTCCGGAGTTTCAGGATGCCTTGATCCGACAGGAGAAAGCAGAAGACTTACTTCCGGTCAGTGCAGTCTACGGCCCCAATGGTGGCGGTAAGACGAATCTGCTTCAGGCATTCTTTTGCCTGATTAACCTTGTTGTGAAGCCGATTCATGCATTGGAGAAGAATCGGCAGCCAATGATTTTCCAGCAGGGCAGCAGTGTGGCTCCCTTTATGCTGGATGAAAGTTCTGCGAATGAACCTACGATTTTTCAGGTGTTCTTCCGTGTAGACGAGAAGGAATACCAGTATTACATTGCGCTCAAGGAAGAAATTGTCTTTGAGTCTCTTCTGTGGCGTACACTTGGTGGTAAGAAGACAGGACTGATTTTTGAACGAGACGGCCAGAAGATTGAATTGGGTGCAAGTATCAATAAGGCAAGCATCAACTTGGACGTCAACCCGAAGATGCCGTATCTTTCTTTTTTGGCGATCAACTACAATATCCCTGTGATTGCAGAAGTGCAGAATTGGTTTGAATCCTGTATTACACAGAGCTACGCAAACCCCAGAGCGGAAAACATTGTGCTGGTGTCCAAGAGTGAGACGACTAAGGAAAGCCTGATTCATGCGCTGAATGATGTAGGCATTGATTTGTCTGGCTATCGTTATGATGAGGATAGCAAGCACCTGTTCACGCAAAGAACGATCAATGGCAAGGTCTATGAACTTCCATTTGAAGCGGAGTCGGATGGAACCAAGAAGATGATAGCAGCTTTGCCGGTTCTGATGGTAGCATTGCAGGAAGGCCGCACAGTCGTTGTGGACGAGCTGGACGCCAAGCTGCATCCAAAGCTGCTCCGGTATGTGATTCAGATGTTCAAGAACCCGGAACTGAACAAGAAGGGCGCACAGTTGCTGTTCAGTTCTCACGACCTGACTACGATGAAGAATACTGTTTTCCGCCGCGATGAAATCTGGTTTGCAGCAATGAATGATAATCATGAGAGCGAAATTTATTCGCTTTATGAGTTCCGACAGGAGGACAACACCCGCGTCAAGAGTACGGCGGCCTTTGACAAGCAGTATCTGGAAGGCCGATATGGTGCAGACCCCTACCTTTCCAATATGCTGACAGGGAGGGATTGGACATGAGTCTGAAACCTCCGAAAAAGAGTGACCTTGGAAAAAGCTGGATGAAGAATCGCCGTGATAAGGCGAGGATGATTCAGCCGGAATACCACTTGATTGCATCTGAAGGTACAGAAACCGAGCCGCAGTATTTTGGCGCAATTCAACGGATTATCAATTCTAAATACCGTGATAGAATCCAGCTAAAGGTAGAGGGCATTGGCGACAATACGGTGAATTTGTTGATGAAAGCTCGTCAATACGTTCAGAATAACGGCATTGTGTTTAAGCACGTCTGGATTGTCTATGACACAGATGATTTTCCGGCAGAAAATATCGACATGGTAGCACAGCTGTGCGAAGAATACAGTGCACAAGGTGAGACGATTTACCATGCTGTATGGTCGAACCAGTGCGTAGAACTGTGGTATTTGCTGCATTTTATGTATATGGATACTGATATTGACAGATCTCGTTACTGGCCGAAGCTGAGCGATTGGCTGAAAAACATTGGTGCAGGGAGTTACGAGAAGAACCGCCCGGATATGTATGAAGTGCTGCGACCTTACATGGACATTGCGATTGCCAATGCAAAGCGATTGGACAAGCAAAACGAAGGACGGAAGCCGTCTGAATCAGCACCCGGAACAAAAGTTTACGAACTGGTTGAGATGCTGAAGCCGTATTTGAAGTAGCTTTGTAATATGGCATTGAGTGATGCCACATGAATAAAAGCCCCGAAACTTATTTGAGTTTCGGGGCTTTATGTAAAAAAACTATGAGTGATTGCTTGCGACAACAGCAGAAAATTGCGATTCTGAAAGGTAAGGCGTTACTTGATATAAATCGATGTTTCTTCCGAACTTCTGTTGTAATTTGGATTTCAAGACGCCTGCAATAGTTTTTCCATAGGCATAAACGCGCTTGTTTTCATCGTATTTGCTCTGGGCAATCGTTATGAAACTACCATCACTCTTGTTTTTATTTAAACTTAGTCGATGCGTAAAAAATTTATTTTTGGATTTTTCATCCTGCTCGTTAATAGAGGAAAGCAAGAACTCTTGTGCTTCTGAAATTGTTAAAGGAAGACTTAAACGATTGCAAATTTCACACACGTGATTTTCATCGCAATAATACATTTCAACATCGTTGAATTTTGAAATAACACAAGTGACTCGAGAATCGAATTCGATAGCTCTTTTAGTTTCGGAAACCTCATCATCATATAATCCGTCACGATCACGATAGACAATAATCCTTAAGTCTGGATTGATATCTAATAAGAACTGAGCAAACATTTTTGCGGAGTCAATCTTGGTTACACTGTTATATGAATAAATCTGAAATTCATCTCGCGCATATCCTGATGCTTCTAATATTCCTCGTAAATATTTATGACTGGTTTCTGATGAGTCTTCAGTAAGGATAATGTACTTCAAGTCTCCGTTTCGAATATGATCATATTCATCTAAAGCACCCAATTCCAAAAGTCCGATATAGTGATTATACTCGGAATCAGAAACAGTTCCGTTCTTTACCAAGAAAAATTTGGCATCTTCTTGAAGAGCAGCCATCAGATGCCGTGAGTGAGTAGAAATAAGGACGGTAGTTTGTGTTTTATCAGAGATAGAAACCAGAAGTGTTGCAAGAGCGCGTTGATTGTCGGGGTGCAGATGAGAATCGGGTTCATCAAGAAGAAGCAGGGCGGGTTTGAAATAATTAACATATGCAGCAATTTGTGTTGCTTGAAGAACGCCCGTTCCTGCGAGATCAATAGGCAATAGTGGCGCAGAAGATGTTAGTCTGAATTTTATATCAATAAAACCATCGACCTCAGGTCTAGCGTTGATTTCAAATTCGATTTCTGGAAAAATAACTTTTATATCGGTTAAAAATCTACACCAGCCTTCATGGTCTTGACTCAGAAGATTGATAACATTGCGAAACACCGTATTGGAGTCACCTTTAGCCGCGATTCGGCGGACAACACCGACGGTTCGAATTTCTTCCTCAAAAGGAATTCCTGCAAGACCAGGGACATACATACAAAAAGGAGCCTCGAGGGATGCAAGCTTTTGACCTACATTTGCACCCTCAAAGCGAGCAGCAATATTTTTATTTCTGCCTTTTCGAAAAGTTGCAGTAGCAATATCACCGGAATCTTCTAAAAAAGAAACTGCAATGCCTAAATCTGAGTCTTCTTTAAGAACACCGCCTTGGGCGAGTGTATAAGGATCTTTTACAGGAGAGTATACTAATTGATCCGGATAGACAGAAGTTGCCCATACTCCATTTTTATCAAACTTTACATTTTGCGAATAGGTCTTAGCGGTTTGAGCAACAGATGTTGCAAATTGAAGAGCTTGAAGGACACTGCTTTTCCCAGCATTGTTAGTACCGACAAGAACATTTATTTTGCTTAAATCAAGGGTGGCGCTACTGATTGACTTGAAACGCTCAATTTTGACTTGCTTAACCATGTAGAAACCTCAGTTATGGTAGAAAGTAAATTTAACTGCAATTCTATAGGTATTCTACATCAAATACGGGGCCTTTGGCAAGAACAATGGAGAAATATAAGAGAATCTAGCACATTCGAAATGAAAATTCAAGCTGATTTGAACGCTCTGTAATTTTGGCACCCGCTCAGGCTGCTATCAAGAACCCCCGCAAGTAATTGCGTGAGCGCTTGAAAAAGCACAAATAAAACAAACGAACCGCCCCGGTTTCCGTAACAGGAAGCCGGGGCGGTTTTTGTGTTGCAACGTACAGGAAAAGCAGAAAATATCTTTTACAGAAAGGACAAGCAAACTGTCCAACAGGATCGTTATAATAGACAGACAAAAGGGCATAAACGCCATCAAAGGAGAGTGCACAATGAAAAAAATATGGATGTTTCTGCTGGGCGCGGCATTTGCCGCCGAACTGTTTCTGCTTGTCTGCATGGCAAGCAGAAGTGCATCACCGCGTCAGGTAATGTACACTTTTAAGGATGATGTATGGGATGTGATCTATCGGCTGAACCGCAGATGGAATTTGTGAGAAAAGCACTTGGCTTTTTGGAGGATGGACAGACAAGCTGTCCATCTTTTTTTGTATACTGGGGTTGTGCAAAAGAGACAAAAATTTTGCAGCTGTTTCACAAAACAACAAAATTTCACACAAAGAATTGCGACTGTTGTTGCACTGTGTTACAATGAGCAGAGAAGGAGAATGAACCGTGCGTAATAGTAGATTAGACCGTATACTCTATATCCAGCAGGTGCTGGTACAGGGCGGGGTGCTGAATAAACAGCAGACGGCTGACCGCTTCGGTGTCAGCGAGAAAACCATCCAGCGCGATCTTGATACCCTGCGCAGCTATTTTGCAGACAGCGAGCCGCGCCGGGAGATCTTATACAACTCCGCAAAGGGCGGCTATCTGCTGGATGACACGCTTTCCCGCTTCCTCACCAGCAGCGAGATTCTGGCGGTATGCAAGATTTTGCTGGAAAGCCGTTCCATGGTCAAGGAGGAAATGTTCCCCATTCTGGACAAGCTGGTGCAGGTGTGCACCCCGCTGGATCGGTTGAATCAGGTCAAAGACCTTATCAGCAATGAGCGCTTCCATTACGTTGAGCCGCAGCATGGCCGGAAGTTCATTGAGAGCCTGTGGGACATCGGCACGGCAGTAGAAAATCACAATGTTATGGAAATTACCTACTGCCGCACCCACGACGGCGAGACCCGTGTGCGCACCATTGAGCCGGTGGGCATCCTGTTCAGTGAGTATTATTTCTATCTGGCAGCGTTTATTGAGGGCATCGACAAGGATAAGCATTTCCAGAACCCGCAGGATAACTCCCCCACCATTTACCGCATCGACCGCATTCAGAACTATAAGACCCTCGACCGGCACTTTGCCCAGCGCTACACCGACCGCTTTCAGGAGGGCGAGATGCGCAAGCGCATCCAGTTTATGTATGGCGGCGAGTTGCAGACCATCCGGTTCGAGTATACCGGGCCAAGTCTGGAATCCGTTCTCGACCGTCTGCCCACTGCAAAGGTTTTGCAGGTAACGGAAAAGGGCTGGATCGTGGAAGCCGAGGTGTTTGGTACGGGCATCCAGATGTGGGTGCGGAGTCAGGGAGACTATATAAAAATTATAAATACATAGGGAGACTATCATCATGAGCAAAATTCAGGTGGAAGTACGTTTTACGGATAAACTGGAGTCTATCCGTGTGGGTGGGCAGGATATGGAGATCCCGAATGCCATCAAGACAAAATCTATTGAAGAATGGTTTGAACCGGCGGCTGGCCGTGTGAATTGGGACGGTCTGGGGGCTGAGATCAAGGCTATGGGTTTCAGCGATGAGAAAAATGCCGTGTACAGCTTTCAGTTCAATGGCCCGGAGGACAAAAAGCAGGAGTTTATGAAGTGTGTGCGTGACCATGGTCTGGGCGAGGAAGCGCAGCAGGAAACGCAGGAGGAAACCGAGCAGGACTACCTGCAGGATGCCAGTGATTTTCAGCAGGTCGGCAATGCCAAGATGGCGTTTCAGAAGTACATGGTTGCGGCTAGTGAATACGGATGCCCAGAGGCACAGCTGGAAGTGGCACGGTGTTACCAGAACGGTGTTGGTGTAGCAAAGAATGCGGAAAATGCCGTTGTGTGGTATAAAAAAGCTGCCGAACAGGGCAATGCGGAGGCGCAGTGCGCACTGGGCGAATGCTATTATCAGGCGTTCGGTGTTGAAAAAAATGGAAAAGAGGCCCGCAGATGGTACGAAGCGGCGGCAACTCAGGGAAATGTGACGGCCCAGTATAAGACCGGGCGGCTGTATGCGGAACTCTCGTACAATGTGGCGGCTGTAAAGTGGTATACAAAAGCGGCTGAGCAAAACTGCCCGGAAGCGCAATGTGAATTGGGCAAGTGCTATGAAACCGGCGACGGCGTCGGCAAGGACGAGGCAAAGGCCGCAGAACTGTACCGTAAGGCGGCAGGGCAGGGCTATGCGGAGGCACAGAAAAAACTGGGTGACTGCTATACTCATGGCACAGGTGTCGCAAAAGACTTGGAGCAGGCGTTTGAATGCTACAGCAAGGCGGCAAAACAGGGCAATGCAAGAGCGCAGAACAATCTGGGCGTTTGCTATATGAAGGGCAATGGCGTAACGAAAGACCTTGTGCAGGCAGTTGAATGGTATGAAAGAGCAGCAGAGCAGGGACTTGCGGCAGCACAGTATACTCTTGGCTATTGCTACAAGACAGGAGAAGGCGTAGAAAAAGACCCGAAAAAGGCTGCGATGTGGTGCGAAAAAGCCGCAGAACAGGGAATAGCAGTCGCACAGAATAGCATTGGCTACTGCTACGATACCGGATTTGGTGTGGAAAAGGATACGAGCAAGGCTGTTTTCTGGTATCGGAAAGCCGCAGAGCAGGGCAATGTGGGAGCACAATATAAATTGGGCAAGTGCTATTATGATGGAAATGGCACAGAAATGAATTATAGTGAAGCAGTGAAATGGTATCGGAAAGCGGCAGAACAGGGCGATGCAAATGCACAGAATATGTTTGGTTACTGTTATGAGTATGGAGAAGGCGTAGCAAAAGATCTTGCCAAGGCGGCTGAGTGGTATCGCAAATCTGCGGAGCAAGGAAATGCAACAGCTCAATATACCCTTGCAATATTCTATAAAAATGGATATGGTGTGACGCAAAACAAAGCAGAAGCGGCAAAGTGGTATAAGAAAGCAGCAGAGCAGGGGGATGCAAATGCACAGAACAGTTTGGGCTATTGCTATGACCATGGAGAAGGCGTGGAAAAGAACAGCGCGAAAGCAGTTGAATGGTATGAGAGAGCGGCAGAGCAAGGTAATAAATTCGCGCAGTACAATCTGGGGCTTTGTTATGAGTACGGAGATGGTGCAACGAAAGACCTTGGAAGAGCGGCGGAATGGTACCGCAAATCTGCAGAACAAGGCTATGCAGTTGCACAGTACAAGCTCGGTCGCTGTTATCAGTACGGAGATGGCATAGAACATGACTGCCAAAAAGCAGTTGAGTGGTACCGAAAATCTGTAGAGCAGGGGTGTGCTATGGCGCAGTGTGACCTTGGCAACTGTTATAGGCAAGGACATGGCGTGGAAAAGAATCTCGAAAAAGCAGTGGAATGGTATCGTAAATCTGCGGAGCAGGGCTATGATCGAGGACAGTTCTGTCTGGCTGGCTGCTATGAAAACGGAGAAGGTGTGCCGATAGACAAAGAAAAAGCCCTGCAATGGTACAAGAAAGCGGCTGATCAGGGCTTTGGAAGCGCAGAGTTGGCCATTAACAATATGCAGAGCAGCGGTGTGGGCACGGCAGTGGCGGCCGGCGCCGCGGCGGCCACTGTAGGTCTGTTGTGGAAAATTTTGAGGGGTTAACAGCAGAAAGGAAAATAAATCATGGCAGACGAGCTTGAGGTGCTTGAGAAACAGCAGCTTTCTGCGCAGCGGTCGCTGAATGACCTGACGAATCAGCTGACCCTTGCAGACCATCTGGTGTATAAAAAATATCTGACGGAACTGCAGAACTATGGTATGGTGGAACTCTCCCAGCAGATGTTGAAAGTGCAGGACCCTGCCCAGTACATCCGACTGTTCCAGTTGCAGAAATTGACCCTGAAAAAGGGTGAGGATATGTTCCAGAAGCTTTCTACGGTGTACTATTCCAGCATGGCACAAGGCTGTAGTCTGGCGGTGATGATCGATGTGCCAGAAGGAAATGCCGGTGCCAATATCTATCTGGGCGTTCGCGAGGATCCCCTGAAACAGAGCATGAAGAGCCTTGCTGGAAATTTCCAGCAAGGCGTTGCAGAAAGTGCTGCTCTCCAACTTCCCCGGTTCCGATATAAAAGGCATCCCCCAGAAAGAGGGAGAAAAACTACTGGATGAAGCCTTTGGCGAAGAGCAGGAGGCGGTGGCCTCAGTGTCCTGTGTGGCAGCTCTGCGCGATAAGTCTAAAACGGAAGACAAAGCCTTTGTGCAGGGCATTGAGCGCTTTATGGACGCGATGGAAGGAGAAAAGTATACTGCGCTGTTTTTGGCAGAACCTGTTTCCAATGAAACGCAGGCGGCTATCCGCAGCGGGTATGAAAATCTGTACAGCACTCTTTCGCCCTTCCGCAAGAGTACATGGTCTTATACCGAGAACCAGAGCACTGCTGTGATGGAGAGCCTGTGCAGTGGAACTTCCCATACCATCAGCGATACTGTCAGCACGACTACAACGGACGGTACGAACCAGTCCTCTTCGGTGACGGACGGCACACAGAAAACGAAAGGGGTCAGCGGCGGTATCAACGGCGGTGTCGGCAGCAGCTTCGGCACCTCGGTCACAAAAATCTCGCCGGTGGCTGGCGGCATTGCAGGCATTCTGGGTCTGGGCGGCTTGGCAGCTTCGGCCCTGATTCCGGGCGCGGGGGCCGTCATCGGCCCGCTGCTTGGCACGGCGGGCAGGGCCATAGGAGGCATGACGCCAGCCAGAACGGTTTTCAACAGCATCGCCCGGAACATCGGAGGCTCCATGGGCGTAAACGCCTCGTGGGGTACCAGCCACTCTACCACCGAGCAGACCGGCACTTCGCACAGCACCTCCGATGGAACGTCGCATGGAACATCGGACACCACCAGCCAGCAGGAGAGCCACGGCACAACGGACACCCGCGGCACGGGCCGTACTCAGCAGGTGGAACTGTGTAATAAATCGGTGGAGGAACTGTTGGAACGCATTGAAAACCAGCTCAAGCGTGTAAAGGAAAGTGAAGATTATGGCTGCTATAACTGTGCAGCGTATTTCCTTTCGTCTACTCAATCCACAGCACTTTTGGCGGCCAACACTTACCGCGCATTGATGGTAGGCGAGGGCTCCTCGGTGGAAAGCGGTGCCGTCAATGTGTGGAAGAACAATGAGGCAGAAGTGGCACAGCTGCGGGAATATCTCAAGCGGTTCATGCAACCGGTCTTTGCTCGCCCGCTATGGGAGAATGCGCCGGATAGTCTGCTTTATACACCTGCAACGCTGGTCAGCGGGCGGGAACTGCCGATGCACCTTGGCTTGCCCACCCGCTCAGTGCACGGCTTGCCGATTATTGAGCACGCGGAGTTTGGCCGCAATGTGCCGGATGAGGCGATGCCGGATGAGGACAAGATGAATCTGGGCAAGATTTACCACATGGGCAAAGAGGAAGCGGCAGAACTGCTCTTGAACCGGCAGGCGATGGCTTCCCATACGTTCATCACTGGCTCGACCGGCACAGGCAAATCCAATGCGGTCTACCATCTGCTGGATGAGATCACAAAGAACGGACAAACGACGTTTCTTGTGGTGGAACCGGCCAAGGGCGAATACAAGAACGTGTTCGGCAATTGTACAGATGTGCAGGTGTTTGGTACAAACCCCAGAGAAACGCCGCTGCTGCGCATGAATCCCTTTGCGTTCCCTGAGAATATCCATATTCTGGAACATATTGACCGTCTGGTGGAGATATTCAACGCCTGCTGGCCGATGTATGCAGCCATGCCAGCGGTGCTGAAGGATGCTATTGAGCGCAGCTATCAGAAAGTAGGCTGGGATCTGCGCAATTCGGAGAGCGAGAAGGGAATTTTCCCAACCTTCTTTGACCTGCTGGATATTCTGCCGGGCGTCATTGAAGAGTCGCATTATTCCAAGGATACCCAAAGCGATTATGTGGGCGCATTGTGCACCCGCGTAAAGTCGCTGACAAACGGTATTTATGGCAGTGTGCTTTGCGCAGAAGATGCGCTGAGCGATGCTGAAATGTTCGATCAGAATGTGATCGTAGATTTGAGCCGTGTGGGCTCTATGGAAACGAAATCGCTGCTGATGGGCATCTTGGTGATGAAGTTACAGGAATACCGGATGTGCAGCAGCGGGATGAACAGCAGGCTTCGCCATGTCACCGTGCTGGAAGAAGCGCACAACCTGCTGCGCAAGACCTCGGCAGAGCAATCACAGGAAGGTGCAAATTTGCAGGGCAAGTCGGTGGAAATGCTGGCAAATGCTATTGCGGAAATGCGTACTTATGGTGAGGGGTTTATCATTGCAGACCAGGCACCCGGACTGCTGGATATGTCGGTCATCCGCAACACGAACACCAAAATTATTCTGCGCCTGCCGGACGAAGAAGATCGCAAGCTGGTAGGCAAGTCTGCCGCCCTGAAGGAGGCACAGATCGACGAATTGTCCAAGCTGCCGCTGGGTGTGGCTGCCGTTTACCAGAACGAGTGGCCGGAGGCGGTGCTCTGCAAGATTGAGGCGTATCCCATGCCGGAAAATGCTGTTTACCACAAGCCTTCAAAAATGCCGCATGAAATCAACGCAGAGTTTGTATTCGGACAACTGGCAGTGGGCAAAGAGCTGGAACCGCTGAGCATTTCGGAGATGGAGCAGCTGAAGCTCTGGCTGAAACGCCATGAGACTGTGCTGAAGCCGGAGGACGACCGCTACCTGGAACGGGTCTTTGCAGGCGGAGAACTGGATGTGGCTAAGACTCGGAAAGCTGTGTTCGATTTCTTTGGTGGGATCGGTACAGTCGTTGATTACTGTGCCGCAGCTAAAAAATCGCTCACACCCCGTAAAGAATTTCTGGAACAGCTGCAGGGACAGTACGGCCTGAAAGCTGCTGCTGCAGACTGGGTGCTAAATAGCGTGATAAGCATGGGCATGAGCCTGAACCCGGATGCAAAGGCTGTAGAAAATCTAAGGACGAATTTTGAACAGCAGGGAGGTCGTGTGTTGTGAGGCGAGAAATCTCAGAAGCGAAACCGATGGAAGCAAAAACGCACATTGGGTTAGATGATGTCGTCAAACGGTCATTTGAGCGTCTACAGAAAGGCGTGACAGAAAAGGCAGAAGAAAAACTGAATGCTGCTACGGAAAAGTCATTTGCAGAGCTAGAAAAAGAGCTGGAATACAAAAATAACGATGATGGAATGCCGTACCGTATGGAGCAGGATCTTTTGTCGGATGCAGAGTATAAAAGAAACGGATATGAGTACACTACCGATCACCTTGGAAGGCTGTTTACAGCCGAAGGAGACCTGCATCTGAAAGAGCATGATGGTCGTCTGCAAATTAAAGACAGCATCCATGACATTGGAAAAGGATATGAAAAAAGTACCGATGATCGAGGTCATGCAATTGCAGATCGCTTTGATGGGGCAAACGATTTGGAAAATCTCATTCCGCAGGATTCTGGACTAAATCGGAACGAATTCAAAAATTTTGAGAATAAACTGGCACAGGAAGTGGAAGCTGGGAAAAAAGTCAATCTGAAATTGGAGATGCATTATCCGGGAGACTCCTTCCGCCCGGATGCCATTACTGCTGTGACAACGATTGACGGAAAGCAGGAAGTTAAAGTATTTCTGAACGATTAGTATTTATAAGTCCACTGCACTTTCAAGTTATTACAATCTCGGTCGATTGCACATACAATACAAGTATCACTTCACAAAACGGAGGGTACTTGTACTATGGTGGACTACGCCGACATCGGAAAACGTATTCGTGCCTGCCGTCTTGCAAAGGGCATGACGCAGGAGCAGCTGGCCAATGAGGTCGGCGTGGTAGTTACGCACATCAGCCATATCGAGACGGGCAACTCGGTGCCTAGCCTGAAAACGCTGATCGACATCATCAACGCACTGGACTGCTCCGCAGACGAGCTGCTGTGCATCGAGATCAAAAAAGCAAAGCCGGTGTTCGACAGCTGGATGACCGAACAGCTTGCAGATTGCTCTGCCGATGAGGCAAAGATCATCAAAGAAACGGTGGTCAGCCTGAAAAAATCGCTCCGGAAGGTGTATGGAAAGTCCTCTAAATACAGATATGACTAAAATTTCAAAAACTAAATGTCAGTTGATAGGTATTGAGTGTCTGAAAGAACACCAATAAACAGAATGAACCGCCCCGGTTTCCGCAATGGAAGCCGGGGCGGCTTTTTATACAAAAAAGGAATCGTTTTTTATAGCTTTGATGAATTGGCGCGGAGCCGTTGACAGCAGAAGGGCAGAAGCGTATCTTTGGAACAGAAGGCGGAACAGGGCCATAAATAGCAGTTTTCTTTACCTTGCAAGGACACTTTCGTTTTGATGAGGCACGACCCGGTGTGCCGCTTTTTTCATTTGCGGAGATAAAATGCAAAAAGTACGGATTATAGTACACATTATCTGCTATGCTCGGTACACGGAAGGCACACACACCGGAAAAGGAGCAAAAATGCGCTGGACGTTGAATAAAACAAGGCTTTTGGCTGGTAAAACGGACCCGGAGAATACCAGCCTGTGGCTGCCGCTCTGGATGCACCTGTGGGATACGGCGGGCATCATGGAGCGGCTGGTCCGGCAGTGGCTCCCGGAAAGTGCAAAACGGGCCATGGGCTTTGAGCGCGAGGAAGCGTTGCTCACGCATGCCCGGTTTCTGGGCGGGATCCATGATATAGGCAAGGCTACGGTAGCCTTTCAGGCAAATATCCTGCGCACTCTGCCGGAGGCGCGGCAGCGGCTGGAAATGCTGACGCCGCTGGACTGTCCTGAACAGAACCGCCGGGAGTCGCCGCATGCCCGGGCGGGCGAGGCAATTCTGCTGTGGGATGATTGTCCCGGCGGGCTAGCCTCCATTGTGGGAGCGCATCACGGCAGGCCACAGAGCTGTGCGGCGGTCGATGATCAGTTAGAGGGTTGGGAGAGCAACTACTACCCCAAGGGACAAAAAAAGGTCTGGCAGGGCTTTTGGACAGAACTGCTCATGACTGTTTTGCAGGACTGCGGCTTTGATGATACGACGGAACTGTACGACCTGGACCCGCAGGAGGAAGTGCTTCTGACCGGACTTCTGATCATGGCAGACTGGATCGCCAGCAATACGGAATACTTCCCCCTAATCCCGGTAGAGGAGCTGGGCAGCATGCAGGATTACCCGGCGCGGGTGGACAGGGCTTGGGAAAAGCTGGCCCTGCCCTTCCCGTGGGAGGCACAGCCGGGCATCGCAGACCCGCAGGAGTTTGCGGTGCGGTTCGGCTTTGCGCCCAATGCGGTGCAGAGGGCTGTTCTGGAAGCTGCAGATACCGCAGCGGAACCGGGCATTCTGATTTTGGAAGCACAGATGGGCGTGGGCAAAACCGAGGCGGCGCTGGCCGCTGCGGAGATCATGGCCAGCCGGTTCGGGCTGGGCGGTGTCTTTTTCGGGCTGCCCACACAGGCCACGGCAAACGGCATCTTTCCCCGGCTGCTTGGCTGGGCAGACACGCAGTCTGAGGAGACGCTGCCGCAGGCTATAAAGCTGGCGCACGGCATGGCAGAACTGAACGAGTGCTATTTGCGGTTACAGGGGCGCGGGGTGCAGCTGGAGGAAGATGCGCAGGAAGAGCATCAGGTGCAGGTACACCAGTGGTTTCGAGGAAACAAACAGGTACTGCTGGCAAACTTCGTGATTGGCACAGTGGATCAGCTGCTGCTGGCGGCACTTGCCCAGAAGCACGTTATGCTGCGGCATCTGGGACTTGCGGGCAAGGTGGTCATTATTGATGAGTGCCACGCCTACGATACCTACATGAACTGCTATCTGGACCGGACACTGGAATGGCTGGGCTGGTATAAGGTGCCGGTCATTCTGCTTTCGGCCACCCTGCCCGCCCGGCGGCGCACAGAGCTGGTCGAGGCCTACCAGCAGAAAAAGGCTGCCCCGGACGCCCCATGGGAAACCAGCTGCGGCTATCCGCTGCTGACATGGACGGATGGCGCAGAGGTAAAGCAAACGGCCATCCCATCGGACGCACCCGGTCAAACGGTGCAGCTGACCACGCTCACAGAGCCGGAGCTGCCCGCGCTGCTGCGCCGGAAACTGGTCGAGGGCGGCTGCGCGGGGGTGATCGTAAACACGGTCAAAAAAGCGCAGAAGATCGCACAGCTGCTGCGGGAAAGCCTGCCGGACAAAGAGGTGCAGCTGTTCCATGCGCAGTTCCTGATGCCGGACCGTGCGGCGCGGGAAAACCAGCTGATGGCACGCATTGGCAAGGGCTCTGCACCGGAGTGCCGGAACGACCTGATCGTGGTGGGCACGCAGGTGATGGAGCAGTCGCTGGACATTGATCTGGACGTTCTTGTCACAGAGCTTTGCCCCATGGATCTGCTGCTGCAGCGCATTGGACGGCTGCACCGCCACCACCGCAGCCGCCCCGCTCCGTTGCAGCAGGCCTGCTGCGCGGTGCTGGACACCGGGGAAGATGCCTTTGACGCGGGCAGCGAGGCGGTATATGGACAGTGGCTGCTCTGGCGCACCCGGAAGTTTCTGCCCCGGAGCATCCGGCTGCCGGAGGAGATCTCTCCGCTGGTGCAGCGGGTCTACGGCTGGGAGCGGGAAGCTCCCGGCGGGGCGCAGGGCGAGGAAATGCGCTGCATATATGAGCGGACGCAGGAGAAAAAGAAAGCACGCGCCGAAGCATACCTTGTGCCGCAGCCGGAAACGCACCGGCTGGCGCAGCTGAACACGCTGGACGACTGGATGCAGAACGAGGGCGCCTGCTCCGACCCGGCAGCGCGGGCGGCAGTGCGGGACGGCGACCCCTCGGTGGAGGTGCTGGTAATGCAGTGTCGGGCAGACGGCAGCATCCACTTTCTGCCGTGGCAGGAGGGCGGCAGTGCCGTAGCTGTCGACAGCCCGCCCCCGCCGGAAACGGCACTGAAGATCGCCCGGCAGAAGCTGCGGCTCCCGGCGGTGTTCGGCAAGGCGTGGAAGGTGGACGGGGTCATCCGGGAGTTGGAAGCGGACAACCGCAGCCGCCTTGCGGCGTGGCAGCTGTCGCCGCTGCTGCACGGAGAACTGATCCTGCTGCTGGACGAAAATCTGACTGCCCGGCTTGCGGGCATGGAACTTTGTTATGACCGTGAAAACGGCCTGTATTACCAAAAGGAGGAGACGGATGAAGGAAATTGAATTCAACTTGCTGACCGAACCGTGGATACGGGTGCGGCTGCGGGACAACACGGTGCGGGAGGTGTCCCTGACCGAGGCGCTGGTGTCGGCGCAGGATTATGTGGACCTCGCAGGCGAGATGCCCACCCAGAACGCCGCCGTGCTGCGGCTGCTGCTGGCGGTGCTGTTCACCGTGTTCTCCCGGGTGGATGCAAAGGGAGAGTCCCGCCCACTGATGCAGAGCGATGATGCACTGGAGCGCTGGAGCGCACTGTGGCAGCTTGGGCATTTCCCGGCAGAGCCTGTCCGGGACTATCTGGAGCAGTGGAAGGACCGCTTCTGGCTGTTCCACCCGACACACCCCTTCTGGCAGGTGCCGCAGGCAAAGATCGGCACGGAATACGGTGCGGCCAAACTCAACGGTGAAATGTCGGAAAGCAGCAATAAACTCCGGCTCTTTCCGCTGTATGCGGGGCAGAGCAAGGAGCAGCTGAGCTATCCGCAGGCGGCGCGGTGGCTGCTATGCGTGAACGGCTATGATGACACCTCTGCAAAGCCAAAAGGAAAGGGACTTCCATCCGTAGGAGCCGGGTGGCTGGGAAAGATCGGTTTTATTCAGGCACAGGGTGATAATCTGTACGAGACCCTGATGCTGAACCTGACGCTGCTGCGCGACGGCCGGGAATGCTGGGGCGAAAGCAAGCCCTGTTGGGAATTGGAAGTACTAAAGAGCACGGAACGGACAGAAATTTGCTGCCCGGATAACCCGGCACAGCTGCTCACCCTGCAATCCAGAAGGCTGTTGCTGCACAGGACAGGGGAGAATGTGGATGGGTTCTGTCTGCTGGGAGGAGATTTCTTCCCTTTGGACTTCTTACAGCCGGTGTTCAGCTTCCAGCGGTAGGAGTAATCGGCAATGGGGTGATCACTTCAACGAACTGGTCAATCAATTCGGGAGCAAGACGGGTTCCGTGTACATCGAACTTCTGAAAAAGAGTATATCTCAACAGCCCTGTATTTGATTTCGATACCAAATACAGGGCTGTTTCTTTGATTTTAATACTATATTTTGTACTTTCTTCGAATATCTTGACACCGTACCTTGTGGCTTGTCGCTTATTTGTCGCTTAAATCTGCAATAAGACACTGTATTTGTATTATTGTACCTGAAAGGTAAGGTCAGGCTATGGACAAGTACATTTTGGAACGGGATGGACAGTTAGACTTTTATAAGGTCTTTTTGCCCCGTGTCAATCCCGCTTTAGATATTGATGAAATACTTGCAGACAATAACGATGGGGTTATCAACGGAAACTTGCTTGAATTCAAGTTGCACGTTACCGATTTGAACGCCGTTCTTTTCCAATGTATTAAATACCTGTCTGCCTTGCGCGTCAAAGGCAAGCCCGTTCCGGCGAATATTTTGATTATCGATGTAAACGCCGCCACGCTTTGGCTGTACCGCTCCGCGCCGTATTTGTCGGATATTGAAAAGCTGTATTTCGGCGGCGCATCAAAGGACAATAGTGGATTTATCGGTTGCAACGCTGAAACAGTGTTGCACTTTGATAAACCGCTTGACGTGGAAAGCATTGTTACCCTGCTCAAAGAATGCAACTATACAAAGATACACATTGATGAAAATTGCATTGTTGGGTGGGCTATGTCCTTTTACAAAGCAGTACCAATGGCGCGGAAAGAAGATTTCCTTGGTGATGATACAGGCAAGCACAAAACAATCGGGGAAATTAGAAAACCCGTTCATTTTAAACGGTACATTTACCCTTATACCGGGCAAACAAATGTCAAATTTAATTATTTGATGGATAAGCTAAATGACACGCTTCAGAAAAAGAACTTGGGGGCATTTTACACGCACAAGCTGTATGCCGAAAAGTCCCTTGAATTGGTGCGGGCTGCAATCGCCCGTGTTCCCACCGGAAATGACTATATCATTCTTGACAGGTGCGCCGGAACAGGAAACCTTGAAGCAGGTTTGACAGACGAGGAACTTTCACATTGTGTTGTTTCAACAGTAGAATATTATGAGTACAAGGTACTTCAAGAATTGTTAGGGGCAAAGGTTCGGCACATTATCCCGCCTATTGAAATGACAGACACATTTAACGCCGGGCTAGTTTCGGGCGCAGACGCTTTAAGCAAAGAATATATAGAAAATCCGGTCATAAAGCAATACATTGCCAACCCACAATGCACGATTATATTGTTTGAAAATCCACCGTATGCAGAAACAACTTCTGCCGAACACCAACGACAGGGACAAAGCAAAAAATCATCTACTTGGAAACAAAGCTATGTAGTAACTGAAATGAAAAAAGAAGTCAAAGGAACAGCGTCCAACGATTTAGGAAACGTTTTCATTTGGTCTGGTTTTAAATATTATTTGCGGCAACCAACAGATAGCTATATAGTGTATTCTCCTGTCAAGTATTGGAAAGCGCAACATTTAATTGACAGGAAATTTGTCAAAGGATTTGCATACAATCGCCGCCATTTTCACACTAATATTGACGCTTGCATTATGTGCGCATATTGGCAAAATATAGCTGACAGCAGAAAGGAAATTGAAATAGCGGCTTATGATATAGACGATAACACAGGCACGTTGGTTTCGTGTGGACTGCTCCCTGTAAAACAGGTCTTTACAACATACAGCAAAATATATTATGACAAACGCCCTATACCAGATGAGCAGCGGACGGGTATTCTTGCAGGGTTAAATGGTCTTGAAAAGGTAGGCGGCAAACAACGAAACAAGCTCGCAACCGCACCCGATATAATGGGATATATGGTCGCACACAGTTCGGGATTTGATAACCCAGACTTGGATTCTAGCCTTTTGATAGCGGCTCGCTATGATGGAAACGGTTTTTTCCTGCGTAAAGATAACTATCTTGAAAAACTTCCTATGTTTTGCGCTTCACGCTATATTACATATAACAGAGCATGGACGGAACGTGCTCGCATTATGAAGTCGGCGGATGGCGCGGACAGATACAATGCGGACGTTGCAAGTGGTAAACTTGCGCAATTCCTCTTGAAATGCCTGCTTTTCACCTGTACAGAAATGCAGAACCATATGCGCACATTCACGGGGAGCGATGGGCGGTTTTATCGCGATGAACTTTGCCTTGACGGTACAAACGGAAAAACAATCGCCCTGCGCGATATAAAGGGGCTTATCCCCGGTGATAGGGAAAAGGCTATTTTGAATCAATGGGAAACGGTTCTGCAATGGGCAAAGAAAGCAGAAAATTATAGCCCTTCTTTGACATATGGTGTATATCAGATTTACGCTGAACTGGATACATCGCACGTTGACGAAACGACGGGCAATACAATTTGGGATAACGTGGAATTGCATACTGCTCTTGCGGGCTTGAAAACGCTTGTCAAAGACTATTACAATTCTGAAATCGTCCCAGTGCTTTTTGAATATGAGTTTATAAAATAACAAAAACGGCGGCAGGCTTTTGGAGTTTGCCGCCATTTCATTTGTTTTTTCGCTTGCAATACAGCTTCAAGTCTGCCTTGTAGCCCTCGAACGGGTCGATGTGAACAATATCGTACTGCACGCCCCGGAACAGTATCATGTGGCTTGTGGTAAGGTTAGCCCGGTAGCCGATTTGAAACAGCGCAAACAAAAAGCAGGCAGTGTCGTGGAAAGGAGGAGGAAAGCGACACTGCCTGCTGTATAGGAACCCCTGAACATTGCGGCTTGATCAGGAGGGATTTGGTAGTCTGTCCGCCGTTCTGGCTATTGCCTCGCATAGAAACGGGAGACAGTTTTTTATGGGCCTGCTGTGCGCCGCTGCTGCGGCCGCACCCGCAGGAAAATGTGCCTGCATGGGCTTGCGGGGAGAACCTTTCGGAGGTTATGGGGGATGTCCGTTCCGTTCTCCCTGAGTGCACCCTTATTATGCCAGACAATCGTGGCAATTCTTTGTGGTAAATTTGAACAGTTTGCAAATAAACGCCCTGCCCATGAAAAAAGACTGCTGAAAAGTCCGCGCTTCTCAGCAGTCTGAATCTGAAATATTCCGCGTTACACTCCAAAGAACTCCTTGGCGATGTCGGCGCTGCGCTTGGCGTCCTTGGCGTACCAGTCCGCGCCGATCTTTTCGGCATATTCCGGGGTCAGCACGGCACCGCCTACCATGATCTTGCAGTCCAGCTGCGCCGCGTGCAGGGCGGCGATGGTCTCCTCCATGCTTTTCAGGGTGGTGGTCATCAGGGCGGAAAGGCCTACCAGATGCACGTCCTTTTCCCGCACGGTGTCCACCACCGTCTCCACCGGTACGTCCCGGCCAAGGTCCAGCACCTCAAAGCCGTAGTTTTCCAGAATGACCCGGACGATGTTCTTGCCAATGTCGTGCACATCGCCCTTGACGGTGGCAAGGACGATGCGTCCCTTGCTGGCGCTGCCCTCGCCCTTTTGGGCAATGGCAGTTTTGATCTCCTCAAAGGCGCTCTGGGCGGCGCTGGCAGCCTGCAGCAGCTGCGGCAGGAACAGGGTGCCTTTTTCGTACTTGGCACCCACGATGTCCAAAGCGGGGATCAAGGCTTCGTCCACCACTTCCAGCGGCTGCTTTTCTGCCAGCAGGGCGCGGGTATGGGCGGCGGCGTCACCCTTCAAGCCCTTTTCCACCGCTTTCATCAGGGCGGCGTAGGGGCCGGTAAGTTCTGCTTCGGCGGCACTGGCGGCAGGCACGGTCTTTGCAGCCTGTGCCAGCGCAGTGCTGGCGGGCACGCGGTCGGCAAAGCGCTCTATGTACTTTGTGCTCTGCTTGTCCCGGTTGGTCAGCACGTTGTAGGCGTACACCGCCGCCATCATCTCTTCGCTGGAGGGGTTCATGATGGCAAGGTCCAGCCCGGCGTACATGGCCATGGTCAGGAAGGTGGTGTTCAGGTAGGTGCGGCAGGGCAGACCAAAGCTGATGTTGGACACGCCCAGCACGGTGCGCACTCCCAGCTCCTTTTTGCAGGCTTCCAGCGCCTGTACCGTGGCCAGCACATCTTCCTGCTGGGCGCTGGCGGTCAGGGTAAGGCAGTCGATGTAGATATCCTCCCGGGGAATGCCCGCTGCCAGCGCCGCTTCGGTGATGCGGCGGGCAATGGCCACACGGTCTGCGGCCTTGGGCTGGATGCCTTTTTCATCGATGGCAAGCCCCACGATGGCGGCACCGTACTTCTTGCACAGCGGCAGGATGGCGGCAAGTTTTTCCGGCTCGCCGTTGGTGGAGTTGACGATGGGCTTGCCGTTGTACACCCGCAGACCCCGCGCCAGCGCTTCCACGTTGGAGGAGTCCAGCTGCAAAGGCAAACTGGTCACGCTTTGCAGCGCCTTGACCACCTGCTCCATCAGCACCGGCTCGTCTACGCCGGGTGCGCCTACGTTCACGTCCAGGATCTGCGCACCGGCCTCTGCCTGACTGACGGCCTGCTCCAGCACATAGTTCATGTCGCCTTCCCGCAATGCCTGCTGGAAGCGCTTTTTGCCGGTGGGGTTGATGCGCTCGCCCACCACCGTGATGCCGTCCACCGTAACCGTGTCCACCGGGGTGCACAGCACCGAGGGCATCCGGTGCGCGGGACGCCCCGGGGTGCAGCCTGCAAAGGTGCCGTTGAGCAGCTTGATGAACTCCGGGGTGGTGCCGCAGCAGCCGCCGGCAGCAAACAGGTGCAGCTCCCGGTAGGGCTTCATCTGCAAGGCGAACAGCTGCGGGGTGATGTCGTAGCCGCTGCCGTCCGCCCGGGGCAGACCGGCGTTGGGCTTGACGAACACCGGGAAGTTGCCGGGCACGGCCTCGGCCAGCCGCTTTGCCATGGGGAAGATCTCTTTGGGTCCCAGCGAGCAGTTGATGCCCACGGCGTCTGCCCCCAAGCCCCGGGCGGTGGCGGCAAAGCTTTCCACTGTGCAGCCGGTAAAGGTGCGCCCGCCCGCTTCAAAGCTCATGCTGGCCAGAATGGGCAGATGAGTATTCTCCTTGGCAGCCAGCAGGGCGGCCTTCAACTCGTACAGGTCGGTGTAGGTCTCAAAAAAGATCAGGTCTGCCCCGGCGGCTTCGCCTGCCTTGACGATGCGGGCATACTCAGCCACAGCATCCTCAAAGGCCAGCGTTCCGCTGGGCTCCAGCAGCTCGCCCAGCGGGCCTACGTCCAGCGCGGTCAGCGCACCGTAGGGCGCGCAGGCGCGCTTGCAGTTTTCAATGCCTGCGGTGATGACCTGCTCCAGCGTGTAAGCGCTGCCTGCCAGCTTGTGGGCAGAAGCGCCGAAGGTGTTGGCGTTGACGATGCGGCTGCCCGCCGCAGCGTACTGCCCGTGGATGCCCTCAATGAGCGCCGGGTCGGTGATATTCAGTTCCTCCGGGCGTGCGCCCAGCTTGAGCCCGGCAGCTTGCAGCATGGTGCCCATGCCGCCGTCCAGCAGGATGGTATTGCTCTGTCTGAAAAGTTCATTCACTTGCACAGGTCTTTCCCCTCTTTCTGTATTCGCAGCGGGTGCGCAGCACACAATGGCCGCACCCGGCCAGTTGTCCTTTTACCGGGTGGTCGCTGACCCCCAGCAGGGCAGTCACGCTCTTGCGCGGGGTCATCAGGTTGGTGTCGGTGACGCACAGCCCGGCCTTGCGCACCGTGTCCAGCGCCGCCGCCACCAGCGGCTGCACCGCGATGTCCCAATCGCCGTAGCCGGGCGAAAAGCGCCCGGTCAGATACTTTCCCTCGGTCGCCGCCCACTGGCGCAGCTGCGCCTCGGCGGCATCGGCGGCCTGCTCGGCCAGTGCGCTGCCCAAGGCATCGGAGGCTACCCCGGCGGCGATATCGCCAACACCTGCCCGGCGGATCTGGGCATCCACCCCGGGGCCCAGCGTCACCGCCAGCAGAATGGCCTGCCCGCAGCCTGCCAGATGTTTGTGCACATCCTCGCCGGGCAGAAGTCCGGCCTCGGTCAGGGCGGGAGTGTCTGCCAACAGCCACACCGCCCGGGGCATCGCCGCCGCCAGCAGCGGCACCGCGCACTTTTGCAGCAGTGCCAGCGTGGCGGCGTCCGGCTCGCCGTGCGCGCCGAAATACCGCGCCGCCTGCGCCAAATCGACACTCTGCGGCTTTTCCAAGGCCAGTGGGCGTGGTACACCGATCGCCATGGACTGCACCTCCTTACTTCGCTCGAATAAAGTACTATTCAGTATACCGCACTTGTGGGCTTTTATCAATCCCGCAAAAGGGGAGGAAATAGAAAAAGGCTGCTCTGTTTTTGGAAAGCTGCCTTACAGTGTGCGCAGTTTTTGCACACATTCGGATTTTTCCCGTCAAGTTTACCGGCAAAATAAAACGCACGTTGACTCTTATCGAATCAACGTGCGTTTGCAGTATCGGAGTGGCGAGACTCGAACTCGCGGCCTCCTGCTCCCAAAGCAGGCGCGCTACCAACTGCGCAACACCCCGACATCTGGCGGCACGGCTGCACCGCCAGAATATAGTATATCTTTTTTTTGCGCGGTTCGTCAATACAGAATCCGCAGTTAGGGGCATCGGTACTTTTCGACTTTTTCAGCCAATAAAAGCAGCAGTGAGGAAGTGGGCGATGACGGGCATCTTTTGCAAAAAGGTGAGGTTTTGGTGCAACTGCCGAAAAGCGGATGCAAAAACTGGACAGAACACAAAATTTGTTGCGCTCTAGTTGCAAGCGAGCCGGAAAGGTGCTATCATAACACTATATCGCCGGGAAGTGCGGCGGTGGGAAATTAGACAGAGGCTGAAAAGAAAGGCACGGCGTAAGCGATGACGATACAGGAATGCTATAAAAAGATGGGCGCAGACTATCAGGAGGTGCTGGGACGGCTGCACAACGAAGCCATGATCTGCAAATTTGTGCGGATGTTCTTGCAGGACGACAGCTTTCAGATCCTGGAGGAAGCGCTGCGCAAGGGAGACGTAAAAGAGGCATTCCGGTGGGGCGCATACCCTCAAGGGCGTCTGCCAGAATCTTGGTCTTTTCCAACCTGTACGCCGCCCACCTATCGCCCTGACCGACGACCCTGCGCGGCCGGGCAGCTGGGAGGGCACACAGGGGCAGTTTGCAAAGGTGGCAGAGCAGTATCAATGCACGATGGACGCCATCCGTGCGCTGGACTAAAAATCA
>ENA-OQKR01000191-OQKR01000191.1-human-gut-metagenome-genome-assembly--contig:-NODE-191-length-26084-cov-3.017336_pt1 | contig 26084 bp, 25 predicted proteins | sample MGYA00242803_ERZ504806 | MGnify/ENA primary metagenome ERZ504806 (study PRJEB26092, sample SAMD00036399) | human gut metagenome | host: Homo sapiens | study: EMG produced TPA metagenomics assembly of...
CTGCGGCTTGCACAAGTTTCTACTCCGGCAGTCGATTTTGCCGATTTTGGACGCGAGTTTTGCTGATAGCCAACGACGTTTTCAAGGGAATGGAAGTTGTAAAGGGAAAGAGTTACACTGCCGGACGTTGCCGGGTATTGGAGTCGTGAAGATATAAAAGTACGGAAATCATACGGTGACAGGTGCTCCTGATATAAACTGATTTACTTATATAATCCATGAAGAATCTGCTATATATTGTCTTTTTGTTGTTTTTGTTCTGCTTGCAGCACGAAACCGGAGAATAAACCATACAGTTGGGATGATGATTTGCACCAGCGTCTGCTTACGGATTTTTTGTTTGACGGAATCTCAGGTCAAGGACTATATCAGAAAGTATATCCCTGATGTAACGGACGAACAGATGCGGCAGTGGGAAGCATCCAATGCTTTGGAGTGCATGGTTCTGGATGGCGAAAAACGCTATTTCCGCAATGCCGGCCCTAATCTGTTCCGTGTGGATTCTGCCTGCTATGATATAAAGATAGCCAAAGAGGGCACTGCTCTAAGCGGAAGTGAGAAGGTGAACAAAGAGAATCTGCCCGAAGTGATTACCGCTGTGAAGAAAGAAAACAAGGCGATAGTCGCTCCTAAGCGGATGCGTGTCACTTATACGCTGACGGTAGACACCAATGCCGTTCCTGCCGGAAAGCTGGTTCGCTGCTGGTTGCCTTATCCCCGTACCGACCAGGCCCGGCAGCGGGATGTGAAGTTCATCTCTGCCAGTGAGCCGGAGTATGTCTTTTCTCCGCAAGAGTGCCGGCATAGCACGCTCTATATGGAAAAGCGTGCGGTACAAGGAGAGCCTACCGTGTTCTCCGAAACATTTGAATATACCTCCTGCGGAGAGTGGCATAATCTGTGTGCGGAAGATGTTCTGCCTTATGATACGACTGCCGCTCTTTATAAAGAGTATACCGCCGAGCGGGAGAAACACATCGTTTTCTCTCCGCGGCTGCGTGAGTTGGCTGCCAAATTGACAGCCGGTGAAACCAATCCTTATTTAAAGGCGAAGCGCATCTTCCGTTGGATTAACGATCACTTCCCCTGGGCATCTGCCCGCGAGTATTCCACGATTGAGAATATTCCGGAATATGTATTGGACAACCGTCACGGCGATTGCGGTCAGGTCAGCCTTTTATTCATAACCTTATGCCGCATCAGCGGCATTCCCGCACATTTTCAGAGCGGGTTCATGATGCATCCCCGTGCTTGGAACCTGCACGATTGGGCGGAAGTATATTTTGAAGGTGTTGGGTGGGTGCCTGTAGACCAATCGTTCGGAATCCCGGCTTTTGCCCGCAATGCCGATGAAGAGTATTTCTTCCTGGGTGGTATCGACTCCTGGCGCATGATTGTAAATACCGATTACGGCATGCCGTTAGTGCCCGAAAAGAAGTATCCGCGTAGCGAAACCGTAGATTTCCAGCGCGGCGAGGTAGAGTGGGAAGGTGGAAACCTTTATTTTCCGCAATGGAGTTACCATATGGACATCGATTACCTTAATTATTAAGGCATGGCATACAGCTTGAAAACAGATGATGTGTTGAGGCGAAACGCATCATCTGTTGAACCTCAACGCATCATCCGTTACAGGCAAACGGATGGTGCGTTTTTGTTTTGTCTATCTGTCAGTCTTTTAACAGACAGTAATCGTGCATAAATGCTAATTTGTCAGCCTCTGCCGTTAACCGCTGTTAAGTCCCAAATATTCACTGTTAAAAGAGAACAAAAAAGAGTGACAAGCGGAATAACTGAACGTTTTTTGTCGTTATTTTAACGTCAGAATGTTAAATGAGATTTGAATATTAACAATTAAAGAAAATAGAAAGTAATATGAAACAGACAACAAAAAACATCCTTGGAGTTGCAGCCATTGTAGTTCTGAGTGCAGGAGTGGCCGGCGTTACCACTTATAAGATGCAGAATAAGGAAAAGTCTGCTACATTCAGCGAATTGTTCCAGCAGAACCCTAATAATTTACGGTTGGCTGCTTATAACGCGACGGATGCGCAGCCTGTTGACCTGACGCAAGCGGCAGAAAGTTCGGTTCATGCCGTAGTACATATACGTGCCAAACAGTTGAGCAAGACTCAGACAGTGCAGAGCATGCCAGATATTTTTGACTTCTTCTTCGGTGACGGTCGCGGACAGCAGCGCCAGATACAGACCCAGCCGCGTGTAGGTTTCGGTTCCGGTGTGATTATTTCCAAAGACGGCTATATCGTAACCAACAACCACGTGGTTGAGGGTGCTGATGAAATTACCGTGAAACTGAACGATGACCGCGAGTTGAAAGGCCGCATCATCGGTACTGACCCCAGCACCGACCTTGCGTTGATTAAGATTGAGGGTGACGATTTCCCCACAGTACCGGTAGGCAACTCCGACGAACTGAAAGTAGGTGAGTGGGTGTTGGCAGTAGGTAACCCGTTCAACCTGAACTCTACCGTAACAGCCGGTATCGTCAGTGCAAAGGCTCGTGCCATCGGCGCAACGGCTTCCAACGGACAGGCTGCGAATATCCAGTCTTTCATCCAGACGGATGCTGCCATCAATCAGGGCAACAGTGGCGGTGCGCTGGTTAATGCAAGAGGTGAGCTGGTAGGTATCAACGCCATGTTGTATTCACCGACAGGTGCATACTCCGGCTACGGCTTTGCAATCCCCACCAGTATCATGACGAAAGTTGTAGCGGACTTGAAGCAGTTCGGTACGGTACAGCGTGCTTTGCTGGGTATTACCGGTACTACACTGGGCACAGACCTGCAAATGGACGAAAGACTGGCTGAGGAAATGAAGAAGAAAGCCGACGAACTCGGTGTGAAGGAAGGTGTCTTGATTGCCGAAGTTGTAGAGGGTGGTTCTGCTGCCGGTGTGTTGAAGTCGGATGACGTTATCATCGGTATTGACGGTAAGAAGGTGCATAAGTTTACCGATTTGCAGGAAGTGCTGGCTAAGCATCGTCCGGGCGATAAAGTAAAGGTGAAGGTAATCCGTGACAAGAAAGAGAAAGAGTTTGTATTGACGCTGAAGAACTCTCAAGGCAATACGAAAGTAGTGAAAGATGCCGGAATGGAACTGTTGGGTGCAGCTTTCAAGCCTGTATCTTCCGAATTGAAGAGACAACTTAACTTGGGTTACGGTTTGGAAGTAACCGGAGTGTCCAACGGTAAAATGGCAGATGCCGGTATCCGTAAGGGATTCATCATCCTCAAGGCGAACAATGTACAGATGAAGTCGGTAGAGGATCTGGAGCAGGTACTGAAGGCTGCCGCCCAATCTCCCGAACAAGTGTTGTTTATCACCGGTATGTTCCCGTCGGGCAAGCGTGCAAGTTATGCTGTTGATTTGAGCCAGGAATAACAAAAACATGATAATCAGGTAAGAAGATTGTAATATAAGCAAAGAAAGATGAAAAAAAGGTGTCGGTGAATACTTGCCGACATCTTTTTTGTTGTATAAGTAAGGTATAAATAAGGTGAAAAAGTTTCGGCATGTTAGTGTTGTAATAAATAATTTGTCGTAACTTTGCAACCCAAATCTGTATTATAAGAATGAGACAACTAAAAATTACCAAAAGTATCACTAACAGAGAGAGCGCTTCTCTTGACAAGTATTTGCAGGAAATCGGTCGCGAAGACCTCATTACAGTCGAAGAAGAGGTAGAGCTCGCTCAGCGCATCCGCAAGGGTGACCGTGTTGCACTGGAGAAATTGACACGTGCCAATCTGCGTTTCGTTGTATCTGTAGCCAAACAGTACCAGAACCAGGGTTTGAGTTTGCCCGACTTGATTAACGAGGGTAATTTAGGACTGATTAAGGCTGCCGAAAAGTTCGATGAGACACGTGGTTTCAAGTTCATCAGTTATGCAGTATGGTGGATACGTCAGTCCATTTTGCAGGCTTTGGCAGAGCAGTCGCGTATTGTGCGTCTTCCCTTGAACCAGGTAGGCTCGCTGAATAAAATCAGCAAGGCTTTCTCCAAGTTCGAGCAGGAAAACGAACGCCGCCCGTCGCCCGAAGAACTTGCCGATGAACTGGAAATCCCTGTTGACAAAATCTCCGATACGCTGAAGGTTTCCGGCCGCCATATTTCGGTAGACGCGCCTTTCGTTGAAGGAGAAGACAACAGCTTGCTCGATGTGCTGGTCAACGACGACTCTCCTATGGCCGACCGCTCTTTGGTGAACGAGTCTCTTGCGAGGGAAATTGATAGAGCTCTTTCTACGTTAACCGATAGGGAAAAAGAAATCATACAGATGTTTTTCGGTATCGGACAGCAGGAAATGACATTAGAGGAAATCGGCGACAAATTCGGTCTCACACGTGAGCGTGTCCGCCAGATTAAGGAAAAAGCAATCAGAAGATTAAGACAAAGTAATCGTAGTAAATTGCTCAAATCTTATTTGGGATAAATAAGAATATCGGTTTCTGACAAATAAAAGAAATTAAGAAAACCGGTCTGTCCAGAGTGGATGGCCGGTTTTTTTATTATCTTTGCCCCATTAAACAATCAAAAAGAAGTTATGAAGCACATAAAAATAGTATTTGCAGTGATGCTCGTATTTACTTTGTGTACAGCGTTTACAATGAAAAGCCATAAGCCTGTTTATGCTTTTGGCGTAGCGGCGTCTTTCAATGATTCGGTAGTGTATTGTACGGAAATCCAAGTATTGGACAGTACGGCACTGGACAAGAACGGCTTTTTGCCCAAGCGTGACTTGTACAGCTATCAATTGAAAAACTATCTGGAATATGATTTGAAGAAACCCGATTATACGTGTATGATCTATTTCAGTGAGAATAAAAAGAAACTGGAAAAGGAAGCTGTCAAGGTAAAGGCGAAGTATAAGAAGAGCACAATGGTGTTGCAGGCTATTACATCGGATAAGTTCAGTTTTAAGAAGCCGGAAGAGTAATCGGTGCGTTGCAACAATTATACGATACCTATGAGAATGAAGCTTTATACATTGCTGTGCATATCTTTTTTCCTTTTGTTTACGGCTTGTAATCAAGATGATGATCCGGTGCCACCTGAAAAAGTTAGCCGGACTGTGTTGGCTTATATAATGGCAGACAATAGTTTGTCAAATTACGCATCATTGGATATTGATGAGATGATGGTAGGAATGGCTGCCGTGGATGCTTCAGACAACAATCTTTTAGTTTATGTAGACGATAATAGTAGGGAAGGCTCTCCGTCCTATAATCCTCCTACACTGTTTCGTTTGTCAAAAGATAAATCCGGTACTGTGTTGAAGGAAGTTGTGAGGGAGTATAAAGAGCAGGTTTCTACTGATGCTTCGGTGATGGAAGAAGTTATGAAGCGTACATTTGCTGAATATCCCGCAGAGAGTTATGGGTTAGTGGTTTGGTCGCATGGAGAAGGATGGATTCCCAGTCCTTTGCCAATTGTAAAAAAGACTTCTACACGCTGGATAGGTGAAGATAGCGGTCATCATCTGAATATTGCTGATATGGCTTTCATATTTGAAAAAGTAGGATGTCATTTGGATTTTATCTTGTTTGACGCTTGTTTCGGACAGTCCGTAGAAGTAGCGTATGAATTGCATGACTATGTTGATTATATTATAGGTTCTCCAACAGAAATCCCAGGACCAGGCGCTTCTTATGATAAAGTCGTACCGGCTATGTTTGCTGCGGCTAATGTAGGAATAGAGATTGGTAAAGCATATTATGATCCTTATGCAGCTTTATATACAGGGGACCGTCCTAGTCGTTTTGAAGATCCTTGGACTGCTGGTGTTTCTATATCTGTTATAGATTGTGCTGCTTTAGAAAATTTGGCGTCTGTGACGAAGCAGACTTTGAGTTCAGACCCGATACTATTGAATCTACTTTTAAATAGTAATATATATAATTATGATAGACGTGCTAAGTCGAGTAGTTCGTATATTGGCTATTATGATATGAGACAGTTAATGCAATACTTGTCTTCGGATATAGATAATTGGACAAGTGCAGCTAATAATGCAATTATTTATTGGAAAGCCACTCCAAAGAATTATTCGTCTTATATCGGAATGTTCCCTATATCGCAGGGGCGGACTTGTGGTGTGTCTCATTATATTCCTTTTTCCTTAGATTCTCAGGCTGCTGCCGCATATCGTTCTACAGCTTGGTATACGGCTGCCGGTCTTAATAAAATAGGGTGGTAATTCTTCTTCCGTAAAGGGCTACTTTAGCATTTCAAAGTTAAACTTTAGTGTGCTAAAGTAGCCCTTTACGGAAGAAGAATTACCACCTGTCTTTTCTCTGCTTCTACGTTTTTTCTTCATCTCTTGATTAAAACCTTTTCTTTTATTATCATCTTTATGCCCATATTACTCTCTAAAATATAACCTATTAACATTATTTTCCTAAGGAAACTATTTTATATTGGAAATTATTGCTTTCTTTGCAGTGTCAAACTAAAAAGAAAGAAATATGAAATATGTAATTATCGGTGGCGTTGCAGGTGGAGCCACGGCTGCTGCCCGGTTAAGAAGAATAGATGAGCAAGCTGAAATCATTTTATTGGAGAAAGGCAAATACATTTCCTATGCCAATTGCGGATTACCTTATTATATAGGCGGAGTTATTGCCGAGCGCGAAAAACTATTGGTTCAGACTCCCGCATCATTCGGTAAACGTTTCCGTATTGATGTGCGGGTAGAGAACGAAGTAATCGCAATCGATCCGGAAAAGAAGACATTAACTATCCGTAAAGCAGATGGAAAGGAATATGAAGAAACCTATGACAAACTTCTAGCTTTCTCCGGGAGCCAATCCGGTGAAACCGCCTTTGGAAGGCATCGATTCGGAAGGCATCTTTACGCTTCGCAATGTGGAAGATACCGACCGTATTAAGGCTTATATCATAGACAAGCAAGTAAAACGCGCAGTTGTAGTAGGCGCAGGCTTCATCGGACTTGAGATGGCGGAAAACCTGCATCATGCGGGCGTTGCGGTTTCTGTTGTGGAGATGGGCAATCAGGTTATGGCGCCTATCGACTTCTCCATGGCTGCACCTATTCACCAGCATCTGATCGAAAAAGGCGTTTCCCTTTATCTGGAAGAGGGCGTTACCCGTTTCCGTCGTACAGAAGAGGGAATTACCGTTTTTCTGAAAAGTGGCAAAACGATTCCTGCCGATATGGTATTGCTTTCTATCGGTGTGCGTCCGGCAACGGCATTGGCGCAACAGGCAGGTTTGGAGTTGGGCGAAACGGGCGGTATCCGGATAGACGAGTATTTGGAAACTTCCGTAAAAGACATCTATGCCGTGGGCGATGCCATTGAATATCCCCATCCACTGACCGGAAAACCGTGGCTCAACTATCTGGCCAATCCGGCAAACCGTCAGGGACGCATTGTTGCCGATAATATGGCATTGGGCAATACCACATCCTACGAAGGAGCCATCGGCACATCCATCGCCAAAGTCTTTGATATGACGGTAGCCTCTACCGGACTTGCCGCCAAGCGTCTGAAACAATGGGGCATGGAGTATCAAAGCTCGGTAACCCATTCTGCTTCGCATGCAGGTTATTATCCCGATGCGTTGCCTCTGACCTTGAAACTGACGTTCCATCCGAAAACCGGAAAACTCTATGGAGCGCAATGCGTAGGCTATGAGGGAGTGGATAAGCGCATCGACCAGATAGCGGGACTTATCAAACATGGCGGAACCGTTTACGATTTGATGGAAACGGAACACACCTATGCACCGCCTTTCTCATCGGCAAAAGACCCTATTGCCATAGCCGGATACGTGGCTTCCAATATTATCAGCGGCGCCATGCCGGGTATCTCCTGGCGCGAACTGGCAGAGAAGAAAGACGAAGTAATGCTGATAGATACCCGTACCCCCGAAGAGTTCTCGTTCGGAACGATTCCGGGAGCTGTCAATATCCCGCTGGATGAGATGCGCGACCGTTTGTCGGAAATACCGGCGGATAAGCCCGTCGTGCTTTTCTGTGCCGTAGGTTTGCGCGGATATTTGGCACAACGTATTCTGATAGGGCGCGGTTATCGCAATACGGCCAACTTGATAGGCGGATATAAGACCTATTCTACGGCAGTGGCGCCCATTCCTGCTCCTACGGCATCATCGCCGGCGCAGCCTGCTGCATCCGCTCCGTCGCAATCGGCACAGAGCGGTTCTGCCAAAGAGCCTTTGAGGGTTAATGCTTGCGGCCTGCAATGTCCCGGCCCTATCATGCAGGTAAAGAAAGCCATGGACAGCATCGCTCCGGGCGAGCGGGTGGAAATTGTGGCGACCGATGCCGGATTCGCACGTGACGCTTCTGCCTGGTGTGCCACTACGGGCAACAAGCTGATAGAGAAAAAGGAAGAAAAAGGACGCTACACGGTATTGCTCGAAAAAGGCGATGAGGCTTGTGCCTGCCCGTCGTCTCTTCCGGCAGCAGGCGGACGGGGAAAAACTTTAATTCTTTTTAGCGATGATTTAGACAAGGCTTTAGCTACCTTTGTACTCGCTAACGGCGCAGCGGCAACCGGACAGAAAGTGTCGATATTCTTCACCTTCTGGGGATTGAATGTCTTGAAGAAGATACAGAAACCCCGGACAGAGAAAGATATTTTCGGAAAGATGTTCGGTATGATGCTTCCGTCCAGTTCATTGCGGCTGAAACTGTCCAAAATGAATATGATGGGCTTGGGCAGCAGGATGATGCGCTTCCTGATGAAGCGGAAAGGAATAGATTCTTTGGAATCGTTGCGTTCTCAGGCGTTGGCGCAAGGAGTTGAGTTTATTGCTTGTCAGATGTCTATGGATATGATGGGCATCCGGCGCGAAGAATTGCTGGACGAAGTTACCATAGGCGGTGTAGCAACCTATATGGAGCGCGCGGACAAGGCGAATGTGAATCTATTTATATAAACGGAATAATGGAAACTTTATGTAGAATCCGCGATATTTACCGGGCGATAGCCGAGTTTGAAGTAAAATTCATGCAGGAGTTTGACTTGTCGTTGAATGAGGGTATGCTGTTGTGTACCCTGCTCAATACGCCCAAACTCACCTCCAGCGAGATAGCGGAAGCGCTCGGACTGTCAGCTTCCAATACTTCCAAGGTAATCCGCTCGGTAGAGGACAAGAAGCTGATTACCCGTCTGGTGGGAAAAACGGATAAGCGTCAGATGCACTTTGCGCTGACGCCGGAAGGGAAAAGCCGTATTACGGTCATTAAAAACAGCACTCCCGAAATTCCGCCCCTATTGCAGGAGATTGTTTAGAGAGAGGCTTTCCGATTTATTCATGGTGATACGGCCCGCGTTCAGTATGGTCATGGCACGGTATAACTGCTCCACAAAGATAAGTCTTATCATCTGATGCGAAAAGGTCATGCGCGAAAGAGACAGTTTCTCGTGTGCCGCTTCATAGACTTTGGGTGAGAAGCCGTAAGGCCCGCCAATGATAAAAACCAGCCGTTTGTTACGGTATTCATCTTGCGCTTCATATAGTCTGCGAACTCTATGGAGCGCATTTCTTTCCGCCCTCATCCAGCAGTACCACCACATCGCCCGGTTGGAGCGCTTTCAGTATCAGTTCGCCCTCTTTTTCTTTTTGTACGTCTGCGGAGAGGCTTTTGGTGTTTTTCAGTTCCGGGATAACTTCCATATCGAACGAGAGATAGCGTCGCGTGCGCTGTATATAGTCATTGATGGCTGTAATAAAGTGCTGTTCTACGGTTCGTCCTACGACGAGCAAAGTCATTTTCATGTGAGTTACTGATTTTCGTGCAAAAATAATCCTTTCTTGTGAGAATGTCGCCTTTCTTTTCTTGTTATTTATAAGATTTGCTTACCTTTGCCTATCATTAATACTTGTGAAAATGAATAAACGAGTAGTAATATTATGGGGCTGCCTCTTGATTTGGGCGGTTTCGCTCATGGCGCAAGACGTGCCGGCAGGAGTGGTCGCCGCCTTTAAAAAAGGAAATTCTCAGGAACTGAACGGGTATCTGAGTGATAAAGTGGAACTGATTCTGGAGAGTCGTTCAATCAATGTCGACAGCCAAGCGGCAGAGAGAAAGATGGCATCTTTCTTTTCCGGCAATCAGGTGAGCGGTTTTACGGTGAATCACCAGGGAAAGCGCAATGAGTCGAGTTTCATAGTCGGTACGCTGACAACCGCGAACGGAAACTTCCGGGTGAATTGTTTCTTTAGAAAAGTGGCAGGCAAATATGTGATACACCAAATAAGAATAGATAAGACAAATGAATAAGGAAGAAGAATTGATTGACAGGCTGATTGACCTGGCCTTTGCCGAAGATATAGGCGATGGTGACCATACCACCCTTTCGTGCATTCCTGCTACGGCAATGGGCAAATCCAAGCTTTTGATTAAAGAAGCCGGTATTCTTGCCGGCATTGAGGTAGCTAAAGAAGTGTTCCGTCGTTTCGACCCTACCATGAAAGTGGAAGTATTCATCAATGACGGTACTGAAGTGAAACCGGGCGACGTGGCTATGGTTGTGGAAGGCAAGGTGCAGTCTTTGTTGCAGACCGAACGCCTGATGCTGAACATTATGCAGCGTATGAGCGGCATCGCTACCATGACCCATAAGTATGCTGAGAAGCTGAAAGGTACGAATACCCGTGTGCTCGATACCCGTAAGACGACTCCGGGCATGCGTATTCTGGAAAAGATGGCTGTGAAGATAGGTGGCGGCGTAAACCATCGAATCGGTCTGTTCGACATGATTCTGCTGAAAGACAATCATGTTGACTTCGCCGGCGGTATCGACAAGGCCATTACCCGTGCCAAGGAATATTGCAAGGAGAAGGGCAAGGACCTCAAGATAGAAATTGAAGTACGCAACTTCGACGAACTGCAACAGGTACTCGATTTGGGCGGTGTAGACCGTATCATGTTCGATAACTTTACACCCGAAATGACGAAGAAAGCCGTAGAAATGGTAGCAGGCCGTTACGAAACGGAATCTTCCGGCGGCATCACCTTCGACACTCTGCGCGATTATGCCGAATGCGGGGTAGACTTTATCTCGGTAGGTGCTTTGACGCATTCCGTAAAGGGATTGGACATGAGCTTTAAAGCCTGCTGATAAAGGCGATATAATATAGGGGAAAGCCTCTCATAGGGAATGCTGCCCGTCAGGGCAGGTCTGTGAGAGGCTTTTTTCTTATGTTACAAAGGGCAAATGATGAAATGGAAAGATATGGATAACCTTATTCTTTAACTTCTTTTTAGAGATTCTATTGCAGCATTCTGCCGGATGCTGCGTCTAACTAACAAACGACGCGAAGAGGCGTCCGTAAAACGAGCACTGACATTGGAAAATGAGATAGAACTGATAGAGGGCTGCCGGGCAGGAAAGGATTCCGCCCGAAAGGAACTTTACACTCTCTATTCCAAGCAGATGCTGGCGGTATGCTACCGTTATACGGGCGATATGGATGCGGCGCACGATGTTTTGCACGATGGCTTTATCAAAATCTTCACCCGCTTCACGTTTCGCGGTGAATGTGCATTGGGCACGTGGGTAACGAGGGTGATGGTGACACAAGCTATCGACTATCTGCGACGGAAGCACCGTTTCAGCCAACTGGTGGTAAGCGAAGAACAACTTCCCGATGTGCAGGACGAAGCGAGTATTGCCGAAAGCGGAAGCCGGCTTTCAGAGGAAGTGTTGATGGCGTTCGTGGCGGAACTTCCCGACGGCTGCCGTACCGTGTTCAACTTGTACGTGTTCGAGGAGAAGTCGCACAAGGAGATTGCAGAACTGCTTCATATCAAGGAGCATTCGTCTACCTCGCAGTTGCACCGTGCCAAGTGTATGTTAGCGAAAAGAATTAAAGAATATACTGAATATGAGAGAAAAAGATGAAATAACCGGATTGTTCCGCAGCCGTCTGTCCGGTACAGAGATGACGGTACGCGATGGCTTTTGGGAGCAGTTGCAGGAAGACGCGGCATCTTCGGCTGCAGGCCGGAAGAGAGCGGCTGTTCTTTCTCCTAAATATTATCGGGTGGCAGCCGCCGCATCCGTTATATTTGTGCTGGGAGCCGCTTCGGCCGCTTTCTGGTATTTCTCTCCGAAAGAGGAGATAAAGGAAGCTTTTACGCAAGTGGCTGCTTTGACGCCGGAAGGTAGTCTGGACGGAGATGTGGTGCAGGAATCTTTTCCATCTATCCATCAGGCAACCCCGATGGTACGGAATTCCGGTACAAAACAACCTGTCAATGGAATTCCCGCAGGCATGACTGCCCAATCGGAAACTGAGGGCGAGTCCGTTTCCGTCCGGCTTTCCATCACTATCAGGCAGCGGGTGCAGCAGGCCGGTGACAGTTACTTCAACAATAATGCCGTTGCACAAACCGGCAGTTTCTTATCAGAACGCCACCGGTCGGGTAAGTTCTGCTTCGGACACCTTTTCCGCTGTTCCTGCGGAAGAAGAGCAGGCAACTACTCCTTTAAAATACCGGAAATCGCGTAAGTGGGCGTTGAAAGCAGCTCTTGGAACCTCTCTTCCTAAAGGGGACTACAATATGCCGCTGACGGCGGCCGTTACAGTGGAACGTAGTCTGAACAGCCGGTTCGCGTTGGAAACGGGTATTCTGTATAATCGTTTGCATGCCGACCGCACGCTCCATACTTTAGGGATTCCCGTAAAATTGAATATGACATTGGCAAGTACTCCCAAACTCGATTTATATGCCACTGTAGGCGGAACTGCCGAAAAGTGCATTGCCGGCGCTGCGGATAACGGCTTTAACTGCGGAACCCGTTCAACTGTCAGTAGCGGCAGGACGTAGGGGTGCGTTACAGATTGAATGAGCGGTTTGCTTTGTTTGCCGAGCCTTCGGTTTCCCACCATTTCGGTACGGACTCCGAAACCGGAACCTTGCGGACGGAACGCCCTACGAACCTGAATCTTTTGTGTGGAGTGCGTATGACTTATTAACCTTAAATACAACAACGAAATGAATGCTCTCTGTAAACTATATAAATACGGATATCTGATACTTGCAATGGCAGCTTGCCTTATGCTTGCATCCTGCGGTAAAGAATCGCTGGATTACAATCATCCGGATGTAGATTTGTTTGTAAAACAACTGAAAACCGGCAAATACTCTACTCAAAGTCCTGAAGGACTGAGTAATGTTCCCAAATTTGCCAAAGAAGATATTGAAGAACTCCTGAAGTATGCCGAGGATTTGACGGTAATACCTTCTTTTCCGTTGGCTCCCGTATCCTATTCGGCAGGCGGAAAACTGCGGTTAGGCGAATGTATCCTGTGGACGGTGGAAACGATTCGTTTGGGACATAATGCTTCGATGGGGTGTAAGATGGTGCATACCGATGCCGAGAATTATGAAGGCATCTACTTCCTGACCGATGAGGAGGTGCTCGATGCAGCCGCCCGTTACCGCCGTTGGTGGGAAGGCAGGAAATATCCGCGTACCATGTGGACTATAGACCCTTGCTACGACGAACCGCTTTGCGGAAGCAGCTATATGTGGTGGTGAGATTAGGTATAAAGTATAAGGTATAAAAAAACAATCGGGTGAAGTATTCTATTCTCTTTTTAGGGTTGCTTTGTGCGGTAGCCTTCCCTCTTTTACGCTCAAGAGTGGACGCCGCAAGACTCTTTGCGCCTGCACCGGTTGCTGAATGACGGGGGAGAGATGAAGCTGAATCCGGATGTATTGAAGGAAATGGGCATTGATGCTCCTTTGGGCTCTCCAAAGGCTGATGTAAGTAAGACGTGGATGGACTTTGATGCTTCCTTACCCGCAATGCCTCGGATGCCGGAGAAAAAGGTAGTGCTTACCTTACGGCCTTATACCGCAAACACCAAATACAATTGGGATCCCGTCTATCAGAAGAAGATTACGGTGAACAAGAATACATGGCGGGGCAATCCGTTCTACGAACTGACCAGACTCAAAATCTATACAGACTGGGCAAAGCGTCCGTTGGATGCCGGGCCGCGTGAGAGTATCGAACAGATAGAAGCTACCGGTCTGCGCTATATGGTGACCGAACGTGCCAACAATATGGCAGTGGGGAGTTGGCGAAGTGTCGGTGGCGGTGGCATTGCAGGTGATTTCATGCGTCCTTTTACAAAAGATTTCTGGAACAGGAAAGCTGCCAGACGCCGTGCACGTACTTTGGAAGTATTAAGAACCTACGGCGATTCCATAACTGCCCGCCGTAAAGAGACGATTATCAAATAGGGATATTCCGCTTTGAGTATTGAACTTTATTTCTCCGCTTCTTGTTTTCATAAAAATAAACCTTTAAAGGATAAATTAATGAATAGAATAACTTCTTTGTTTGGAATAAAATATCCCGTCATCCAAGGCGGTATGGTGTGGTGCAGTGGCTGGCGGTTGGCGTCGGCAGTAAGTAATGCCGGTGGTTTAGGCTTGTTGGGAGCAGGCTCCATGCATCCCGAAACTTTACGTGAGCATATACGGAAGTGCCGTGCGGCTACGCATCATTCGTTTGGAGTGAACATTCCTTTGATGTATCCCCAGATAGAGGAAATCATGCAGATAGTGGTAGATGAGGGGGTGCGTATCGTGTTTACTTCTGCCGGAAACCCCAAGACATGGACCGGTTGGCTGAAGCAGCATGGCATTACAGTGGTGCATGTTGTTTCGTCATCGCGTTTTGCCATGAAAGCCGAGGCTGCCGGTGTAGATGCCATTGTGGCCGAAGGATTTGAAGCCGGCGGGCATAACGGGCGCGAAGAGACGACTACGCTTTGCCTGATACCTGCTGTACGTGCAGTTACCTCACTGCCTTTGATTGCTGCCGGCGGCATTGCTACCGGTGAGGCGATTCTTGCCATGCGTGCTTTGGGGGCTGAGGGGGTTCAGGTGGGAACGCGATTTGCTTTGACCGAAGAAAGCTCAGCCAGCGAAGTGTTTAAAGAATATTGCCTGCATCTGAAAGAGGGGGATACCCGTTTATTATTGAAGAAACTGTCTCCGGTACGTCTGGCCCGCGGTAATTTTCAGCAGGCAGTAGCGGCGGCTGAGGCTGTCGGGGCTACGGAGGAGGATTTACGTATCCTTTTGTCTAAAGGACGTGCCAAACGCGGTATTTTTGAAGGAGACCTTGAAGAGGGCGAACTTGAAATAGGTCAGGCTTCCGCCTTGCTCAATGAGAAAGGAATACAAACGGTGGCAGAAGTGATGGACGAACTGGTAACAGGTTATCATCGGGCATGCGAAACGCTTGCCGCCAATGTTTGCGAGCGTTGGGACGTTTGACAGTTGATATAAACGATTTTGCCTATAGTGAAAAATCCTTTTGATGTACATTGTACCGGATTTCCACTATAGGCAAAATTATATGACAGCAAGCCTGCCTTTATCCTTTAGGGGGAATGTTCGGAGCTTTACCGCTGTTGTTGCTGTTGTTTGCTGACGGAGCATTGTCCGTGGGAGACGCAACGCTTTCGTTTGCAGTGGCCGAAGCGGTTGTTCCGGCAGTTGCCGTAGCCGTGGCGGTTTTGCCTGCAACTTGTGCAGCCGGTTGTTCTTCCCAATGGAACGGTTCGAAAGTGCTGTTAGGGTCAACCCAGCTCGGCTTCTTGGAAGCGTAGATGATGAACGGAGCAATCACCACGATAAGTGCGCCGATGATAAGTACGGAGAACCATACGGTATTGCTGCCGGTAGAAATCTGGCTGGGCGGGATGAAGCTCAGTACGAATGCAAGCAGTGAGCCGCAGAAGCCGAGACCGCCTACAAGCCACATCAGGCCGTTACCGCCTTTACCGATACGGAACGGACGGTTCAGTTTCTTCATCTTATAACGCAATACGATGGCTCCGGAGAACATCAGCATATACATGATGAGATAAAGCACCACCGTCAACTGTGAAAGAATCTGGTAGAAACTCTGTACCGAAGGCATCACCACGAACAGAAGGCTTAATACGGTTACAGCGCCACCCTGTACGAACAGAATGTTCTTTTGTACACCCAGCTTGTTTGTTTTCTGGAAGAATGGGGGCATATAACCTGCCTTGCCCACGGCAAAGATACCTTTGGACGGACCGGCAACCCATGTCAGCACACCTGCCAGCACGCCGAACGCCAGTGCAACGGCTATAACCGGCGACAGCCAGGAAGCATGGATATAACGGAAGTAATTGTCGAAACCTACCAGCAGGCTTTGTGTAAGGCTGATGTCCTTGGCCGGAATAATGACACCCAGAGCGAATGTACCCAACACGAAGATAAGTACCGTAATCAGTGCGCCGATAAACACAGCCTTCGGATAGTTTTTGGACGGATTGTTTACATCCTTCACGTGGATACCGCCCATCTCCATACCTGCATAAAAGAGGAAGATACTTGCGGCAAGCACCACATTGTCAAAGTTCGTCAGGTCGGGGAAAAAGCTGCTGTGGAAGTCCATATTGGAATGTCCGCCTGTGGCGAGGTAGATAATGCCGAGGACAATCAGTAATCCGGCAGGGATGATTGTACCTACCAGACCGCCGACTTTGGCTACCTTTCCTACCCAGCTCATACCTTTCAGGGAGATGAAAGTTGCCAGCCAGTAGATAACGAGCACCACGGCCAGCGTGTAGTACTTGTTGTTTGCCAGCGACATGTCGTGTACGTCGTTCATGCCGATGAAAGCGATGGACACAGCACCGAACGTCAGCACCGTAGGATACCAGATTGTACTTTCAATCCACTGCACCCAGATGGCGAGGAAGCCGAGTTTCTTGCCGTAGGCTTCACCCACCCAGCGGAACACACCGCCTTGCTTGTCCTGAAACATAGCAGCCAGTTCCGCTGCCACGAGTGACGTCGGGATAAGAAAGACGATGGCTGCAAATAAGTAATAGAAGGCCGAACTCATTCCGTATACGGCCTCGGCGGGCAGTCCACGCAGGGATACTACAGCCGTTACATTCATAATTGCCAGGGTAAATACTCCCAGCTTTACTGTTTGTTTAATATTTGCCATAAGTTAAGGTTTTTGGTGAAAAATATATTCGAAATCAGCGTTTATAACAACCCTTGGGAGCAGTTGTTCCCGGCGGGTAGAGGAAAATCCCGGCTTTAACAATTAAGGAGTGTTCTTTGCAGGTTCCTGTTCTATCTTTTTGTAATAGTCTTGCTTTTCCTTGTTGCGCCGCTCTACCAGGCTCGTTACATATACTGTGAAAATGGGGAACATCATCATGCCCAACGCTGCCAGCAGCACGGACAGTACCCGCCCTGTGACGGTGACCGCTATTATATTGGAGCCTACCGTAGTCACATCCATGAACGCCACCACAAGGCATCGCCATACCCCTTTACCAGAGGGTTGCTCCCATGCTCCATGACGTAGAATGCAAGGCTTGAGAAATAGACGGTAGCCAGCAGCATTGTCAGGTAAGATACGAACAAGCCCGATGCGCGGTTGTACGTCAGCCATCCCACCACGATGGCCATGGCATAGCCGCCCGTACCAATGGGATGAAACGTAGCATATAGGTGACTTCGGGTGAGAAAGTCCAGCCCATATAGGCAATGATATTCTGATAAGGAATAGCCACCAGCAGAAAGATGAAATGAGTGGCTACATAACGCATCTTGTCTGTTGCCAGGAACCATTCTAGTACAAAGTCCGCCAGGAATAATGCGCAAATCCATAGCTGTACTTCCATGTACACCGATTGCTCGTAGAAGGGGATGCCTTTGAACGTATCAATGGAGATGCTGATAACCAGGAACAGCGAAAGCAGCAGGATGATGACATGCAATATGCCGTATATCCCTTTCTTTCGCAAAACGAATTCCGATAGAGCCATTTTCATAATGAAGGTCTGTTTGGTTACGGAATTGCCGTCGGCAACCCGTAATTCATCATTAAAGAGGTTGCCCCTCAGCGTCTGTAACGCTTTCGGAGCAACCTTGGAAAAAAGAGTACGAGAGATTATTCTGTAATTGTCACATTGTCGCCGTTGAATACGCCCAGACCGAGCTTGTTCATGATGAACTTGACGGCCAGTTGCGCCTTGACGGAGTTACCGGCTTCGTCCAACGGTGGAGCGAAAGCGGAAACGCCCATTACACCGGGCAATACGGCCATTACGCCACCGCCTACGCCGCTCTTGGCAGGTATGCCGGCAGTGTACATCCAGTCGCCCGAATGCTCGTAGAAGCCCACGGTAGAAATCATTGAAGTGATTTTCGGTGCGAGCCCCGCATCGAATACGCTTTGTCTGGTAACGGGATTGACGCCGTTGTTGGCAATCGTTCCGGCTGCAATGCCCAATTGTTCGGCTGTGATGCCCAGCGAGCATTGGCGGGTATAAAGGTCGAGCGCCACATCCGGATCGTCGTAGATACGGTTGTAATTCTTCAATAACCAGGCAATGGAGCGGTTGTTGAAGTTGGTAGCCGTTTCCGATTTGTACAGTTCGTCGATGAGTTGTGGAGCAGAGCCGCACAGTTCTGTGATATTCTGTACAATGGCATCCCACTTCTTGTCCGAGTTGCCCACCGGCTGTACCATGGAGCAGGCAGAGATAGCGCCTGCATTTACCAACGGTGTAGAGGGATGGTCGTTTTCCAGCAAAATGGCAATGATAGAGTTGAACGGCAGTCCTGTTGCATCGGCGCCAATCATATCCAGCACTTTCTGTGCACCGTATTGGCGCAGGATAAGTATGGCGGTATGCACTTTTGATACGGATTCTATACCGAAGCGGTAGTCTGTATCTCCGATATTGATGGTCTGTCCGTTCATCAGGCAGATGCTGAGGCCAAACAGCTTGGAGTCTATGTTGGCAAGGTACGGAATATAATCCGCATTCTTGCCGCCTGTTTGTTCTTTCACCTCATTGTAGGCTTCCCGGGCAACTTCCTTGATTTGAGAGATTGATATTTTCTTTTCCATAATCTATATAATAGAGAGTTTATATGGAATAAGGAATAGGAGATTGGAGTTTCAGTCTCCTAAAGCCTTATTCGACATATTTTGTTTAATGTATTAAAGCAATAAAGCAGTAGAGCGGTAAGCTGGTTTTTGCTTTATTATTTTTGTGGTGTCTTCCACCGTGATTGAAGATTTTGCTTTCTACCGGCAGGTTCTTATCCTGTGCCATGCGGGTGGGAGTGGGGTAATCCAGTTTCTCCAGTTCGACAATGGCGTTTTTGATGTCGCCCAGCAGCATATCTGCCATGTCGCGGCTGAATCCCTGTCGGACAACGACACGCATTACTACATAATCTTCCAGTTTGGAAGGCAGTGTATAGGCGGGAACCATCCAACCCTGTTGCGAGAGTTTATCCTGCAAGTCATACAGTGTCCATTTGGCGGTCTTTGCATACTCCGGTTTCAAGTACCAGATGAACAACGGGTTCACTACTTCATCGGAATAATTCACGAACGGAGCCATTTTTCCGATTTCGTCGTGGATATACTTGGCGATTGTGAGCGAATTGTACTGTACTTCTTTGTATCCCTGAAATCCTAAACGGATAAACTGGTAATACTGTCCTAAAATCTGTGCGGCAGGACGGGAGAAGTTCAAACCGACTTGTGTGATATTGGCGCCGAGGTAATTTACGCTGAATGACATCTCTTCGGGCAGATACTCTTTGCCTTTCCAGCAAACCCAGCCCAGACCCGGATAGACCAAGCCGAACTTGTGACCGCTGACACTGATGGAAAGCACCCATTTCAAACGGAAGTCCCACTTCTTCTCCGGATACAGGAACGGGAGGATGAAACCGCCGCTGGCAGCGTCTACGTGGATGGGAATGTCGTAGCCGGTCTTGGCATTGTATGCGTCGAGTGCTTTGTCGAGCGCTTCAACATCGTCATTCAGTCCTGTCCATGTAACCCCCTGGATAGGTACGATACAGATGGTGTTCTCGTCACACATTTTCAGGGCTTCTTCAGGGTCGAGTGTGGTTTTGTCAAGAGTCAGGGGCACTTCGCGCATTTCAATCTGCCACAGTTGGGCGAACTTTTCCCATACCACCTGGAAACCGGTGGAGATAACGAAGTTCGGCTTATCGAACGGTTTGCCTTGCGCCTGACGTTTCTTACGCCAGCGCAGCCATGCAGCTACACCGCCCAGCATACACGCTTCGGAAGAACCGATGGCGAGCGCGCCTGTTTTCCAGGTATCTTTTTCCGGAGAGTTCCACAAGTTGGCAACGATGTTGATACATTTACCGTTCATTACGGCGATGCGGGGATACTCGGTTTCATCGATGTAGTTGATGTTGATGGCTTCGTTCATCAGCTTGGTTGCGTATTCGTCCATATAGGTGGTGACGAATGTAGCCAGGTTCAGACGGGGCTGTGTTTGGGCGAAGGTCTCATCCTTCACCATCTGGTAAGCGATTTCGGGAGTCGTAGGCCCGTCTGGTATTTTTTCTACCGGCGAGGGTTGCAACATACGGTTTGAGCCGAATACATCTGTCTTGGCATCTCCTTTTCTGAAATTCAAATCTTCCATATAACTGTAAGTTTTTAAAGGTTTAGGCGGCGGGGACTTTCCCCGTCGAATTTTCCACAACAACGACCCCCGCGAAAGAAAGTTCCGCCGTTTTACATTATTTGGCGTTTATTAAAAGGGCAGGGCGGAAATCCTGGCGCTCTATCGTGCTGTTGCTTTTTAATTATCACTTGTTCTATCCGAACATTCTGTTGCATCGCTTGTTGTCCTTCCACTAACTAATCCGCTTTTTAAATTATGAAGATTAATACCGGACAAGGAACCATTCCTCTTATTACGCTTATAGGTATCTGGTCTGTTTCTGCACTGACCTCATTGCCGGGCTTGGCTGTTTCGCCTATTTTGGGAGAACTTTCTACGATTTTTCCCCATGCCACGGAGTTGGATATACAGATGTTGACTTCTTTGCCTTCCTTGCTGATTATCCCTTTTGTACTATTGGCAGGTAAACTGGCGGAGAAACGCGATTTTATCCGTTTGCTGCGGGTGGGGCTTTGGCTGTTTGCAGCGAGCGGGGTACTTTATTTGTTTTCTTCCAGGATGTGGCAGCTAATGGCTGTCAGCGCTTTGCTCGGTATCGGGGCAGGATTGATTATTCCGCTTTCTACGGGATTGATTTCACGGTATTTTACGGGAGAGTATCGCGTCAGGCAGTTTGGCCATAGCTCTGCCATAACCAATATGACGCTGGTGGTGGCTACGGCTGTAACGGGGTATCTGGCAGAGGTGCACTGGCGTTTGCCTTTTGCCGTTTATCTGTTGCCGTTGATTTCTTTAGTTCTTTCGGCTTATTTAAAGAAGGATGCGGCTTCGGTAACAATCAAGCAGGCGGCGGCTATCATTCCTCCCATTCAATCTACGCCTGTAATCTCCGGTAAATATGGCATACACATACGCCATCTTGTTCAGTTAATGTTATTCTACGGGTTAGTTACTTACGTAGTTCTTGTGGTTACTTTTAACTTGCCTTTCTTGATGGAAGCGCATCACTTTTCAAGCGGTAATTCCGGGCTGATGATTTCTCTGTTTTTCCTTGCCATTATGGCTCCCGGATTTATGTTGGATAGTTTGGTGAAGCTTTTGGGGAATAAAACAAAACTTTACAGCCTTTTGGCTATTGCCATCGGATTACTGTTGATATGGATTTCGCCTACGGAATGGCTCATCGTGCCGGGATGTATTTTAGTAGGTTTGGGCTATGGCATCATCCAACCTCTGATTTACGATAAGACAGTTGATACTGCTATCCCTCAGAAGACAACGCTTGCCCTTGCCTTTGTAATGGTGATGAATTATCTTGCCATACTGCTTTCTCCCTTCATTACAGACTTTTTCCAATGGATATTCCATACCGGTTCGCAAGAATTTCCGTTTATCTTCAATCTGTGCATAACAATATTGATTATGTATTGGGCGTATGCAAAGAAAGAAGAATTCCTGTTTAGTGATAAGTGATTAGCGATTAGGGGTTAGTGGTTAGTGATAAGCGATGAGTGATAAGTTATGCTGCATCGTAATTCATCACTAACCCCTAATCGCTTATCACTTATCACTTATCACTTATAATTCTATCTCCTCATACCTCATTCCGAACACATCTGCCACTGCCTTATACGTCACTTTCCCTTCTACCACATTCAGTCCCAATGCCAATGCCGGATCATCTTTACAAGCCTGTTTCCAACCTTTGCAAGCTAATGCCACGGTATAAGGCAGCGTTGCATTTGTCAATGCCATAGTGGAAGTAAACGGTACGGCACCGGGAATATTGGCCACCGCATAGTGCACAATGCCATCCACGACATACGTTGGTTCGCTGTGGGTAGTGGGATGGGACGTTTCAAAACAACCGCCCTGGTCGATGGCGACATCCACAAGTACGGTTCCGGGCTTCATCATTTTCAGCATCTCCCTCGTAATCAGATGCGGTGCTTTATCGCCGGGGATAAGTACCGAACCTATCACCAAATCCACGGTAGGCAGTTCCATTTTAATATTGTGAAGCGAGGAATAGAGTGTTTTTACATTCTTGGGCAATACCTCGCTGAGATAGCGCAGACGCGTCAGGTTGACATCCGTAATCATCACTTCCGCACCCATTCCCGCAGCCATTTGTGCGGCATTGGTACCGACTACGCCACCACCTAAAATAAGCACACGCGCAGGGCGGACACCCGGTACGCCACCCATTAGCTTGCCCTTTCCGCCTTGCGGCTTTTCCAAAAAGCGGGCTCCTACCTGGGTAGCCATACGTCCTGCCACTTCACTCATGGGAGTAAGCAGTGGCAAGGAATGGTCATCCTTCTCTACGGTTTCATAGGCGATACATACGGCATCGCTCTCAATCATGGCTTCGGTCAGTAATTTATCGGCTGCAAAGTGGAAATAGGTAAATACCACTTGTCCCTTTTTAATCAGTTTGTACTCAGGTGCAATAGGCTCCTTCACTTTGACAATCATGTCGGCTATGGCATAAACGTCTTCAATGGCAGGTAGGATTTGCGCACCTACGGCGATGTAATCATCGTCAGAGAACCCGCTGTTTGCGCCGGCCGTTGCCTGCACATACACCGTATGACCTTTTTTCACCAATTCGGCTACTCCGGCAGGGGTCATTCCTACACGGTTCTCGTTGTTTTTGATTTCTTTGGGTACTCCGATAATCATAATGTCATCTGTTAATGGTTAAACATGTTGCAAGATAGTGATTTATCTTTCTCATTGTCATTTTGCACAGCGTGTTTTACAACAGAAAACGCCTGCTTTTTTTCTGTGTGTGACGGCAGGATTATTCTTTTTTGGTTAGGCGGAGAGAACTATTCTTTTTATATTTGCATGCATTAAAAAATAGGATATGAACTGTAAGAATATAAAATACCCGATACTTTTCTCTTTTTTTAGTTTTTTGCAGGCAGTCATACAAGGTGGATATGCGCAAGAAGCGTCCGAGGTGGAAACCGGACCGGACATACAGCAGGCATCTTTCACGCCCCCTTTCGATTTTCCGATTGTCTTTTCCGGTAACTTCGGCGAGATACGCTCCAATCACTTTCACGGTGGGCTGGACTTCAAGACCGGCGGAGCCATAGGCAAGCCTGTACATGCTTTGGCAGACGGGCATATCTCGCGCATCCGTGTGACGCACGGTTCGGGATATGTGCTCGATGTGGACTACGATAACGGTTATTCCACTATCAACCGACACCTCAGCGCATTTGTGGGCGATATAGCCCGAAGGGTGAAAGACTTGCAGTATGAACAGGAAAGCTGGGAAGTGGAGATTATCCCCGAACCGGGGGAATATCCGGTAAAGGCGGGGCAGGTGATAGCCCTTAGCGGCAACACGGGTTACTCTTTCGGCCCTCACCTGCATCTGGATATGATTGAGTCGGCAACAGGAGATTATGTCGACCCGCTGCCTTTTTTTATGGAGAAGGTGAAGGACAATATCGCTCCCCGTGCCGAAGGCATCATTTGTTTCCCAACCGGGCAAAGGCGTGGTGAACGGAAAGCAGATACACCGGACTTTCCCTGTAAATCCTACCCAGCCTATTACTGCCTGGGGACTGATAGGTGCAGGAATCCGTGCCTATGACCATATGGACGGAGTGGGCAACCGCTACGGCGTGCATACCGTTATTCTCGAAGTGGACGGTGAAGAGGTGTTCCGCAGTGTGGTAGACCGCTTTGCTTACGAAGAAAACCGCTATATCAATTCATGGACGCACGGACAGTACATGAAGTCGTTCATCGAACCCGGCAACCGTCTGCGCATGCTGCATGCTTCCAACGGCAATCGGGGACTGGTGGAAATCAACGAAGAGCGTCCTTACCGATTTGTATATACGCTAAGTGATGCGTTAGGCAACACCTCGAAAGTCCGTTTCACCGTACAAGGGAAGAACACCGAAATTCACCCTGTGGAACATCGCGAGAAGTATGCTTTCAAGTGGGACAGGACCAACTATCTGCAGGAACCCGGCCTGGAATTGGTTGTACCGCGTGGAATGTTGTACGATGACGTTTGGCTGGACTATTCCGTACGTGCCGATAGCGGGGATGTGGCTTTTACTTATCAGCTGCACAATAAGCGTGTCCCTCTGCACGGAGCGTGCGAGATGCGCATCGGCTTGCGGCGCGACCGTCTGGAAGATAAATCGAAGTATTATGTAGCCGGCGTTACGGCGCGGGGCGGAAAATACAGTATAGGCGGCACTTACGAGGACGGTTTCATGAAAGTCCGTATCCGCGACCTGGGCACTTATACGGTAGCGGTAGATACCGTGCCGCCGGAGATAATTCCGCTCAACCCCGGACAGTGGGGGCGTACGGGGCGCATCACCCTCAAGGCCAAGGATAAAGAAACCGGAATAAACAGTTACCGCGGAACGATAGACGGGAAATACGCTCTGTTCGGTAAGCCCAATTCCATCAGCGGCAATCTGGTCTGCGAACTCGACCCGAAGCATGTAAAGAAAGGTGGCAGGCACACTGTGGAAATGACCGTAACCGACGGCCGTGGCAACCGGACTACCGAAGAGTTTCATTTTGTATGGTAACTTTTCACCTGTGACATTGCATTATCAAACAAACCATATAATAACAGAAGTATGAAAAAATTAACTCTCTCCGTCGCATTAGCGGTGGCAACTGTGGTAAACGCATTTGCCTGTACCAACCTCATTGTGGGTAAAAACGCCTCTGCAGACGGTTCTACAATTGTTTCCTATTCTGCCGACTCCTATGGATTGTTCGGCGAGTTATACCATTATCCCGCAGGCATGCACAAAAAGGGTACATGGATTGATGTGCACGAGTGGGACACCGGCAAGTACCTCGGCCGGATAGAACAGGCGCGCCAGACCTACAACGTCATCGGTAATATGAATGAATTCCAGCTTACTATCGGCGAGACAACCTTCGGCGGCCGTCCCGAACTGGTGGATACTACCGGCATCATTGATTACGGAAGTCTGATTTATCTCGGTCTGCAACGTTCCCGTACCGCCCGAGAAGCCATCAAGGTAATGACGGAACTCGTACAGGAATACGGTTATTACAGCAGCGGCGAGTCTTTCACGATTGCCGACCCCAACGAAATCTGGATTATGGAGATGATAGGCAAGGGTCCCGGTGTGCGTGGCGCTGTGTGGGTGGCTGTCCGCGTGCCCGATGATTGTATCTCCGCACATGCCAACCAAAGCCGTATCCACCAGTTCGATATGAGCGACAAGGACAATTGCATGTACTCTCCCGATGTCATTTCCTTTGCCCGCGAGAAAGGTTATTTCGATGGAGTAAACAAGGACTTCAGCTTCGCTAAGGCCTATGCGCCGCTCGATTTTGGCGCTCGCCGTTATTGTGAAGCCCGCGTATGGAGCTATTTCAATATGTTTACCGCCCGAGGCAACGAGTTCTTACCTTATATATTAGGCGATACCGATACACCGATGCCGCTTTTCGTGAAGCCCGACCGTAAAATCTCCGTACAGGACGTAAAGAATGCCATGCGCGACCATTACGAAGGTACTCCTCTCGACATCAGCAAAGATTT
>ENA-OQKR01000196-OQKR01000196.1-human-gut-metagenome-genome-assembly--contig:-NODE-196-length-25880-cov-3.764765_pt1 | contig 25880 bp, 17 predicted proteins | sample MGYA00242803_ERZ504806 | MGnify/ENA primary metagenome ERZ504806 (study PRJEB26092, sample SAMD00036399) | human gut metagenome | host: Homo sapiens | study: EMG produced TPA metagenomics assembly of...
GGATGGTCTTTTTACCGGTGTGCATATCGGGGTGCTTCTACACTATGCTCTTAAGACAGTACATATCGCTATCAGAATAGCGATACGGTGCTCCATTGCTGAATATGGGACTTACTGCCGGTTACCGGATTTCACTCGGAAAGGCGGGTGCTGGTGTCTGGAGTTTTCTTGGGAGCGGGATATGCTTATCTGGATTATGACCGCTTTTTCAATATTCCCGGTGGTGCCTATGTCGATACTCGTCATAAGAATTTTTTCGGCATCGACCATGTGGGTGTTTCAGTGGGCTACCGTATTGATTGGAAAGGAGGCCGGCGATGAAACGACTATTTGTGGCTGTCTGTAGCTTGCTGTCTGCACTCTTGTGGGGAGGATGTAGCGTACACGAATTGCCGGAAGGCGATGGGATAGACCCTACAACCGTACATACCGAAATTGTCCTGTTGCCCGGTGCCGATATGATGCCGTTCGATGTTCCGGAATTCTCTACCCGTACCGCCGGTATGCACAAGTACAAGGTGCGTTATATTGTGGAAGTATATGCCGATGACAGGTTCGACCAAAGCCTGCAATTCCGCCGTCAGTTGATTTGTGAGGAAGGAGATGCAGGAGAAGTGGCATTGGAATGTGAACTTCATGCACGTAACTATCGGGTGGTGGCATGGCGGGACTTTGTACTTGCTGCCGAGGTTTCCGGCAACACTGCTGCCGACTGTTTTTACACCACCTCCGATTTTGCTGCCGTCAAGCTGAAAGGCGATTATACGGGTGGAACCGACTATAAAGATGTGTTTTGCGGGCAGGCAACCCTTGACCTTACCCCTTATCGTTGCCGTTTGGCAGTCCGTCATCGCGAAGAGATACAGTTGGAACGTCCGCTGGCGAAAATAGAGTTGATTACTACCGATGTCATCAAGTACCTCAACAAGTTGGAACAAATGAAGTCTGTCCGTTCTGCGGGCATAGAAGATTTTACGGTGCAACTGGTTTACACCGGTTATTTCCCCACAGGTTTTAATGTCGTTTCCAATCGTCCCAATGAGGCGGTCACGGGTATACAATTCACTTCCGTTCCCATTGTTATTTCCAACAACGAGGCTTGTCTGGCTTTCGACTATGTGCTGGTGAATGGTACGGAGTCTTCCGTTACGCTGGAAATGGTTATCTGCAACGAAAAGGGACAGGAGGTGAATCGTGTCGGCGGGGTAGAAGTACCTGTCAGGCGGAATAGGATTACTACAGTGCGTGATGCGTTTCTTACCCGTGAGTTCGCTCCCGGCATCGGTATCAACCCCGGTTTCGACGGAGAGATAAATGTGGTGGTTCCCTGACGGCTTATTTAAACAGGACTTCTTCAAACTAGAATAAACAGATGTCTCATTTTAAACAAACGAACATGAAAAGTGTTTTTATAATGGCAGGTATTATCCTGCTTGCATTCACAGCCTGTCAGAGTGACGAGCTGGCGAATGGCGGAAGAAACGGCGAAGTAGCCGCCTCTTTCAGTGTACAGTTGCCTGGGAACGGGACGATGCTGTAACCCGTGCTGCAACGGCGGGTGACGGTACATCGGCGAATCGTTGTATCATGGAAATCTACCTGAACGACGAACTTTATAGCCGGCAGATAGGTACGATTCAATCGGATGGTCTGACGGCCGGCTTTGATGTCCGCCTGGTTACTTCACAGACTTATAAGTTCGTGTTCTGGGCAGACCACGTCGAGTCAGTGGAAGATGAAGCCATAAAGACCGATTTGCATTACAACACTGCCGACCTTCGTAACATTTCCATGAAAGGGGATTATAACGGAAGCAGCAAGGATGATACGCGGGATGCTTTCTTTGCCAGTCTGGAGAAGCTGGTGACTAATGCTTTTTCTGGAAGTGTGGAGCTGACCCGCCCGTTCGGACAGTTGAACATCAAAACGGAAGATTTGGCTTCTATTCCTGATAATCAAAAAGAAGCATTTGTTCCGGTAACGGCGGGCTTGTCATTCAAGAATCTTTATACCGGTTTTAATGCAGCCACGGGTGACTTGCTCGGCGAACCGACGTCTGTGGCTTACAAAGCTGCTTCGGATGTGGTGGATGCCAACGGTAACCTGACTGTGGACTATCTCTTTGCACCGAATACAGCGGGCGGACAACATTTGGCAAATATGACGCTTGCCGTATACAACGCTGCCGGTGGACAGATTACCACGAAAGACCTGAATAACATACCTGTTCAGCGTAACTACAAGACGAATGTAACGGGTAATTTACTGACGGTTGACGGTAAGGTAAACGTAACGGTAGCTCCTGCATTCTCTTCTCCTGCTTTAAGTGAAAAAGTAATAGAGGTAGCATCCGTAAGCGAAGTGGCTGAAGCCTTGAAAACCAATACTAATGTGGTTGTAACGGAAGCGCCGAAAGAAGCAGCGACTATTTCACTGCCCAAATATGAGAGCGAGGATGTTGCGGTATCCATAACATTGCCTGAAACGAGTCAGGATATAACCATTAATTATACGACAGAAACCGGTGAGGAGAGTAAAAATGCTCCTAAGGAACTGAATATAACCGCCCCTTCCGCCAGCAAGATAATCATTGAAGCTTCGGAGTCTACCGTAACGTTGAACGGACAGTCTTATACGACAGTTGAGGCTACTACAGCGGATAATACGCTGATTGTGGAAAGCAGTGTTACTATCGGAACACTGACGCTGAAGAAAGGCAATGTTAAACTCTATGGAAAGATAACTACTTCTGTATCGAAGGATACAGGTTGGAGCGGGACTATCATCCGCTGCCTTGATAATCAGCAAAGTTATGACAACCTGATAGCCGATAATGTATCGGGTTACACCAGTATTTTGATTGAGCGTGAGGCTTCGTTTGATGCTTCCAAGGCATCTGCCAATGCTGCGGCAACCGTAGGAAAGCCGATGAAGATTGCTGCTAACGCCACGATTGCTCATTTAAAAATGCATGTAGACCAGGCTGCCGTATCTCCTATCGAGATAATAGACGGAGCTGCCAACGTGGTATTCGATGACCTGACAGTATCTTCTACCAATGAATATTCATTGGTGAAGGTAGTAGGAACCGGTCAGAAAGTCACTATCCGCAACGGTTCTCTGTTGTTGACTTCCGGCAAGTCCAACCAGTCGGGTTTCAATATTCAGAACGGAGGTCATGAGAATACGATTACAGCCTTGTTGGAAGATACTTATATCGGTTTTGGAGCAACGAAAGTGAATGTGGATAAGTCGCAGGATTATACTTATACGGATGAGAAAAAAAATGACTTTACCAAATCTGCCTGGTCGAGGGCGATTACCGTAGGGTATAATAGTGCTAAAGCGTATGACGGGACGGCTGTGACAAACCTAACTGTAAACCGTTGTGTTTTCGAAGGAGTATATTATGTTATCAACACACTGCATAATGTATCGCTGAATGTCGATGTGGATGACTCCGTTCTCGACGGGCGTGCAGCTTTCAATATCTGGTCTACTGCAAAAGCCGGTTCAACTTTTAACGTGAAGAATTCCAAGTTGATAGGGCGTAACTGTTTCTCCGGTCCTACTGAAGTGTTTGCTACGGTTGTGCTGAATGGCTACAATAGTGATGATGGGGCATCGGTGAAGTATGTACGTAACAATACGATTACATTGGACAACTGTGATGTAGTGAGTGACAATGCACCACAAACAGAGACGAATTATCAGTACGGTGTCAGCATGCGTTCTCCCTATTATAATAAATTGATACTGAAGAATCATACGAAATTCCGTGAAACTCAGACTCCGCGTTTGCCGCATGTAGTAGATTTCAATACCAATGCATGGCGTAACGAAGTGCTTGCCGACGGTTCGGTAAATTTGGACGGATGTGCGGCAGGTGCAACAGTGCTGCCAAGCAATAAATGGAGCGGACACAGTTATGCTTCCGTAGGAACGGTTGCCGATGACGGTAAGATTTACATAGGCGATCCGGATGTGCTGGCCGGCTTTATTCAGGACGGAGCCAATGGAAAAGGTGTAGAGGTGGTGCTTGTACGCGATTTGGATATGGGCAGCCATAATATAACATTGAACACTTCGTTTAAAAGTATAAGTAATTGCACTTTCAACGGAAATAATCATACCATTGCCAATTATACTTTATCGAACAAGCTATATGCAGGTTTGTTACCTAATGCCATTAGTGTGACAGTCAGAAACCTGACTTTGAAGAATGCGAACATTACGGCTGTTGACGACGGCAAAAGCAATGCTTATGCCGGTGGATTCATCGGCTGTGCCTATGGTACGAACGTGGTAGAAAACTGTACACTCGAAAACAGTACCGTGCAAGGCATCAATAAGGTGGGTGGCATAGCCGGTTTCCAGGCAGAAAATGGAATCAGTATCAGAAACTGTACCGTGAAAGGTTCGGTCGTAAAGGTGGATACAGAGAATCAGGAATATGGTCAATGTGGCGGTATTTTAGGATATATCGGTTCTGTGGCGGCAGCGAATGAGGTAAGCGGAAATTTCATTATCGACACCAAGGTGGAAGCTCCGGCTAATACCAATGCCGGTGAGGAACACCGTAAAAGTAGTATTTGTGTAGGTACATTGCACGGTGTAGCGGGGCAGTCGCTGGTTATCGATATGCCGTTCGGATATATTCAGGGTTCGACCTTTAACGGGAAGCCGCTTGATAAGACTGAATATATGGGCTTGTTGGGCGGAGTGCGTTTCACGGATGCCCATCCTTCGCTGACTATTAACGGTACCAGATATTGATAGAGAGTGTGTCAAAATACACTTGACGATTTCTTTTAGGCACGGATTTTAGTTTTGACGCACATTCATGAAACTTGTCTCTTTCGCAAGAGGAGATAATGCAACTGTTGCTTTCCGGATTACGGAAGCGTTCTGCATTCGGAGAGTATACGGTTTTTTTGTTGTTTGCCTTCCCCGCGTTGTGAAACGTGGGGAGGTTTTTGTATGATTGGGTCAGTCGTTGGGTATCATAGGTCTGTCTATTAAGCAGGGGTATAGCAGAAAATTGTATGTAAGGAGATGCAATGAGTAAAAAAGCGGTGGAAAACTATTAAAAGGTCTCCACCGCTTTTTACTTATTATCAGTCAATATGCTGTTTATCGTCCCGTTTGTGCGATAAGTTCTTTTATCTTTTCGTTCAGGCTTTCGGCTTTCATCAGTTGTTCCAGCGTCAGGTGCATACGCCAGCGCCAGTAGTGGCGCGGATTGGCGGGTACATTGATGCGTTCTTCCTGCGCATTGGGGTTGCGCCATTTGCCGTCCATCGACATCCAGTCCTGTAGGGAGAGGATGGCAAGTATGGAATTGCTTTGCAGGTGCTTGCGTACAACCTCTTCGCAAAGTTCGGGTGTGGCAACGGCAGGAGCGACACCGTAATGTCCGAGCATCGTGTTGTAGTAACGTTGTGTTTGCTGGAAGTCTTCTTCCCACCAGCCGCGCAAGGTGGACATATCGTGTGTGGATATGGTGCAGACAGAGCGATACGGATACCAGTCCGGATGTCCGAACTCCTGTGTCGGGTCTTTGGGCATGCGTTGTATTTCCAGGGACAGGATGCGTAAATCGTTCATTACCCATGCCACGCAACCGGGAATCATGCCCAAGTCCTCACCGCATACCAGCATCCGGGTGGATTGCGTCAGTTGCGGCAGTTTGTTCATAGCCTGCTCACGCCAGAATTCGTTGTGGCGGTGATAGTAGTACTGGTCGTACAGACGGTTGAAGGCAGCCTTTTCCCAATCGTTCAGGGAACGGTAGATATAGTCGTGCTGCACACCGATACGCGGGTGGTATTTGTACGGGTCATTGCGGTCGGGCACAAACAGCACGTCGCTGATAAGCGCATACAGGCCGTCGCGTATCCAGATGCTGTCCTCATCCGTTTTGCCGGCAAAGTAGGCCTCTACCTTGCGCTGGGTATCGAATTCGGGACGCATCCGGTAAATTTCCCACGTATCTGTCGGTTCGATGAACGTCTGCTTTACGTAATCGGTATGCGGGCCGAACATCTGTCCGAGGAAATACTCGTGTATGTAAGGTTTCAGGAACTCATCGCGGAAAGAGAGTCCGTAACTCTCTATCTCCTCACGCGTCATGGGCAGGGCGGGCACGAACTGTCCCAGCAGACCGTGCACGGCGTGCATCGGAATTTCCCAGATTCGGAAGAAACCGAGGATATGGTCAATGCGGTAGGCATCGAAGTATTCCGCCATTTTGCGGAAACGCTTCATCCACCACGCATAGCCGTCCTTTTCCATGACATCCCAGTTGTAGGTGGGGAATCCCCAGTTCTGTCCGTTTACGGAGAAATCATCGGGCGGTGCGCCGGCTTGTCCGTTCAGGTTGAAATAGTGGGGCTCTGTCCATGCTTCTACGCTGTTGCGGCTGATGCCGATGGGGATGTCACCTTTCAGTACAACACCATTGGCACGTGCATGTTCGGTAGCGGCAAGCAGTTGCAGATGCAGGTTGAACTGGATATAAAAGTAAATGGCTATATGCGGGTAATCGGCTGATTCCGGTTGGCAGAGCTTCTCAATCTCTGCGGCATCGTAGCTGTTGTATTTAGGCCACTCGCGGAAGTTGGGCGTTTTATAAGCATCGCGCAGGTAACTGAAAACGGCGTACGGTTGCAGCCACTCTTTGTTTGATTCAAAAAAATCGTGGAAAGCTGCCGAACCCAATACTTTTTCTCCTTCTTGCTTGAAGATAAGATGAAAATATTCCCACTTGGTTTTGTTGACGGCTTCGTAATCGACGGCGGGCAGGGCATTCAGCTCTTTCTGCCGTTTGTTGAAGTCTGCCATGGCTTTTTTATCCTTCAATGTTCCCAGTTGCTTCAAGTCGGTGTACATCGGATGGAAAGCATAGATGGAGATGCTGTTGTAAGGATAAGAGTCCGTCCATGTATGTGTCATGGTGGTGTCGTTGATGGGCAGAATCTGTACGGCTTTCTGTTTGGTGCTTACCGCCCAGTCAATCATACGCTTCAAGTCGCCAAAGTCGCCTACACCGAAGCTCTTTTCGGAGCGGAGTGAGAATACGGGCACGGCAACACCTGCGCCCTTCCAGGCGGGAAGGCTGAAATATACGTAGCGGTCGCCGACAACAAGGGTTTCGTTGGCGCCTGTTTGCGGGTCTGCCATATACCGGTTCGGATTGTTTTCCCAGCAAACGGCACGGCGTTCTTTCTTGTTATATAGAATGAATTTATATTCCAGCGGGAAGCTGATTTTGGTGGCATCCACCTCTATCTGCCACTCCGGGAAGTTGGCATCACTCATAAGCACGGCTTTGTCCGGGTTCCACTCTCCGAATATAGGCTGGTTTCCGCAGATGCCCAGGCAATGGTCACTGTCTATGCAGGGCGCGTATGCCTTTATCAGCAGCCCTTTTTTGTGTCCTTTGGGTGCGGCGTTGCGTTCGCGGTGTGCCAGAAGAGATTCCGTAAAGGCGGAAGTATAGAAATACTGCTGCTCCGGCAGGTTTTTCCAGCAATCCTGTATCCGGTACGTTTTCTTGGAAGTTCCGGAAAGGTAAAGCGTACGGGGCAGGCTGTTCCACTCTGCACGTGTATGCCGGCCGTCGCGGAAGATATGGTAGCTGTATCGGACAAGTCCGTCTTCCGGCATTGCAATGTTTACTTCCGCAGTCCAGTGGATACCGTCTATGGTCTGTAGCGGCAAAGCTTTGTCGGGATGTTCGTTTCCGAGTTCGGGGATGGAGCCTGAAACTCTGACTTCTTCACCCCAATTGGTTCTGTACTCGATATTGAATAATAAAATCATATATATTAGATTTAGAAACAACAATAGCTGCAATGATTATGCAAGTATAGAAAATATTCCTCATAATCATGCAGCTATTGCCGGCTATCTCATTTAAATTCCTATGCAAACGTTTGTGCTTGCCTGAATCTTATCCGCAACGGGATGTACCGCAGGTGGTGCAGATAAGGCAGCCTTCCTGATAAACCAGTGTCTCGTTGCCGCAATTCGGGCATTTCTGACCTTTGGCTGCGGTGCCGTCCGTAACATATTTCTTCAAGGCACGTTCCACGCCGTTTTTCCAGGTATTGATGTTCTCGCTGTCCAGTTGCAGTGAGCTTACCAGCTTCATTACCTGCTCGATAGGCATGCGGTAACGCAGTACGCCGGAGATGAGTTTGGCATAGTTCCAGTATTCTTTGTTGAACTTCTCGGACAGTCCCTCGATGGTTACCTTGTAGCCGCGCTTGTTCTCGAACTGGAAGTCGTAACGCTTGTTGCCGTTTTCGTCAACGTTCTTGATGATGTGTCCTGTTGAAACGTTCTTCGGAAGGATGATTCCTTCATCGTCGTCCTGAAGACCGGTAAATATTTCATAAGGATATCCGTCGAGCAAACCGACGAATGCCACCCATTTCTCCTTATTGTTCTGGAAGCGTACAACGTCTGCTTCAAGCACTTTCGGGCGGGTTTCGACAACCGTAGGCGGTTTGCACGGGGGCAGCTCCTCTTTTTTGTCTTTTTTGGTGGAGATAAGCACGCCCGAACGTGAGCCGTCGCGGTATACCGTACAGCCTTTGCACCCCGATTTCCACGCTTCTACATAGAGACGGTTCACCAGTTCCTCGTCTACATCGTTCGGCAGGTTGATGGTAACGCTGATGGAGTGGTCTACCCATTTCTGGATACGTCCCTGCATCTTGACTTTCATCAGCCAGTCCACATCATTGGAAGTTGCTTTATAATAAGGTGACTTCTGTACCAGCGCATCTACCTCGTCCTGGGTGTAGTGCTTGGCAGGATCGTATCCTTGCGCCTGCATCCAGGTGACGAACTTGGGATGGAATACGATGTATTCCTCGAATGCGTCTCCGGTTTCATCCACGAAATCCACATGTACGTTGGCGTCATTCGGATTGACTTTGCGACGTCGCTTGTATACCGGCAGGAATACGGGTTCGATGCCGGAAGTGGTTTGCGTCATCAGGCTTGTCGTGCCTGTCGGTGCGATGGTGAGACAGGCAATGTTGCGGCGGCCGTATTTCTTCATCTCCTCGTACAGTTCCGGGTCTGCTTCGCGCAGGCGGTTGATGAACGGGTTGTTCTTTTCGCGTTCGCTGTCGTATACTTCGAAAGCGCCGCGTTCTTTAGCCATTTCCACAGAAGAGCGGTATGCGCTCAGTGCTACGGTCTGGTGTACTTTCTCTGCAAATTCGGTAGCCTCTTCAGTGCCGTAACGCAGTCCCAATGCTGCAAGCATGTCGCCTTCGGCGGTGATGCCTACGCCGGTGCGGCGGCCTTGTCCGCTCTTTTTGTAGATTTTCTGCCACAAAACGCTTTCGGTATGCTTTACATCTTCGTTTTCCGGATCGGAGTCAATTTTGGCCATGATACGTTCTATCTTCTCAAGTTCCAGGTCGATGATGTCGTCCATGATGCGCTGGGCGAGTGCTACGTGCTTCTTGAACAAATCGAAATCGAAGTAGGCATCCGGTTTGAACGGATTGACTACATATGAATATAGGTTAATGGCCAGCAAACGGCAGGAGTCGTAGGGACACAAGGGAATTTCACCGCAAGGGTTGGTGGACACGGTACGGTAACCCAGGTCCGCGTAGCAATCGGGTACGGACTCTCTTAATATGGTGTCCCAGAAGAGTACGCCGGGCTCGGCGGACTTCCATGCGTTGTGCACGATTTTTTTCCACAAATCGGTGGCGCTGATTTCTTTCTTGAACAGAGGTTCGTCCGCGTCAATGGGATATTGCTGTACGAATGGCTTGCCGTCGATGGCTGCCTGCATAAATGCGTCGGTCAGCTTGACGGATACATTGGCCCCCGTAACTTTACCTTCTGTCATTTTTGCATCTATAAAGGCTTCCGAATCCGGATGCTTGATGGATACGCTTAACATCAGCGCACCCCGGCGGCCGTCTTGGGCCACTTCACGGGTGGAGTTGGAGTAGCGTTCCATGAAGGGAACCAGTCCGGTTGATGTCAGGGCGGAATTTTTTACCGGAGAACCTTTCGGGCGGATGTGTGACAAGTCGTGTCCTACACCGCCGCGGCGTTTCATCAGTTGTACCTGCTCTTCATCAATCTTGAAGATTGCACCGTATGAGTCGGCCTCGCCATCCACACCTATCACAAAACAGTTGGAAAGGGAAGCTACCTGGTAGTTGTTTCCGATTCCGGTCATTGGGCTGCCTTGCGGAACGATGTATTTGAAGTGGTCCAACAAGCCGAAGAGTTCTTCGGAAGTCAGTGCGTTGGGGTACTTGGCTTCGATGCGGGCTACTTCATTGGCTATTCTCCAATGCATGTCTTCTGGAGATTTTTCGTAAATATTTCCGAAAGAATCTTTGACTGCGTATTTGTTCACCCAAACCCTTGCAGCCAGTTCGTCGCCTTGGAAGTATCGTAAAGATTCTTCGTAGGCTTCGTCATAAGAATAAACTTTCTTTTCCACGATGCGATAACTCTTAGATTTAATTATGAATAAGTAAAAGTGTAGAAGTTGTACTTATTGCTAACAAATGTGGCTGCAAATCTATGAATGTTTTTTGTTATGGCAAAATAAAAATTGATGTTTTTATTAACCGGTTGTTAGTTTTCAGCTTTAATCGGTTAATTTGTTGGTTTATAATAAAATGGCTTTTTGTAAATTAACAAAAAGTTTTCTAAAAAGAAAATTCCATAACGAATACAGTTCGGGTAGTTTGTTCTTTTTAGAAAACATGCCTGCACATATTCGGAACTATTGGATGATATTCTGTGTTTCTTTTCATATATTTGCAGAAAAAAGAAAGAATGGAAAGTCTAAAACAAAGGAGAACAATCCGTAAGTATCAGCAGAAAGATATTTCTTCTGATTTGTTAAATGATTTGCTTGAAACCTCTTTCCGTGCTTCTACGGTTGGAAACATGCAGGTGTATAGCGTAATTGTAACCCGTGACGCTGACCGGAAAGCCAGGTTGGCACCGGCGCATTTCAATCAGCCTATGGTGAAGACGGCGCCGGCAGTCCTTACTTTTTGCATCGACTTGCGCCGTTTTAGCAAATGGTGCGAGCAGCGGAAGGCAGAACCGGGATATAACAATTTTGAATGGTTTGTTACCGGAGCTGTGGATGCTTTGTTGGTTGCGCAAACATTCTGTGTGGCAGCCGAAGAAAAAGGTTTGGGCATCTGCTATCTGGGTACTACCACCTACAACCCCCAAATGATTATTGAGGCATTGGAGTTGCCCGAATTGGTCTTCCCTATCACCACCGTTACCGTAGGCTGGCCGGCAGAGATTCCTGCACAGGTAGACCGCCTGTCTTTGGAAGCCATTGTCCATGAAGAAACTTATCATGATTATACTCCTGAGGATATCGACCGTCTATATGCCTATAAGGAGTCTTTGCCTGAGAATAAGCAGTTTATCGCAGAAAATAATAAAGAAACATTGGCTCAGGTCTTTACGGATGTACGCTATACAAAGAAAGACAGCGAGGCTATGTCCGAGAACCTTTGGAAAGTAATGAAACAACAGGGATTTTAATTTGAGTATAAGGTATGAGGTATAAAGCGTATCCATGCAGTTTTTTGCATGATGACTTTATACCTCATACCTTATACCTTATACTTTTGTTCCGTACCTTATACTTTTTTCAAGGCGGTCTGAATTTCTTCGATTTCAGCGCGGAATGATTTGTCCACCTCTTTCAGTTGCTTGATTGTTTTGCAGGCATGCAGTACGGTGGCATGGTCTTTATTTCCGATTAGCGTACCTATCTTGGCTGTAGAGAAGTCTGTATGTTTTTTGGCTAAATACATGGCTATCTGACGGGCTTGCACCACTTCGCGTTTACGCGATTTTGTATGTATGGCGGCATTTTCCAAACCAAAATGTTTGCATACGGTGGTGATGATGTCGTCAATGGTTATGGCTTTGCTTTCGCAGTTCACGACTTTGCGTACGATGCGTTGTGCCAACTCCAGGTCGATTTCCTTGTTGTATATCGTAGAATGGGCCATGATGGAGATGACAATGCCTTCCAGGTCGCGCACACTGTTACCTACATTCTCTGCTATATAATCAATTACTTCCGGCGGGAATTGTAAACCGTCACGATGTATCTTATTGCGCAGGATATTTTTGCGCAATTCTACCGTGGGCTTTTCCAGTTCCGCCACCATTCCCCATTTGAAACGTGTAATCAAGCGTTCTTCCATACCTTGAAGCAGTACGGGAGCCCGGTCTGAAGTGAGAATAAGCTGTTTGCCGTTTTGATGCAGGTGGTTGAAGATATGGAAGAATGTGTTCTGCGTTTTGGTAACGCCTGCAAATTCCTGAATATCGTCAATAATCAATATGTCAATAGTCTGGTAGAAGTTGATGAAATCGTTGGTCGTATTGTTACGTACAGAGTCGGTGTATTGTACTTGGAATAAATGCGCAGATACGTACAATACGCGTTTCTCCGGATATAATTCTTTGATTTTTGTACCGATGGCATTGGCAAGGTGAGTTTTTCCCACACCTGATGCTCCATACAAAAACAGCGGATTGAATATGGTCTTAGCCGGATTGAGCGCCACTGCTTCTGCAACACTACGAGAGAGTTTATTGCTATATCCTTCAATGAACGTGTCGAAATTGTATTCCGGATTCAGATGCGGATCCAAATCGGGAACAGGTATCTGTGGAATAGCTTTATCTATCGTTTGCTTTTGTGGCATAATAGTACGGTGGGTCGACTCGTAGTTGACGGTCTTTTCAGGCCGTGAACTTTTGTCCACCATAACATTATACATTAACTTTGTTCCCTCTCCGATTACCTTATAGAGGGTCTTACGCAACAAGTCTACAAATTTATCCTCCAGAAATTCGTAAAAGAACTGGCTGGGAACTTGTACAACGAGCGTTTTATCCTCATATTTTAAGGGAACAATGGGGAGAAACCAAGTTTTATATGTCTGTTCCGGAACATTGTCTCTGATGATTTCAAGACAGCGGTTCCACAATCCGACATGATCCTGTCCACTCATAACGGTTACTAATACATTTATTAATTAAGCAAAACTTCTACGTTTGCAAAATTGGCAATCTTATTTGAAAAAAACAAATCTCTCTTTTCTTGCATTTCTCAGGAAAACAATAATCTCTTTACTTTCAGCTACTTATCGGGATGTATGAAACCTATGCCTTTGCTGGAAGTCTTGCTTTTATGTAACAGCTTGTAGTGTAGTGTATTATAGCCTATACACAAGCTGCTGCATCCATTGGAAACAGCATGAGTATAAACCTCTTTTTTACCTTTATACGTAGACTTATCAAGGGGTTTCTTTCCCAATAACAAATGAGCCTTCTTATTTAGACAAAATCTATTTAAGAGGAAATTCTACTTATCTTTCTTGCCGAACAAAGAGAAATGGACGTAGCGTTTCGGATGCGATTTCAAGTCTTCCAACAAGCTCGCTGCGTTTGCTGTGGTGGCATTCAGATTGTTGTAAAGCGACGGGTCGTTCAGCAACAATCCTACTGTATTGTCCTTACGGTTTAATTTGTCTGTAAGCATCTTCACGTTGGCCAGCGTTGAGTCTATGCTTTGCATGGCTGTTGCGTAGTCTATCTCTTTCAGGTTGTTGGAAATCAGAACAAAGTTATCTCCGATGGTGTTCAGCTTTCCTGTGAGCTGCGGAATGTCTTTATTCATCAATGTTTGCAGTTGTCCGCTGGTTACGGCCAGGTTGGCGGTCAGGTTCTGCACATTGTGCAGGGTGGCAGGTATGGCGGGGTCTGCCAATACCGTATTTAAAGAGCCGAGGATAGAATCCAGTTTGGGCAGCATCTTTTCCAGTTGCGGCATCATGGTAGCCACTTTCTCCATCATTCCGTTGTTGAGAGTGCCGGGAATCGTATCTCCGACCTGATACTTCTCGCGGGGATTGTTGGCAAGAAGAAGATTCATCTTGACGCCGCCTAACATTTCTGTGGCCAGCTCCGCCGTACTGCCTTTGGGAATGCGGAGGTCGGTGTTGACATCTATTTCGGCAACCACTTTTCCGGGTTGGGTATAATCGTAATACAGGTCGCGTACGATACCTACGCGGAAACCGTCGGCAAAGACCGGACTTGATTTGGTGAGTCCGTTGACATTATGGAACTTGACATAGAAATAACTGGAAGGCTTGAACATGTGAATGCCTTTCAGATAGTTGATACCATATACTAATATGCAAAGCGCTGCTATGCCTGCGATTCCAATTCTGACTTCTTTGGTAATATACTTCATGATGTATTTTATTTATTTCTTTTGTTTTTAAATTCTCTGATGGCAGCATTGACGTTTACTTTCCTGCCGTTCTTAAAGGCTATGATGAAAGCATCCTTGAATTTTGCCGTAATTGAACGTTTGGTGCGTAACACCTTATTATAATCGGAAGATGCGCCATAGGTGTATTTGTACAGGCCGCCTTCCTTATAATAATCCACATTTTTCAATCCTTTCAGCCGCTTGTCGTTCTTGGCCAGCGGACGGGAAGAGGTGAGTATCTGTATCTTGAACACAGGGACTTTGTCCTCTGTCTGCGCAACGGTTGCTTTTTCCGAAGGCTGGGGTGCCGGTTTGTTGTTTTGGACGGTCGCTTTTTTCTCTGTCTCGGGTGAGGCATCGGCAGGAGCGGGCGTTTTCTCTTCCGGTTGTGGCAGGTCTTCCGGCAGAATGGTCTGGCTGCTTCCGTTCAACCGGATTTCCTGTTCGCGCTTATAAGTGAGGAAAGCGCGGAAGATGCCGTTGGCAAGAGTATTGGTGCCTGCGTCCGTGTTTAGATACCGTTCTTCTTCGGGTGTGGAGATAAAGCCGAGCTCTACCAGAATACTGGGCATGGCACTGGCTTTTAATACCAGAAAACCGGCCTGGTGCACGCCCCGGTCTACCCGGCGGCAGGTGTTGCGGAAATGCTTTTGTACAAGTGATGCCAGGTGCACGCTTTGCGACATATATTTATCCTGCATGAACTCGAAGATAATGTAGGACTCGGCGGAATTGGGATTAAATCCTGCATAGCGGGTCTTATAGTCGCTTTCGTAAAGAATGACCGAGTTTTCCCGTTTGGCAACTTCAAGGTTGGCATCCGATTTGGCAAGACCTAACGTCCAGGTGGATGCGCCTTTGGCGGTCCGGTTATTGGCAAGCGCATTGGTATGGATCGAGATGAATAGGTCCGCTTTGGCATCGTTGGCTATTTCCGCGCGTCGGTTTAGGGGAATAAAGACATCCCGCGTACGGGTATATACGACTTTTACGTCCGGGCAGTTCTTTTGTATCTGCTTGCCGAGCTTGAGTGCGACATTCAGGTTTATGTTCTTTTCTTTGGAGATTCTGCCGATGGCGCCGGGGTCGTGTCCGCCGTGTCCGGCGTCGATGACGACAACAAAATCCTTCGCCCCGATATTGCTGCAACAAAAAGGCGCAATGAGCAGTCCCAGGCAAAGGCTTATATATAAGATATGTTGTCTGTATCGTTTCATATTAAAATATCGTTGCAAAGATAGCGCAAAGGTCTATTATCGCCCTGCAAAAGTAATGTAATTTTATAGAAAACTCACACTTTGCTTTCAAGTTTTATTCGTAACAGCTTCTTTTTAGGGAGATTTAGTCTTTGCATTTGCAAAATTTACATGTTTTCTATACTTGCTTCTGTTTGGCGGTTGGCTGTGCATAATTCGTTAGACCCGGGTCATCCGTTCGTTAGACCTTGGTTGAACGAACGGATGACCCGGGTCTAACGAAAGGGCGACGACTGTCTAACGAATTAAAAATACTACGTTCTGTGTCAATGCTTCTCTTTTTTCCCTTTTATTCTCTGCGATGAGTCTATTTGTTGATAATATCTGTAACTTTGCGCACAAATATTAATTGGTAGATACAGGTATGCTTCTTCGTCTTATAAAGAATTGGACATTGCCTTTGGCGATGCTTGCCGGTACGGCCGGATATTTCTTCTTTGCGAAAATTCCCTGGTTTGCACCGGTGAAACCTTGTTTGAACGGGTTGGTGGCTCTTCTGACTCCGGCTTTGATTTTTGCCCAATTGCTGTTAACCTTTTGTAAGGTAGAAGTGCGTGATTTGAAACCGAAAGGGTGGCATGGCTGGCTGTTGCTGTTTCAGACAGTGGCGTGTCTGGTTGTGGCGGCTTTGCTGGTGTGCTGTCCGATGGAGGAGATGTATCGGGAAGTTTTTGAAGGGGCTATGGTATGCCTTATTTGTCCTACGGCTACCGCTGCTGCGGTCATTACCGGTAAGCTGGGCGGAAGTGCGTCGAGTCTTACCACGTATACGTTGTTGTCCAATCTTTTGGCTGCGGTGGTTGTTCCGTTGGTATTTCCTTGGGTTGAACCTCATGCGGATGTTACTTTTTTTGCGGCTTTCTTGAAAATACTGAGTAAGGTGTTTCCGCTGTTGCTTCTGCCTTTCTTCATGGCTTGGTTTCTGCGGGTGTTTGTCAAGAATGTGCATAGATGCTTATTGGAGTTTCACGATGCTGCTTTCTACTTATGGGCGGTGGCGCTTGCCATTGTATCGGGGCAGACAGTGCGTTCGTTGGCGAACAGTGATGCTCCGGTGTTTGTGGAAGTCCTGATTGCTTTAGCAGGTTTGGAAGCCTGCTGTGTCCAATTCTATTTAGGCAAGAGAATCGGTGGGCATTACAATGACCGTATCAGTGGCGGACAGGCGCTGGGACAGAAGAATACGGTGCTTGCCATTTGGATGTCCTATACTTATTTGAATCCGCTCTCTTCCGTAGGGCCGGGTTCGTATGTGCTGTGGCAAAATATTTTCAATAGCTATCAGTTGTGGCGGAAGCGGAAAAGTGAGCAACCGCCTCTTTAGCCATACGGAAATTAGTGGGCAAAAGTAATTTATTCGTCATATCCCAACTTCTTCTCATTGTAATCCGATGCGATATAAGCAGGGCGTCTTTTGGTCTCTTTGAAAATACGTCCGATATACTCTCCGATAACACCCAATGAGAACAGTTGGATGCCGCCCAAGAATAGAATAACGACTATCAGGGTGGGGAAACCGGCGGCCTGGTCGCCGTATATGATGGTCTTTATCAGGAAATAGATGGCGTAGATAAAGCTGGAAATGGAACAGAGGATACCGCAAACGGTGGCAATGCGCAGGGGAGCGGTGGAAGAGGAGGTGATTCCTTCGATTGCCAGGTTCAGCAGTTTGAAGAAACTCCATGAGGAGTGTCCGGCAAGGCGGTCGCCCCGGTCGAATTCTATGCTTTTCTTCCGGTAGCCTATCCAGCAGAATAATCCTTTGGTATAGCGTTCCTGTTCGCGCAAGTGTCTTAATGTCAGTACGCAGCGGCGGTCGAGCAGGCGGAAGTCTCCTACGTTCGGCAGGATATCTATCCGGCTCATCTTTTGTAAGATGCTGTAGAAAGCAAGTGACAGCCGGCGGCGCATCCAGCTCTCTTCGCCACGGTTGCGGCGTTTGGCGTAGATGTCGTCATAACCTTCTTCCCAGTATTGCAGCATCCGGTCCACAAGTTCGGGAGGGTCTTGCAGGTCGGCATCCATTACCACGCAGCAGTCTCCGGTAGTGTAGTCGAAGCCTGCAAGCATGGCGATTTCCTTGCCGAAGTTGCGCGAGAGGTTCACGAAATTTACCCTGCTGTCCGTTTGTCGGAGTTGGCGGATAACGTCGAGTGTCCGGTCGCTGCTGCCGTCATTGATAAATAGGATTTCCCATGCATAAGTGCCGTTGCGGTTGATAAGTTCTATCAAGCGCTGATATAGGGTAGGGAGCATCGCTTCTTCGTTGTAGACCGGAATCAGTAGGGTTACTTTCTTCATTTCGCAAGTGTGTATGGTAAATACTTTGCAAATATATTATTTTCCGGAGAAGTCCGGGATAAATATTATAATTAAAAATTATTGATTTGAGAAATATCAGTCTTTTCGTTTGAAAACGAAGCGTACCAACAGGAAATTGACCGGAATGGCTATGGCGAATACCGGAATAGGGGCAAGGGTTTTGGAGAGTCCCAACCAGAGGAATGTATTCAGCAAACCGATGTGCAGCAGGTAATTGAATAAATGTGCTCCGCCAAAACCGAACGCCTTGCTCCATGACGGCTTTTTGCCGAACGTGAAGTATGCGGTAAGGTAGAAATTGGCGATAAAGCTCAGGGCATAGCCGAGGGTATAGGCTATATTTACATTGATGAACCGTTGCAGTAAGAAGTATATCCCGTAGTGCAAAGCGGTTGCAAGGATACCCACCATGACAAAACGTATGAACTCGGGAAATCTTTTTAAATGCTTCATTTTAGGTTTACGCTATCATTGAGCCGGCAAAGTTAGGTATTGTTGTAGAATATTTCGTACTTTTGCAGCCGGAAAAATATAAAAACGAAAATATATGTCGGACAGAAAGATAGCGTTCTGGTTTATTGCACTGTTAAGTGTACTTGTACTGGTTCCCTTTTTAGGGGAAACCATATTCTATTCGAAAGGGGAACCGCGTGAGGCGATAGTTGCATATACCATGCTGGAAAGCGGTAACTGGATACTCCCGACGAATTACGGAGTGGAAATAGCTTATAAACCGCCTTTCCTTTATTGGACAATAGCCGTCATTTCATCTGTCTTGGGAGGAGTTACGGAGTTCTCGGCACGTATGCCGTCGGCGCTTGCTTTTCTGGCTATGCAGTTGGTATTCTTCAGCTTCGTAGCCAAACGCAAGGATGTAAAGACTGCATTTCTGACCTCTATCCTTCTTTTGTCCTCTTTTGAAGTACACCGTGCGGCGGTAGCTTGCCGGCTTGATATGCTGCAAGTTTCTCTCATCGTGATTTCATTGTGTCTGCTTTTCCGATGGGATGAGAAGAATTGCAAAGGGATTCCTTGGCTGGCCGTACTGTTGATGGCATGCGCTACATTGACAAAAGGGCCGGTCGGTTCTATCTTTCCCTGTTTGGGTATCGGGGTGTATCAGCTGTTGCGCGGGCGTTCGTTCGGAAAGGCTTTCTTTTCATTGCTGGGCATCGGGTTGCTGTCCCTCATTCCTTTGGGCATTTGGTTTTGGGCAGCTTATCAGCAAGGCGGAGAGGCGTTTGTCAATTTGATGCTGGAAGAAAATACCGGACGTTTCTTCCGGAAAATGTCCTATGCATCGCACGAGAATCCGTTGTGGTATAACTTCCTGACTATTATTTGGGGATGGGTTCCCTGGACTTTAGTGCTGCTTATTTCCTTGTTCGGACTGAAATGGAAAAAAGATACATCTTCTGCCGGAAGCTGCTTCCGTTGGCGAACGTTTAAAGAAAGCGTGGTGCAAATTCCGTTCTCAGTCACCGTTGCAGCTTTTTGCGTGGGTGGTGATTTTAACGATTTTCATCTTCTATTGTATTCCCAAAAGTAAGCGTAGCGTCTATCTGCTGCCTATCTATCCGTTTATGGGAATGCTGCTTGCCGAATACCTGCTGGCATTGGTGCAACGAGGCGCGAAAGTATTCCGGATTTCTGCCTGGATTTTCGTTGCATTGGCAATGTTGCTTACTGTTACTTTCTTTGCCGTGCGTTTGGATATGATTCCCGAAAGTATTTGGGGAACAGGCAAGCATGCCGCCGAGAATATAGCTTTTGTGAATGCACTGCATACGGTGGAGCTCTCACTGCCGAAATGGCTGATTGTGTTCCTGCCGCTTGTAGCTGCCGGCTGCTTGCTGTATATGCTGGTAAAGCGTGCGGACACGCGTTCGCTGTTGTATGGTACGGCTGGCTGCATTTTGTGTATATTTGTGTCGTTGGACGGCGTTTATCAGCCTACTATATTGGCGGTGAAGTCGGACAGGCATCTGGCTGTACGCCTGAATGAGTTAGAGCCTCAAGGCATGGTCTATTCGTATGCCGACTGGGTTAAGTTCTATGGCATAAATTATTATCTGGGCGACCGGGTGCGTATCTTTGATAAACTGAACCCTGCCCAAGGTTATGTGCTGGTGACGGACGAACTGCAAGAACAGTTCCTGCAGGATACGGAAGACACCTACCGGGTGGAGGAAGTATACCGCACTCCTCTGCGCAGTTGTGATTTGCGCCGGAAAGTCATTGTTTATAAATTCAGCAAAAAAATAAAAATGAGTCCCCAAGGGTTGATTGATAAATATTATCCGGAAGCCAATGAATTGCGGCATATCCTACTGACGCACAGCCGTTCTGTGGCCGATAAGGCTTTGTGGATTGCCGACCGCCATCCGGAGTTGTCTTTGGACAGAGATTTTCTGTATGAAGCGGCTATGTTGCACGATATAGGTATATTCCTGACAGATGCCGACGGCATTTATTGCTTTGGCGACAAACCCTATATCTGTCATGGCTATTTGGGAGCGGACCTGGTGCGTTCGGAAGGATATCCGCGTCATGCCTTGGTTTGTGAAAGGCATACGGGGGCCGGTCTCGCACTGGAGGATATTATTGCGCAAAATCTGCCTGTTCCTCACCGGGACATGCTTCCGGTAAGTATGGAAGAGCAGGTTGTATGTTTTGCAGATAAGTTTTATTCCAAGACACATCTGGACAGGGAAAAAAGTGTAGAGAAAGCGCGTGACAGCCTGCTGCGTTATGGCAAAGCCGGCGTGCAACGCTTTGATTATTGGTGTAAACTGTTTTTGTAGCAATCTAAATTTCTTTAAAAAGGGAGATTATCCGTATAAATTACGTACTTTTGCCCGTTCAAGCGTAAACTATTAGTTAATGACGCCATTGAAAGCAAATACATTCATATCATTCATACTACTATTCGTCTTACTTCTTCTTTCCGGTGAGGCTGCTTCGCAACGTCGTCGGCGCGGTGTTGTACCACCAGGAAGACAGCAAGTGGACTCTTTGCGGAGTGATTCGCTGGGGCAGGGGATTGCATCTTCTCATAGGAGAGGTATGCGCGATACCTTGCAACCCGATTCTTTGCGGATGGATACGCTGGCTGCTTCCGGCAAGAAGAAACAGCCTTTGGACGCTCCGGTGACTTATGAGGCAAACGATTCCATTGTATTTACTCAAGGCGGATATGCGCATCTCTATGGTCAGGGAAAAGTAAACTATCAGCAGATAGAATTGGCGGCGGATGTTATTACCATGAATATGGATAGTAGCACGGTTTATGCCCATGGAGTGGAGGATTCGTTGGGAGTGAAGAAGGGAACACCGGTTTTCAAGGATGGAGAAACCCCATACGAGACTAATACGATTCGCTATAACTTCAAGAGTAAGAAGGGTATTATAAGTAATGTAGTCAGCCAGCAGGGCGAAGGATATGTAACCGGAAACAATGCAAAAAAAGGCGCTAATGACGAGTTGTATATGAAGAGTGGCCGATACACGACCTGCGACCACCATGAGCACCCCCACTTCTATATGCAGATGACTTACGCAAAAGTGCGCCCCAAAAAGAATGTAGTGACCGGACCTGCCTATCTGGTGGTGGAGGATGTGCCTTTGCCGCTTGCCGTGCCGTTCTTTTTCTTCCCGTTTTCGAGCAGCTATTCGTCGGGTTTCCTCATGCCTACCTATATGGATGACTCCAGCCGCGGTTTCGGCTTGACGGACGGTGGATATTACTTTGCCATCAGTGACAAGATGGATTTGAAGTTGCGTGCCGATATTTTTACGAAAGGTTCCTGGGCTTTGAATGCCGAGTCCAATTATATCAAACGGTACAAATATTCGGGCTTGTTTCAGGCAAGCTACCAGGTGACGAAAACCGGTGATAAAGGATTACCGGATTATTCTGTGGCTAAGGACTTCAAGATTGTATGGTCTCACAGACAGGATGCGAAGGCCAATCCGAATCAGACATTTTCTGCCAGCGTGAACTTTGCTACCAGTAGTTATGAGCGTACCAACATCGGCAATATGTACAACTCGAATGCCATGTCGCAGAATACAAAAACTTCAAGTATCAGTTATTCCCGTTATTTCTTCGACAGGAAACTGACGATTGCGGCAACCACCAATATCGCACAGACTATGAAGGACTCCTCGGTCAATGTCACTCTGCCCGACTTGAATATCTCCTTGTCCACGCTTTATCCTTTTAAGCGTAAGAAAGCGGCGGGTGAAGAAAATGGTATGAGAAGATTTCCATCCGGTATACGGGGCGTTTGACCAACAGTATCCAGACCAAGGACAACCTGCTGTTTAAATCCAATCTGATAAAGGACTGGAAAAACGGTATGAAGCATGAGATTCCTATCAGTGCCACTTTCACATTGTTCAAGTACTTCAATGTAACGCCTTCTGTCAGCTATACCGAACGCTGGTATACGCGCAAGGTCATGAAAGATTGGGATCCCAATGCCGGAGGAAGCGGCAGGGAAGTAGCTACCGATACGATTTACGGTTTTCATCGTGTGTATAACTACAATGCCAGCCTGGGTATCAATACGAAGATATACGGTATGTATAATCCTATATTCCTTCCTAAAAAGAAGATACAGATCCGCCATGTCATAACCCCGTCGGTGAGCATAAGTGCCGCACCGGATTTTGGTTCCTCGCGCTACGGTTATTACGACTCCTATATCAAGAATTATGCGGACGGAAGACGGGATACGGTGGTTTATTCTCCCTATGCCGGTCAGGCGTTTGATGTGCCGGGAAGAGGTAAGCAGGGAAATATAACCTTCAGTATCTCCAACAACCTGGAGATGAAGTATTACAGCAGTAAGAAGGATACGATTAAGAAAATCAGTCTGATTGACGAGTTGGGAGCTAATATTAATTACAATATGGCGGCTGCGACACGTCCTTGGGGTGACCTTGGGCTGAATTTGCGTTTGAAGTTGAGCAAGAATTACACGTTCAGTATGAGCTCTTCATTCAAGACATACGGTTATAAGTTCGATAAGAATGGAAATGTGGTAGAGAATGACCGTACGGAATGGTCCTACGGACGTTTCGGTATTTTCCAGGGATACGGCTCTTCCTTTAGCTATACGTTTAATAACGAAACATGGAAAAAGTGGAAAGAGAAGCTGAGCGGCACTAAGGATGCCGATAAGGAGAAAGATAAGGAAAATTCTTCCGAGGAAGGGGAAGATGTGGAGGCAAGTTCCGATGAGAGCGGCATTCCCAAGAAGAAAGTGGAAAAGGCAGCGGTGGATGCCGATGGTTATCAGGTGTTCAAGATGCCGTGGTCTTTGAATTTCAATTATAGTTTTAATATTTCCGAAGACCGTAGCAAGCCTATCAATCGGAAAAAAATGCGCTATCCTTACCGTTATACTCATAACTTGAGCGCTTCGGGTAATATAAAACTTTCCAATAAGTGGGCGGTGAGCTTTAACTCCGGTTACGATTTTGAAGCAAAGAAGATAGTACAGACCACCTTTAATATCACACGTGACCTGCACTGTTTCAGCATGTCGGCCAGTCTGTCTCCTTTCGGACAGTGGAAATACTACAACTTTACCATTCGTGCCAACGCAAGCATTTTGCAAGACTTGAAATGGGAGCAGAGAAGCCAGACACAGAGTAATATTCAGTGGTACTAATTAGGGTGATGTTGCCAACTGTTTCTGGCGGCATTATTTGATTTTAGGCACGGAATTATACGGAGTTTGATAACGTTATCTGCTTCATTCCTTCTTCCGTGTAATCCGTGTAATTCCGTGCCTAAAAGAAATCATCAAGCACATTTTTTCGTACCCCCTTTTTATCAGTGCCGCCTTACCATTTTATCTCTTCCTTTCCGTGCGCTTTCAGGTATTCATTCGTCTTGCTGAAATGTTTGTTTCCGAAGAAACCGTTGTATGCGGAAAGAGGAGAAGGGTGTGCGGATGTCAGTACCAAGTGTTTGTTGCGATCGATAAAAGCACCTTTTCGTTGTGCATAAGCTCCCCATAATATAAAGACCAAATGCTCCCGTTCTTCGGCAAGAATACGGATGGCGGCATCTGTAAATGTTTCCCAGCCGCGGTTCTGATGGGAGCCGGCTTGATGGGCACGTACGGTGAGAGTGGCATTGAGCAGTAATACGCCTTGTTCCGCCCAACGGGTCAAGTTGCCGGTAGGCGGTGCATCTGTTCCGATATCTGCTTTGATTTCTTTAAAAAATATTGACTAAAGAGGGCGGGAAGGGCACGCCGTCGTTGACGGAGAAACAGAGTCCGTGTGCTTGTCCGGGACCATGGTATGGGTCCTGGCCGATAATCACTACCTTTACCTTGTCAAAAGGACATAAGTTGAAAGCATTGAATATCAATTTTCCCGGTGGATATATGGCATATTTACCATATTCCTCACGCACGAAGTTCGTTAATGTGTAAAAGTAATCTTTGTCAAATTCAGGCTGCAAATGTGCTTTCCAGCTATCTTCGATCTGAACGTTCATAATAGGAAGTGTTAGTAGTTTACGATGCTAAGATACAAATATTTCACCATAGTATACAAAGAGCCCCGCAGAGTTTTTTGCTTTTTCCTTTGAAACTCTGCGGGACTTTATATTGTTTACAGGTTGTATTTAGATTAAATGTATGTTGTGTGCCTTACATTCCGAGCGCATATCTTCGGGCCAGATGCTGGCTTGTATTTCTCCGATATGGGCTTTGCGCAAATAGAACATACACAGCCGGGACTGACCGATACCGCCACCGATAGACAAGGGCAGCGCATCTCCCATCAGGCGTTTGTGGAAATAGAGTTCCAGACGTTTTTCTTCACCTTCCTGCTTGAGCTGACGCTGGAGGGCTTCTTTGTCTACGCGGATACCCATTGAGGATAATTCCACACTGCGTTGAAGCACATCGTCCCACAATAATAAGTCGCCGTTTAAGCCGGGCAGACCGTTCAAGCCGGGAGTTGTGTAGTCATCATAGTCCGGAGCGCGTCCATCGTGTTTTTTGCCGTCGCTTAGTTTGCAACCGATGCCGATGATAAATACGGCGCCGAACTTCTTGGCAATGGCATGCTCACGGCATTTCGGTTCTATATTGGGATACATCTGCCGGAGCTCTTCCGCATGGATAAAGTGTAATTTCTGTGGCAGGCAGGGCTTGATTTGCGGATACATTTCATATACCATATATTCCGTACGGACCATTGCAGCATAAATGCGGGTGACTATCTCTTTCAGAAAGTCTATGTTACGGTCTTGTTCGGTGATAACGCGCTCCCAATCCCATTGGTCTACATATAAGGAATGTAAGTTGCCCAGCTCTTCGTCCGCACGGATGGCATTCATATCGGTATAAATTCCGTATCCCGGTTCTATACCGTATTCGGCAAGTGTCAGACGCTTCCATTTGGCAAGCGAATGTACCACTTCTGCCTGCGCATCGCCTAAATCTTTGATGGGAAACGACACAGCCCGTTCCACACCGTTCAAATCGTCGTTGATACCCATGCCTTTTAATACAAAGAGAGGAGCGGTGACACGACGCAGGCGGAGTTCGGAAGAAAGATTCAACTGAAAGAATTCTTTAATCTGTTTAATGCCTAATTCCGTTTGTTTTAAGTCCAATAAAGGTTTGTATCCTTCGGGTTTTATCAGGTAGCTCATAGGTTTAATTTCTGAAACTTCTATTAATTTGTTCGGCAAAGATAGAATAATATTGATACTTGTTTCTATTTTGATTGAAAAATACAAAATGTATATGTATATCCGTTTAATGTTCTCAAATAATATTGAAAGGGTAATATGCAAAACAGATATAAAAAATGTAATGAAGATTAGGAATATGCTAGAGATTTTTTACTACTTTTGACTATTCGAATTAAGGCTCCGTAGCTTAGTGAATAGAGCGTTCAGATTCCGGTTCTGAAGGTCGTGCGTTTGAATCGCACCGGGG
>ENA-OQKR01000198-OQKR01000198.1-human-gut-metagenome-genome-assembly--contig:-NODE-198-length-25770-cov-4.373981_pt1 | contig 25770 bp, 25 predicted proteins | sample MGYA00242803_ERZ504806 | MGnify/ENA primary metagenome ERZ504806 (study PRJEB26092, sample SAMD00036399) | human gut metagenome | host: Homo sapiens | study: EMG produced TPA metagenomics assembly of...
ATTTGACGCAATTCCACCCCAATGCTCAAAATGACTCCTGGTGGGGACGAGGAACCACTGAGTGGAACAATGTTTGCAAGGCCGTCCCTCAGTTCACGGGGCATTATCAGCCAAGGAAGCCCGGCGAGCTCGGCTATTACGATTTGCGCTTGAAATGCAATATGCAAAGGCAGATTGAGCTTGCGAAGAATTATGGCGTAGGAGCTTTCTGTTTTTACTACTACTGGTTCGATGGTGGTCAGAGACTTCTCGAAGGACCTTTAGATATGTTTCTGGATGACTCAAACCTTGACATGCCTTCTTTATTGCTGGGCGAATGAAAACTGGACAAAGCGATTCAGCGGTACGAGCAACGATGTCTTGATGGAGATCACCCAGAGTTCCGAGAACTACACCGCCTTCATGAGGGATGTTGTCCATGATTTCAGCGATGAGCGATATCTCCGAATAGACGGCAAGCCCGTCCTATCCGTGTATCGCCCATCGCTTATTCGAGATCCGGAGCATGTGATTTCTGAGTGGCGCCGCATTTGTAAGGACGAATGCGGCTCAGAACCCTATCTTATTGCCGTGCAAGAGCGTGATACCAACATTGATTGGTCGGCAGTTGGCTTTGATGCCGAGAGCGAGTTCCAACCCAAGCAGGTGCAGCACAACTGTCGCAACATAACCAAACAGGTGCGTCCGTTGCGCGAAGATTTCGGCGGCACCGTCTACGACTATGCGGATTTGGTCGAGAATAAGCGATATGCGACTTGGAGCCGCGATAAGAAGGTCTATCCCGCCGTTATGCCCATGTGGGACAACACGGCCCGAAGGAATCACAGAGGAACGATTTTTCACGGGAGCACGCCTGAGCTATATGGACGATGGCTTGCGGACACGATTGACGAGGTGCGCCGTAGGCGCGACTTAGACAAGAAGATGGTCTTTCTAAACGCTTGGAACGAGTGGGGAGAAGGTGCCTACCTGGAACCTGATTCACTGTGGGGGTATGCATATCTTGATGCGACATTGCGGGCCATCATGCAGGATGGGCCGAACGAATGAAAAAGAAGAAACTGTTCATTGCCATAACGCTTTCGAACTATCTTATTGACCGTACGGGTACGCCGAAGGTCGTTATGAGTCATCAGGTTGCTGCCAATGACGCTGGCATCAAGTATGTTGCCTTATTTCCCATTGGCGGTTCTTCTAAATTTGCAAAGAGGCTTTTCAGCAACTCGTTCGGTGTGATATGCGATGGTAAGTTCGCAGGAGTTTTCAGCCTTGAAGCTTTCTTGGCTAGGATAGGACGTTTGCTCGATGGCGAGTATGAACTGGGATGCATTTACATCCATCACTTCATGGGATGGAACCTTGAATCGATTGCTGGCATAGTATCTTCGTATCCTAAGGTCCAGCTGGTCGTATATGCGCATGACTACTACCTGTGCTGCACAAACTATAATTTGATACAGGATAGTACACAATTATGCGGATCTGCTAGATTGGGCGACGCACAATGCGCGGGATGTGCCTATTACGCTGACAGCATTATTCGTGAAGATTGCATCTGGAGGCTTCTGCACAACGAGCTTCATCGCATAGTATTTGTTTGCCCTTCAAGCGTTGTCGAAAGAATGGTGCAATCTTTCCATCCGGAAGCAAGGGGGCATTGCACGGTAATTCCACATCAAAGATACGTCGGGATTTATCTTGACAACAAGGAGATGCTTCCTCCCAATCATGCGATCAAAGTTGCATATCTTGGGAAACAACAGTCTATAAAAGGCTGGGACTGTTGGTGTCGCCTTGTTGACGCGTTTCGTGGCCAGGGAAAATATGAATTCGTTGTGTTCAATAACGAGACGAAGCCTTTACCTAGCGGAATGAGACGGGTCTTCGTCGAATTTTCACCAGGAAAACCCAATGCTATGATTGACGAGCTGCGACGCGAGAATGTGGATGCTGCTTTACTTTGGTCTCAATGCCTAGAGACGTATTCGTACACCTGCATGGAGGCATATGCCTCAAATGCTTTTATCATCACTTGTCCATCAAGCGGTAACATAGCTGAGTTTGTGAGTATGACGCATTGCGGCCAGGTTCTTTCTTCGGAGCAGGAGCTGTGCCAGCTGCTCGACGAGCCTGATAAGTTGCTGGAGTTGTTGAACGGGTTCCGCGCTAATCACGATGGGGGCGCGATGGCCCTCGCGACCAATGACGCATTCATTGCTTTGGCGAAACCGAGCATGCCCGACTGCGCAAAATGCCGTCGAAAATGAGAGGCAATGCCGAACCTACAGATTCCGGCTAGACAATTGCTTCTCTTTGCCGCTGCGTATTTTCTATTCATGTCGGGAGCGAAAAAAAATCGAGGCTGCAAATTCACGGAAACGAAAACAAGAGTTCGCCATATGAGTATTCTTGAGAAAAAAACAGGGTCGGGGATAGATGCACTGATAATCAGTCTGATTATGGCTAAGGTTTTTCTGCTTGAATACCTTGGTATGGCCGGAATCGTAAATAACGTTATCTTTCTTCTCATTGGAGTTCGCCTTATCTTCAGTGGCTGGAAGATTCCGAAGAAGCTGCTTTTCCTCGTCTGCCTAATTACGATGCTCCTTGTTTTGAGTTACTCTGCTGGGAGCATAGTTCCCGGTAAGACCTCATACAACCTTAAAGCCATACAGACCTTCTTTTTCTATGCGCTCTTCATCGTGATGCTGAAGACCAACGGGTCAGATTTGCTGGATTTCGGCAAGCAGCGATGGATTGTTTTCTTTAACGTCGTCTATGCCGTCAACTGTATAGTTATCCTAATTCAGGTCTATTACCCATATTCTCTTATGGCGGCCGCCCCCATGACGGGCCAAATTCCCTTCTATGAAGACCTGATTTCAGGTCTTTTCATGTATGCTTCGACCCATGCCGTTGCGTTGTTCTCGTGCTTCGTTTTGCTCATTGATTTGAACAGCATACGGGATGGAAGCGGGGAGTTGCGAATCCCCGTCGTTTGTTGCGCGGCGGCGGTTCTTGCTAGCTCACTTGGTATTGCCGCCTTGAACGACAACAAGGCTTTGTTCGCCTTGATGCCCATCGTTCTTCTGCTTTTCTATGCCGAAGGTTTGTCATCGATCAATTTCATGAGAATCGCCAAGGGCCTGATGTTTCTTGCTGTCCTGCTGGGAATTGTCTTCTTGCTGTACATATGCAATTCATCGTTCGCAAACTTTTTTGATGACAATGTCCTGTCGTTATTTGACCTTGTGGAAAGCTCTAGTTCGATAGGAACCGATGCGGTGGGCAGTGGAGAAAGAATTGCAATAATCGGTTATGCCTTAAATTTGGCGTCAAGCTGGCTTTTTGGTATCGGTTTGGGCGCAGCAACATTCCACGAGGGCGCCTTCTGCGGGTTTACTCATTTCGGCCAAGCTGATTTTGGATCGCTGGTCATCCTTCTGGGCGTTTGGTTCCTTATTGCCCTGTTTGCTTTCTATGTCTTCTGCGTGTCTTGCGGGTGTCGGGGGCGCAGACCATACGTTCTTTATCTTTCCCTTGTTGCGCTTGCGGCAACTGCGACAATCTACACTCAGTGTTTTACGAGGGCAAATAATGCCTTGCTGTTCTTGCTTATAGGGCTTGCGCTCGTCGAAAGGTGGAAGTCCATTGCTCAGAGTACGTCGGTTCTTTCTAAGGAGTGACTGGTAATATGAAGGTCGGGATTGTTACTTTTACCTTTGGGGACAATTATGGTCAGCGTCTGCAGAATTATGCTGTTCAGGAGCTGCTTCAAAGAAGGGGAGCGGATGCGAGCACGATTCGCCAAAGCGAGCCACGTTGCAGCCTAAAGCACCAGGTTAAAGTTTTTCTTGTCGATAGCTTCGCTGGTAAGAGGGGGGCCAAACGAGCGAGGCATTCAGCGTTTCTTCGATTCGATGAGAAACATATTAAATATGAGCCGAATTATTCTTTGCCGGATTTCCCGCCGAGAAAATCTGATGGTTTCGACGCTTTTGTAGCCGGAAGCGATCAGATTTGGTCCCCTTACATTCCTGATAGCAATGGTGCTATGTTTCTTTGCTTTGCCGAAAGTGTCAAGAAAGTGTCTCTCTCGGCTAGCATTTCTGCACCTGAGCTGCCCATGGAGAAAAAAAGCGCATATAGGGAAAGACTCGCTGCGTTTGATTTCATATCGGTTAGGGAGAAGAACGCCGCAAGATTGATTAGGGAATGCGCTGGGTTGGACGCGGAGGTTTTGATCGATCCAACCCTTATGCTTGACGCTGCAGATTGGGATAAACTCGCCGAAGCGCCTGCGGCTTTACTTCCTAGGCGCTATGCCCTGAAGTACTTTCTCGGTAGTGATTCTCCCAAAGTTGCGATGTTCGACGAATATTGCAAACGAGCGGGATTGGAGGTCGTAGATCTTCTGGGGGATCCTCGGTTCTTTGCCTGTGGACCTTCTGAGTTCATCTACCTAATAAGGAACTCCTCGCTTGTTGCTACTGATTCTTACCACGGAAGCATCTTTACGCTCCTATATCGTAAGCCGCTTCTGATGTTCGAACGCGCAGGTTCGCAATTCGACATGAGCGATCGGTTCGATACCTTGGCTGAGAAGCTTGGCCTAGGTAATTGGCGTGAAGCAAATTGGAATTACCTCGAAAGCGGGGAGCCAAAATCCTTTGATGTTGAGGATAAGCTTCGAATTGAGCGCGCAAAATTCGATTCGTTCCTTAATCGATCCCTGTTCAGCAAATCGAGAAAAGAAATTGTCTATCATGCTTAGCCAACGTAAGACCGGTGCGATACTCGGCTATGCAAACATCATAGTCAAGAACCTGGTCAACCTCGTCTATACGCCCATGCTGCTGGCATTCGTGGGCCAGGCTGACTACGGCGTATACCAGACGTCCAACTCGTTCGTATTCTCGCTTACACTTCTAACCTTCGGCTTTTCCGAGGCCTACATCCGCTTCTATACGCAGGAACGAGCGAAAGGTAGCGAGGGCGACATTCGCAGGCTCAACGGCATGTATCTCATGCTTTACATTGCGGTCTGTGTCGTGGCCCTTGCGCTGGGCCTACTCTTTTCTGCTAATGTTGGGACATTTTTCTCAGATAGTTTCACGGACAACCAGGTGGGACTCGCGGGTAAGCTCATGGTGATAATGTCGTTCAACGTCGCCGTGACGCTATTTTCAACCGTCTTCGATGCGTACATTCTTGCCCATGAACAGTTCAAGTTTCAACAGTCGAGGCAGATGTTCACATCTTTGGCGACTCCTGGCGTGGCTTTCGTGCTGCTCAATCTTGGGATGGGGGCGGCGGGCGTTGCGACGGCGCAGCTTGCAGTTGCATTGACACTGTTGGTTCTGAACGCCAGGTTCGCAGTCTTAAAGCTTGGCATGAGATTTGATGTTTTCCACTTTGACGGGTCTCTCTTCCTCTCGATTGCCGCGTTCAGCGCGTGGATATTTGGTAATCAGATTTGTGAACTGGTTAACCAGAGTGTTCCAAATATGTTACTTGGCGCTCTTACGAGTGCCGTCACCGTATCAGTGTTTGCAATTTCAATTCAAGTTCGTAGCGTCTTCGTTTCCCTTTCAACGGTGATGTCGAATGTCTTTGTTCCAATGATCAATCGTATCGTAGCCACAAGCGATGACAACACTAAACTCACCCGACTCATGACGCGCGTGGGACGCTACCAGATGTTCCTATTCTGCTGGGTGTACTGTGGATTCGTCCTTCTCGGGCGCTTCTTCATTGCCAAGTGGGCGGGCGAGGGCTTCATGGACGCGTACTGGCTTATCTGCGCCATGGCGCTGCCACTGGGAATTCCCCTGTGTCAGAACACAGGAATCGAGATTCAGCGCGCCAAGAACAAGCACAAGGCTCGCTCCGTCGTTTATCTCTGCATGGCGGGCGTCAACGTTGTGTTCACTTGGGCTATGTCACCTGTTCTGGGTTATTGGGCTCCGGCCATCGCCTACATTCTGAGCATTTCGTTGGGCAACGGCCTCTTTATGAACTGGTATTACCAGAAGAGGATTGGGCTCGATATGGTTTTCTACTGGCGCCGCAACCTTCCCGTGCTGTTGGTCTCCGCTTGCGTCCTCGCAGCATGCCTGCTGGGATCAGCCTTCGTGCCCGTCACTGGATGGGCGTTGTTTCTCTGCTGGGGTGCTGTCTACACCGTCCTGTTCATGGCCGCTATGTGGGCGTTCGTACTCGATGCCGACGAGAAGAACATGCTCGCTGCTCGCCTGCCGTTCCTTCGTTAGGAGTTCGCTGTGTCTTATGACGAGATGAAGATATCCAAGCTCGGCGATGCCTGTTGTGGCTGTGGTGCATGTGCCGCGAAGTGCCCCAAGACGTGCATCTCCATGCATGAGGATAAGTTTGGCTTCCTACATCCCGTTATCGATGCAGGCGCCTGTGTGGGGTGCCATGCGTGCGATTCGGTATGTCCCGCGCTTGGCGGGGGCAAGTGCGACGAAGCTCTCGGGATCCGCTGGGCCAAGGGCAAGTCCAGTGAGCTGTTGGAGGCTTCCTCCAGTGGTGGCATCTTTGGCCTCCTAGCAGAAAGCGTGATCGCGGGCGGCGGTGTTGTCTGCGGAGCCGCCTGGGCCGACGGTTGCCGCCATGTCGAGCATGTGCTGATCGAGGACGCTGTCTCTCTCGATCGTGTCATGCGCTCCAAGTACGTCCAGAGCCGCGTAGGCAGGGAGGTCTACGCGGGGGTTCGCGATGCAATCCGCTCGGGTCGCCGTGTGCTCTTCGCTGGTACCGCGTGCCAGGTCGCGGGCCTCAAGCGCTATCTGGGAAAGACGGGGGGGAGCGCCCTTCTCCTCACCGTTGACGTTATCTGCCACGGTGTCCCGGCGCCGCGCCTATGGTCGGAGTGGATTGACTACAAGAATGTGCTCCGCGATTCGAACGTCTGTGACGTTAATATGCGGAGTAAGACAACCGGATGGTTGTCTTACTCCGCTATGTACGAGTACATAGCGGAGAAAGACCCATTCTCGTCTTGCGAGTCCACCATTTTCAATCAAGACTGGTACATGAAAGCGTTTCTGGCCAATGCGTCGCTGAGGCCCTCTTGTTTCATGTGTCCTGCCAAGAGAAGTTGCGGCTCCGACATCACCCTCGGCGACTTCTGGGGTTTCCAGGGCATCCATCCTGAGGTCGACTACTCTAAGGGTGTCTCTGCGGTTATCTGTAATACCGATAAGGGTATCGCAGCTTTTCAAGGAATTGCGAACTCCATTGACTGTGGCGAAGCGACCATCGAACAGGTTCTTGCTGGCAATCCTAGCCTGGTCAAATCGGTTGCCCCGTATGCGAAGTGCGATGAGTTTATGGCAGATTTTGCTTCAAGGATGGGTATCGAGGGACTGATGGCTAAGTACGACTTCAAGTCGTCTCTTAAGCAGCGCGTCCGCGGCAAACTCGGAGCGATCAAACGCAAGGTGCTCAAGGTTGCTCGCGAGGGCATTCGCTAGCGGCATGCGACGGGCAGCTGCAAGCGGTGCGTGAGCCCGCCGTTGCGTGCGAGGTTTGTATATGTCGTTCCACGTGGATCTATTAACCTGCGCATCTACTTAGCTACATACTTGTTGTCACCAAGATGATTTAGCGAATCTAATTGGGATGACGCACAGTATCGGGTAGTAAAGCAACGACTAAACGGCCTTCAATTAGCAACTTATGAATCAGATTTGTTCCATGATCTTTGTTATCAAGAGTTGCCCCATAAGCAGTCAAAAGCGCAATTGCTTTTGACATTACATCTTTCTTTGCCTCCTCAACGGTTCTGCAATCTCCAGATCTCTTCTCGTGCGGCCTGAAAAAGAAGATCAATTTCGTTTCTCCTTCATACAGGTTCACCGCATCAAATATTGCCTGAAAATATGAATAGTCAGCTTTTCCCAAAGAGTGACCGTAGAACTTTATAACGCGCGTACCATGTCCATAGGTGCTTGCGTTGGTGGGTACTTCAACAATTTTTTCAATATCTGGCGGATTTAATGCCATAACTCGATATGTCTTTGTAAAGGGCACAACGAGCTCATTGCCCATTATGCGAGAACCGTCAATCCCAAATACAATTTCACCGCCAAGTCTTCCGTGTACATTAACGTAGTTGATCGCATGTTCTTTCGAACGGAAATCCTCTGCGACTCGAGTGTAATTAAAGCTAAGGATGCTTTCCTGAATGTCATATTCTTCTTCACACGGTCGCTCATAATCCATCAGTTCAATCATGAGTTTTGATGCGCGGTCTTTATAGTCATCCGACTTCGAAACTGCCTCCTGAAGGTATTTCGAAAACTCCTCTTCAAGAATATGTAGGTCCTTCATGGTTCTATCCAGTAGACTACTAATGGTCCAATGACACCAGTGATTTGGGAGGCGGTGGAACAGCTGAAACGCAACCACCTCTTCAACATTTTTTGAATCAAATTCAGTTGGGTCGTGATTCACCAGAAAGTTAAGGCACTTTGAAAAGAGCGTGCCTTCTGACAATGGCTCAAAGCCGTCGGGTGCCATCCAATTTGAGATGGCACCCTCTATGTCGCACCAATTGGCATTTGGCATGCCCTCTAGTATGGTATCCCATATTGTAAGGGTGTAACTTCGAGCTTCGTCACCTTTGCATTCTCTTAAATCTATATTTCGGGCATTAATATAGCTGCTGAACCCAGACGGCAATCCACACTCTAAGTCGAATCCGTTACCAATGATAATTAGCTGATGCCAATTTGGACGAAAATCAGGAAGATTAAAATTTGGGATATTCATATTCTGATTAATGGCAGGCAAGCTAAAATTCTGCGCACCTTGCTCTGTGACGGTTGTCATCTATTGTTCTCCCTGCGTCGTCTTTAATTGGCAATATTCTACTCATCGGTTATTTAACAATCATTCCTATTTTCGCCTGCAGTTTTTTATCGGCAAATTCTCTTAATTAAAAATATGGCAATTGGTGGACGCGGGCGTCTACAACGTGACGATGAAGTCGAACTCTAACGACTTCCGCGCGAGTTCCATCCAGGGCGTCATGAAGCGCGTGAATGTCAAGGGCGTGCCCGTGGTGGTCTACGAGCCCACGCTGTACGCGCCGGAGCTCTTCGGCTCCGAGGTGACCCATGACCTGGAGGTCTTCAAGGCCGGCTGCGACGTAATCGTCCCCAACCGCTGGAGCGACGAGCTCGCGGACGTGGCGGCAAGGTGTACACGAGAGATCTGTTTAAGCGGGACTAGGGGAGAGGGTTTTTACTGCAACTCTAGCCATACTTAATAATAGTAATGTCAAGGATGATGCCGTATCGGATAGTTCCGATACGGCATCATTTGATGTAAGCCCCAACCCCTCAACCATATATGATTCCTTGCTAGGTATATCTAAGTCCATTTTCATAACTCGAGTCCTACAATTTCCACTAAAGGGCCACCATGAAAATAGAGTCTGAAAAAGACAATACCTCGTTGTTATCGCTATTCTTATTCACGGTTCAGGAATACGAGGCCATTACTGCACATATACTTTTACCGGCACCAAATGACTATTCTTCAATTTCCGATCCGCTCGGTCTTCGTGATTCAGCTATAGAGAATCTTAAGGCGACCTGGGCTGCAATGTATCTGCATGATGCTCCGGCGGAAATACTATTCCGACGGCGAGAGCGTGCAGCTGTGCTGATATCCACTTGCTGCTGCCTTTGTGGCTTGTTCAGAATCAGGCGACCCGTCAGAAGCCAGGGAAACCTGAGGTTCCGCCTGATGTGAAATTGGATTCGCGAGATCGGAATCATTTTTGATGGACTTATTGCCGATTTCGCTTGTTACGCTGTCGACTGAATTGCCCACTGCGCCAGCATCAACCTGCTCTAGGGTGTTTTCTTGACGCCGTTCTTCTTCCGCTATAACCCTTACGGGTATTGCTGCGCTAAGCATAGATACGCAAAGAACTGCGAAGAGCGAGCGGTAAAAGACTCGTTTCATAGCGGTGCCTCTCGATAAGATGGGCGCCAAGGCCCGGAGGCGGCGCCAGGCCAACACTCCGTGTATATGTCTGTGGGGTTATTTTGCGGTAACACCAGTCAACAACAGCGACCTTTTTGAACAAAGTTGGGGAGGGAGGGGATGTTGGTGCACCTAGAATTGGCAGTGAGCTCGTATCGACGGCTATAGTTGGTTATTCAGGATGTAAAATCACAAACCAAGCTGGTTTACTACGGATTATTAATTTGATTGGGGGCCAAAGATGGCGGACGAATCTATTCTTGTTTCGATTCTTGATTCAGTTGCATCCATGCTTCCCTCCCTAGTAGGCACCCTAATTGGCGGCGGCGTAACACTGCTCGCTACGCGTATGACTATCAGGCACCAAAACGAGCTTGAAGACAAGAAAAGAAGGTTAACGCTTGAGGACGATTGGCGACAATACGAAAGGGAGAACCTGACACGTCTTCAAGAAACGATTCAGCACAGTATGCGCGCAAGCGCTAAGTGCTATTCCCAAATGCTGGAGTATGCCGCGACCGGAAGAAATTATATCGAGGCGATTATTGACGACAATGATTCTGAAGCTCAGCGGCATTATTTAGAGGATATCCTTCTACTCAGCGCACGTTTACCTGGAGATGACCTGAACGACGCCATGACTTTGTACCGAGAGAAAACGCGCCGAGTGACGCTTGAGTCGCATAGCGAATCACAGCTGAATGCTGCAATGAACGAACTTTTAATTCAGTATGACGCATGTATGGCGCTTGTGGGGCAAAGACTTCGGCGATGCGTGGGCGGCAATGAATAAATAATTGCCTGAAACTAAAAGGGATAATTGCGGCGGTGGTTTAATCATGAAAATCGAAAAAGTTCATATCAAGGGTTTCCGCAACTTCGACGACGTTGTTGTTGAGCTTGGAGAAAAGACTCTTATTTTCGGGCCTAACGATTCGGGGAAGACAAACTTCCTGCATGCTTTGAGGATTCTTTTCGATCCCAGCCTCTCCGCTAGGGATTTCGAGCTTACCACGTCCGATTTCAACTGTAGAACCAATCCTGATCGAGTGGAGATAACTGCGACGTTATGCGACGTCCGTGAGGATTGCCTGATCAGCACATTCGGCGGCAATTAAGCCGAAGGCAGAACTGTTATTGGTTATTCCTGCAACCGAGAAGGTGACTACAAGTTTCTGGTCGGAAATGAAAAACTCGGCATCGAGCCCGTGCAGTCACGCTTCTATATCAAGCATCTGGTGCTCGAGTATGTTAACAGCACCCGCGACGCCGCCCGCTTCCTAAAGCGCAGCCAGACTGCCCTGCTCGAGGCCGCACGCAATTCGCGAAACGACGACGATGCTCATGACGACGACGTTTCGATCAAAGCGATTCAAAGCAGCCTCGAATCGCTGAACGACGGTATTAGCGGGCTCCATTACATAACCAATGCTCTTAAAACTGTGAACGATGAGATGGCCAGTATGTCAGCCTTGAACGAGGGACGCGAGGCCCGTCTTGTGGCTGGAAACACGGACGCGGGCAAGCTTCTTGACAACCTTCAGCTCGCCTATCTGTCCGATGATGTTCCCTTGACTTTTGGCGGTGAAGGCCGGAACAACCAGCTGTTCTTCTCTACTTGGCTCTCTCAGAGGAACATTAAGAAGCCTGTTGAAAAGGTGAGCATCGTCGCCATAGAGGAGCCTGAGGCGCACCTTCATCCGCAGCAGCAGCGGGCATTGGCTAAGTATCTTTCTGGCTGTATTGACGGGCAGGTTCTTCTAACGACTCATTCGCCTCAAATAGTCGAGCGGTTTGTTTCCGATGCGCTCGTAAAGATGGGCAGCGAGGGCAAACCTACGTGCTCCGGCATCAAGCTCAGAAAGGAAGTCGATGACTTGGGCTATCGTCTTAACCCTATCGTTGCGGAGGTGTTCTTCAGCCGCGGAGTGTTCTTGGTGGAGGGTCCTTCGGAAATCATCTTCTTCCGTGCTCTTGCAGCAGCTGTCGGCATAGACCTTGACAGAGAAAACCTGTCGGTTCTCTCTGTAGATGGCATCGGTTTCATGCCTTACGTGCTTTGCTGCGAGGCGCTTGGGATTCCCTGGGTATTACGCACTGATAACGATGTATTCAAGGTCCCAAATAAGGAACGATATAGGCTTGCCGGAGTTGCTCGCGCATACGGGATCGTCGAATCGCTCGGACGTTCCTGCGTTGAGGCGCTATGGCTGAGAATCAAGAATTCATTGACATGGGATGGCGGACCGGCTGTCCCTGTTGAAGTTGCATCCGCGGTGAATGAGCTGCGCGATGCCCTTGAGTTTGAGGGCATATATCTTTCAGATCGCGACCTCGAGTACGATCTCATTGCAAGCGGTCTCCGCGGAGTTTTGGAAGAGCATTATGAAGTGGATAACCAAGAAGAGCTTTACGCCGCGATGACCGTGCGAAAGGCAGAGGGCATGTATGCGTTCATCTCTAAGCATCCACGCGAGCTGGAATGTCTTGCGGAAAGCACCTTCTGCAAGCCGTTGAGGAGACTCCAACTGCTGGCTTCTGTGGGTCACGGCGATGATTAAGCCTAGTGAGGAGCAGGCCAAGGTAATCGCCTGTGAAGAGTCCGCCGTCATTTCGGCACGACCGGGCAGCGGCAAAACGTTTACGATGGCAAGGATGATAGTCAAAGCATCTGAGCGTCTTTTGAGCTATCAGGGCGTTGTGGCCATTTCATACACCAGAAAGGCTAGTACTGAGCTTAGGGACAGGTGCTCTGGGTTAGGGGTACGTGCTGGCAATTCGTTTTTCGGAACGATCGATGCTTTTTGCCTTGCTATGATTATCCAGCAGTTCGTCCCCCATGTCGTTGGTCGAATGGTCGAAATTGATGTAGTCGATGATGACCAGTCGCTTCCCGCGTCGAGGATCAAAGACCATTGGGTAAGCCCCAACGAGGACCGCTGGGATCTTATCCGCGAAGCACTTTCCTTGGGAGTGCTTCCGGTCTCGGCTTTGAGCGAGGTCGCTTACTGCATGGTGAAACACGTCCCCGCCGTGAGGAGTTTCCTGCACGCCCGCTATAAGGCGGTGTTCATCGACGAATATCAGGACTGTGGACTTGCCCAGCACATGCTGTTCAGAGAACTCGTCAATATCGGAATTCGAGGCGTGGCCTTCGGGGATATGGATCAAGCTATCTTCGCATATGACGGCCGGTCTTCAGTCTTCCTAAATGAGCTGATTGCGGATCCACACTTCAAGACTTTCGAGATTACCGAAAACCACAGGTGTCATCGGAGCATCGTTGATTACTCACTGAGGCTTCTAGGTACGCAAGCGCCTTCTCGCGCCTGTCAAGACAAGAGAGTTGTGCTGGTTAAGGTATCGGGCGACGAAAGAAACATAGCCGACACCATTTGTGAGCATCTAGATGTGATTACCGAACAATACAAAGTTGAGCGCCGCAACGAGTTCGCATTGTTGTCTACATCCAACATGATGCTCGAGCGGTACGCAGGACTTCTCGGCATACCTTCTAAGATTGTTATTTCCACGAAGCTGGACGTTGGCTTTAGTCGGTCTCGCATATTTTTCAGGGAATTGCTGGCGTTTCTGTACTCAAGTGGTTATGTGGGTGATTTTCTCGACAGGTATATTCCTGCAGAGCAAATGCCCCGCGCAAGGTTTACAGCTAACGACCTTCTGCGGGCTCTAAAGAATGCCCCAGATGATTCATGGATCGAGCTATATGATTCCTTTTGCAGCCTAGAAGAGCTGTGTCTTGAGAACGATGTCGACCCGGAAGCGCGATTTGATCTCGGAGAGGTCCTTTCTGATGTCGATGAGCTTAGGGGTGGTTTTCGGCCTGCCCGCGAAGATGAGGTGAACCTGCTTACATACCATAAGGCGAAGGGACTTGAGTTCGACGTTGTGTTCTGTCTTGATTGCTATAAGTTCCTCATGCCTCCTTATAATTACGAGAAACAAGACTATGACGCATATCAACAATCGCTGAATATGCATTATGTCGGGCTTACGCGAGCACGAAAAGTTTGCTATATTCCGCTTGCCGACTGGCGCCATAATGCGAAGAGGAAAACAATGGAGGCAATTCCTTCGGAGTTCCTACAAAAGCCTGGGCTAATGAACCTTCGACGTGAAGTGCGCTGGGGCACCGGAAATGCAGAAGATGATGCCTAGCGTCGAGTCTGACACATATGGGTTTAATATCGACCTGGCTGATTGAGCGGTCCATCTAAAGGGCTAATGCCACATTCGTTTAAAAGATCGGTTACCGCCCAATGAGAGGAAAGCCAATACAAGGAAAGGGATACAGTTCATTAAGCTAGAGTAACTATAATGAATTTCAGCGTAAATAAATAATTTCTGCTGAGGTGCAGCCATGACTGGACGTATCCCTTGGACTCGATATTCAGGTGAGGATGTCGAGTCTGTTCTTGCGACGTTTATTTCTCTTGAAGAGCGTAACGCCATTAAAATTCGACCTTCTAGGGGCGATGGAGGAATTGACCTTATCGTTTACCTTGATGCTGAAACGGTCGATATATATCAAATTAAAAAATTTGCTGAAAACCTAAAAAACAGTCAGAAGGCTCAGATTGAGAATTCGTGGCAGGAATTATCGGCAACTACAGCCGTTTTGCATGTAAAAATAAATAGTTGGCATCTTGTGATGCCATTAGATCCCACAAACGAGAATCTAAGATGGGCTAAGGAACTGGTTGAACCTTCCGGTACAAAATTCATCTGGGATGGCCTTTCAAGAGTTGATGGCTGGGCGTCCAAATATCCAGAAGTAATTGATTACTACTTTTCTAATGGAAAAGAAGAGATCTCTGAGTATGCTGCGAAACTGCTCTCCATGGCCAATCTTCCAGACTGCAGCGATCCAGTCATTCTCGAGAATAGGCTGCGCGATCTTTGTTCCAATCTAGATAAACTCGATCCATACTATGCATATTCAGTTCACGTGCTCTCAGAATACGACAAACGAGATGATTTCTGCACGCGTGCTCCTGGTGTTGTTATGTCCCAAATTCTAGTAACCCCCGGGGCAGGCCGAATCGCAATCGACGTAATTGAAAAGACGCCAATAGCTTCAATGCTGCATCCATTAACGTTTTCAGTGAAAATTATTGCAGGGACTGATGAAGAAAAAGAGCAGGTCCAGAATTATATCGAATATGGCATGCCCTTCACTTCGTTGCCGGCGGAAGTAATTGACCAAGATTGCCAATTACCTGTTGGTCGTTCCTATGAAGGATTTCGAAGGGGGATCATTAAGAGCTTTGACCTGAATACATCAAATTGCATAAGGTCGGCATCGTTATTCTGGGAGGGATGCGGTGAGCTACAGTTAATAGTTGACAAAACCACCCATGGAACTAAAGGAGTATTCTTTTCCGCCCACGATGATACAGAAACCTTCAAGTTGAACTTTAAATGGGATGCAAGTCAGCCCGGCGGCACCCTTAACTACGAGTTTTCATTTAGCAATTTAGCCAATAAGCGTTCTCGAGACGTTGCAAGAACCTATCGATTTTTAAGCGAAGCCACTGATGAAAAGGTGGATCTCCGAATCAATGGCACGAGCGCCCTCTCTTTCAATCTCGACATTAGGGATGATCTGATTGATTTAATCAATATAATATACGGTCTGGCGGTTGCGCTAGAAACCGTTAACAGGGCTGCGGACAGTGAAATGCCATTTCCAGACGTTTATAAAACTACTAAAGGGGAAATTGCAAATCTTAGAGACGCGGCAAGACGCTCGAGGGAGCGGAAGTCGAGATCGAGGCCGGCAAGGCCTATACCGCCAAGGTCGCGGGCGGCCTGCTCGGCAATCATGCCGTCCTTTCCGACGACGGTTACGCCATGCCCGCCATCAAGCTCGCCTGGTCCGAGGCCAATTCGGCATACGTGGCCCTCGACCTCGGGCTCGGCACATACGACCTGACCGTCGCCGGCAAAGCCGCCGGACAGGTCGAGATCGACGGGGACGGGCCGACCTACATCTTGGTCAGCGGCGGCCGCGCCCGCCGGGTGCCCGTCCTGCTCAAGGAGGGCAAGAGCGCCACAGAGGGCGTGACCGGCGCCGACGGCTCGACTGACTTCCTGCACCTCGCGCCCGGCACGTACCGCGTCGCCGAGGTCGAGGCGCCCGCCGGATACGTCGAGGCGCCGGGGATCAAGACCTTCACCGTCGGCGCCGATGGCCGAATCGATGGCCGGGACTCCGGCCAAGCGGCCTTCGAGGACGACTACACCAAGGTCCGCATCTCCAAGCGCGACATCACCGACGAGTCCGAGATCGAGGGAGCCAAGCTCACCGTCACCGATTCCGAGGGCACGACCATCGACTCATGGACCTCGACCACCGAGGATCACGAGATCGATGCGCTCGCACCCGGCAAGTACACACTCACCGAACAGCGCACGCCGACCGCCTACGACCAGGCCGAGAGCATCGAGTTCGAGGTGAGGAAGACCGGCGAGGTCCAGACCGTCACGATGTACGACTCGCCCATCTCCATCAGCGGCGAGATCGACAAGCGACAGGAGATCGCCGACCCCACCGCCAAGGACACCGATGCCAACGGCGACGGCCTGAACACCGCCGAGACCAAGGCATCCGACGACGGCTCCTATGCCTACACCATCGACTTCCGCTCGACGTCGAACACCTGGACCGACGAGTTCACGGTCGAGGACGACCTGACCGCCGCCGTCGACGGCCGTGCTCAGCTCACATCGATCACCACGCCGCAGGCCCTCGAGGACTACGACGGCAAGATGAACGTCTGGTACAGGACCGACAAGACGCCCGATGACCACGTCGACGAGTCGGGTGCCAACGCAACCCTCACCGACGGCCATGAGAACCCCTGGCTGTCCGACGAGGCCACCGCCTCCACCCTTGGCGAGGACGGCCGAGCCGTCGACTTCACCGGGTGGAAGCTCTGGCGCGCCGACGTGCCCACGACCGAGGCCACCGAGCTCGCCGTGGCAGACCTCGGCCTCGAGGAGGGCGAGCACGTCACCGCGATCCGCTTCGAGTACGGCCGCGTGGAGCAGGGCTTCACCACCCGTGACGGCGGCTGGGACCGCGAGGGCATCAAGGACGTCCATGACGACATCGCCAGCGCCGAGGACACCGCCGCCGAAAACGGCTCCCATACCGACGATTCCGGCACGGGGACCGGGACGGCCTATGCGCCCGCCATCGTGCGCATGAAGGACACCGATGGCTACACCGCCGGCACCTCGCTCGACAACTACGCCCGCGTGGACCTCACCCGCAACGGCGGCGGCGACGGCCTCGAGGACCATGACGAGGACCAGGTGACCCAGACGGCGAAGGCCGTCACCGCGCCCCCGACAACCTCGACCAGACCGGCCGCAACGTCATCATCGGCCTCGCCGCGACCCTCGCCGCCGCGGCGGCGGCAGCCGCGGCGCTCATCTACCGCCGCCGCCACGCCTATCCGGACCCCGCTCCCGCAGACGGCGAGGATGACGGATATGAGGAAGACGCGCGCGAGCGCGAATACCGCGACGACCGCTATACCGACGGTTACGACCGCGACCCCTATGGGTACGATGACGGATACCGGGACAGCTACCGCGACCGCTACTGAGAACAGGGCCCGATAGATAGCCCTCGACCGGGGCCCGACGCATATCCGCGCCGGGCCCCTTCGCTTGACATCCCCAAGGAGACGCCCATGAAATGCCGACAGCGACGCCGGATCAAACCGCTCGACATCCTTCTTGCCGCCATATGCGCCGTGTCGCTCACAGCCGCCGCCCTCATCGGATGGACGATCTTCCATCAGGACGCCGTCTATAGGGAACTCTCCATCGATGTCGAGGCGGATGCCGGCGACGGCATCGACTGGGACGGCCTGCGCGCGCGCAACCCGGACATCGCCGCATGGGTATCCGTCGAGGGCACCCCGGTGGATTTCCCGGTGGTCTCGCCCCGGGAAGGCGACCCCAAGGGGTTCTATCTGAACCATGACCTCGACCGCAACTGGTCGTTTTCCGGGTGCCCCTACCTCGACCCGCGCTGCGGGGCGGACGGGCGCCATGCGCTTGTCTACGGCCACCACCTCAACTTCGACGGCGAGATGTTCACCTACCTGCGCGACGCCTGGCGGCAGGAGAAGTTCGATACCCTCGGTGACATGCGCTGGTCGACGCCCGCCGAGGACACCGTGAGCCTCCACCCGGCGTTCTCGATGTCCGTCGACAAGAGCTTCGCCGACATACAGAGGTTCGACTTCGGTGGAACCGCGGAGCTGCGCGCCTGGCTCTCGGCCCTCTCGGCGCAGGCTACGGCGAAGGCGGACGGCTGCGACACGCTTTGCGCAGGCGCCAAGCGCGCCGTCACCCTCGTGACCTGCTCGGCCAACTTAGCGGGCGGCCGAGCGAGGACCCTCACGGTATTCGTCGGCTGATTTTTCCGACAAACATGTCACACCATGGAAAAGAGGCACAAAAGAGGGAATAAAAACGGGTATAAAAAAGGTAAGAAAGCGATAAAGCCGCTTCCCATCTCGATAAACGCACTATCTCGGAAGGAGGTGCCGAAATGGATGGAAGCGCCCAGCTGCCGCCGCCGGCGCCGGTCGGCATAACCGAACTCAAGAACAAATTCGCCTCGATCGCGAAGCGGGTGCATGACACGTCGATGCCCTGCACCGTGCTCAAGCAGGGCCGGGCATACGTCGCCATCGTCCCCGTAGACCCGGGATACAGGGCAAAAGGGAAATACGCCTGCAACCAGTACACGAGGGTGCTGCGGCGCCTGTTCACGTTCTGCCGGAACGCGCACGACCAGAAGATCACGTTCGTGCTGCGCCGCCGCAACGAGGACTACGTCGCCATCGCGCCGCTCGATCCTCCCGATACCGGGGATTGAGCGCTTAGGGAAACCCGAGGGAAAGGACCGGCCATGCTGCCCACCATCATCATCGGAGCGCTCGCGCTCGCAATCCTGTGGCCCTTCATCAAGCTGGGCTATGAACTCATCAAGCTCGCGGGGTCGCTTGTCCTGCTCGTCGCCTCATGCGCGATCGGCGCCGTCGCCCTCATCGGGCAGGGCGCTTTCCACCTCATCTCAGCCTGCCGCCGACACGCGGAAGCGAAGAAGGACGACACCGTGCCGCCGACGGCGGCGAACAGCGACCGCGCCCCCATGCTCCCGGAATATTCCTCGGTGCGCTAGGACCGCACCGGAGGGAACCGGCCAAACGAAAAACCGAACAGGCATATATCTCGAAAGGACCATGCCATGAAGAACAACCCAATCGAAAAGATCCGCGACCTCCTGGCGGAGCCCGAGGCGCGCCGCAAGGCGGCGATCTGCGCCGGACTCGCCGCCTTGCTCGCCGTCGGCGGCGCCGGAATCGCCATCGCATCCAACCGACCAGAGCCGATCGACAGCACGCCTTCGGCCGTAGAGAAGGCCGGCGCCGACGACAAGGAGGCGTCCGGCGCCGAATCCGTCGCCCCCGCCGACATCGCCAAGATATGCCCGACGCTCACGCTCGACGGGCAGGACGTCGGCGCCCCCGCCGACGAGGTCACCGTCACGACCGGCAAGGGCCGCGTCCTCGTGACGCAGCGCGCCGGCGACGATGCCGCTGCGACCGTGGACTCCACCGCCCGCCGCAGCGCCGCGCTCGCCCGCTCGCTCGACGGATGCGAGACCGGCGGCAAGACGATCGAGACCGTCACCTGGGCCGCGGTCGACGAGGGCGGCAACGTCCAGGTCGCCGTCACGAACTCGCCTGCCACCGCACCCTCCGGCGGCACCACCGCGGAGGTCGTCAACGGATCGGGCGGGCATGTGATATCCGACGGCGTCTGGAACTCCGACGGCGTGCATGACGCCGGCTACGAACAGAACGCGGGAACCGTGACCGACTCGGCCGGCGGCAAGATCGAGGCCGGAGCCGCCCCCAAGGCAGACGAGGGCGACAAGTCCGAGACGGCCGAGGACGGCAGCGCGAAGGCCGACGATTCCGGCGCCAAGGCGGACACCAAGTCCGATACCAAGAAGAACGACTCGAAGGGCAACGCGGCGACGCAGGCGTCCGGCGGCTCGTCCTCGAGCTCGTCGGCATCCGGCTCCGCGCAATCCCAGAAGAAGTGGGTCCCCGAGCAGGGGCACTGGGAGACCGACTACGGCCAGGTCTGGGTCCCGAACGTCGTGTACGTGCGCCACGGCCGCTTCATCTGCAACGCCTGCGGCGCGACCTTCGACTCGAAGAACGGATTCTATGCCCATAGCGACGCGATGTATGCTCAAGGTCAGAACCATGGTGGCTACACCGACGACTCATATACCACAAGCGAGGACCAGGGACATTACGAGCAGACAGGCGACCGGTAGGCACTGGGTCGTGGACGTGGCCGGGCACTGGGAGTAGGCCAGCTCTCTTCGTAACGGTTCGCGCGCCGGCGGCCGCCGTGCGATAAAATGACGGCAACGCCATAGTCAATTAAGCAACGATCGGAGCCAGATGATGGACAGCAGGCAGCCCGAGCTCTCGCGGCTCACCCTCATGTGCAGCGACCACGAGGTCGCCGAGTTCACCTGGAACCATGACCGCCAGGCCGTGACCGGCAAGACCCACGTCCTCGATGCGGCGCATGCCCCCCTTATGGCGACCGACCCATCGGGCAACATCACGCGCGACAGGCTCTCGAGCTGGTTCAAGAATAGGGGCATCCCCGATTTCCGCCCCGATGCCGCGGACCGCCTTCGCGCCGTCGGCTACCCGTCGGCTGCCTCCCTCATGGCCTCCGGTTTCGGTGCATCGCTGTCCGACCAATACTGGATCCGCCCCGCCGGATCCGCATCCACATGGCGCGACGTCAACTGCTTCGAGAACGATTTCAGCGAAGAGCTCGGCGAGCTGCTTCTTCCGCACGACGCCTCGTCGGTCCCCTCCCTCATCGAGAAGATCAGGGGCAACGCCGACCTCCTCGCCTCATCGCCCGACGCGGCCCTGAACGGCAACCTGCCGAAACGCTGGACGATCGAGGGCGGGCAGCGGATGCTGGTCAAGTCCGGGCGCGCCTCCGGCAGGTTCCAGGAACCGTTCAACGAGAAGATCGCCAGCGTCCTGTGCTCGCGGCTGCTCGACGAGGGCGACTATGTCGCCTACGAGCTCGAGGACGGCGGCTTCATGAAGTGGACCTCCCGCTGCAAACCCATGACCGACCAGGTCACCGAGTTCGTGCCGGCCTGGGCGCTGCTCTGCTCGTCGAAACGCCCCTCGGACCTCGGGCTGCACGATTTCTACGTGTCCGCCTGCGCCGCCCACGGGCTCGACGTGCGCGAGGACGTGGAGAAGATGCTCACCATCGACTACCTTATGGCGAATTTCGATAGGCACTGGAACAACTTCGGCGTGCTCATCGACAGCGAGAGCAGGGAATGGCTCCGCGCGGCGCCGGTGTTCGACACCGGCGAAGCCCTCTGGTGCGACCGCGAGCTCTCCCAGCCCTTCGACGGCTACACGACCCCGCGGGCCGGCATGATGCGTCCCTTCGCCCGCAAGATCGACGAACAACTCGGCAGATATTGCCGCGACCTGTCCTGGTTCGACCCGTCCGGGCTCAAGGGCTTCTCGGAGGAGGCCTGCGACATCCTCCTCGGCAACCCGTTCATCGCCAACGAGCGCGGCAGAATCGACAAAATCAGGGAGGCGATCGACCTGCGCGCCATGATGCTGACCAGGCACGCCCATGAGATCGGCAGCGCGCGCGGGTTCACCGTGCCCGATATGGGCGCCGTGGGCGCGACAGAGGCGGCGAAGCGGACGGGGCTCCATCTGTAATTCCCAAAAATCGAGCATCGTGCCCGCATATCGGTATGAAACGCTTCCCGATTGGGAAAAAAGGGTTACAAACTTCGGCCCGCGGCCATACCGTGGTCGAATCCCCCTCACCGCTTCTCACCGAAAGGGCCTCAAGGCAGCACGAAAGGCAGCCGGCCTGACCCAAAAGCAGCTGGCCGCCCAATCGGGAGTCAAAATCCGTGCCATACAGCTCTACGAGCAAAACCAACTGGACCTGCGCCGTGCCTCGGTATCCTCGGCATTGGCGCTCGCAAAAACCTTACACTGCAGCATCGAAGACCTCGTCTGGCAACCGATCGTTCTTGAGTACGACTCCTGTTGCCACTGTGATGTGCTCCCCGGCATTGCGTCGCGCGTATAGAATCTAAGCATCCGCACGCCAGCTATGAAATGGAATGGACGCCACATGGAAATCCCCAGCACCCTGTGCAGCAATGTGTACGACTTCGCGTTTTGCCCCGAGCCCTGCTACGAACGCCTGGCCGACCTCGCCGACCCCGAGGACTGGGTCCCGGCAACCGCATCCTCAAAAACTACCTGTCGTTTTCGTTTAGCCGTGCGGTGTTCCTGACCGAGCGCGACGTGGACCAGACCGCGCCGTCCAACCTGCCTTTGGTGTTCGACAACGACCAATGCCTGTTCAACACCGGCCTGTACACGCGTCGCTACGAGACCATCTACGGCCTGTTTGAGCCCAACACCAAGCCCGACGCGCGCCAGCGCTGGTTTTTGAAGGGCTTCTTTAAGGAGAGCGACCCCATGCTGGTCTCGTTTGAGTACCTGCCGTGCCGCGTGCGCTTTGCCGAGGACCCCTCCGAGCTGGTCTTTGACTACCGCTTGCCCATCCGCTCCAACATCGACCACATTCTGGGCGATGAGGAGAACCTTACGCGTATTCCCGCTAGCCTGATGGGGGAGGGCAACTCGCTGCTGCTGCGCCGTGCCTTTGAGGGCGCCGTCGTCGAGGCCGCCCGCCGCGCCGCCGCCAACTACACGCTCGCCGTGCCGCAGTTCTACGGCGGTCGGATCCAACTGCTGCTGCCGCTGTGCCTAACCGGCGACAAGCCTGAACTGGCGCTGACCATCCAGCGCGAGGACGGTTTCTACGCCGCGCGCACCTGCCTCACGCTCGACATGGCATACAACAATGCGCGACTAATCTGTCGCCCCGAGACCTCGTGGATAAAGCGGTAAATGGTGGTTAAGCTGCTGTTTTACCTATTGCTTTGGTTGCTTTGGCTTAGCTAGCATCCACGAATTTAAAATCGGGGGCAAAAAGTTCTTGGTAAACCAGGCGCGGCTATGATAGTATCTCTTTTGCCGAAAGGCGACGGGCGATTGGCTCAGGGGTAGAGCATATCCTTCACACGGATGGGGTCACAAGTTCGAATCTTGTATCGCCCACCATCAAAAGCGCAGGTCAGAGGTGTTAAGCCTCTGGCCTTTTTCTATTTGATACCAAGGGTGACACCAAAAGTGACACCAAATTTTCGATTTTTATTAGCATGGGGTCCTATTTTTTATTGATCGCAAACCCTTCATAGTTCCTACATATTGAATATTATTTTCGTTCGTTGACCAACTATAGAGTGACGTCGTCGAACATTTTGAAAATAGTTCACGCGATCTTTCAATGAATTCTTTGCATGATTCATACGCAATTGTGGAGAAAAAGACCACTGGCTCACAGCTCGTACCAGCACATTCACGCCTCGTGACAACCTTTCAACACATCCCATCCATTTTTTGGTCAGCGTTTGGTCAGCTTCCGGTACTTACCCGCATGATGCCCCAGTAGATAATCGTCCACGACCACAACCGCATGGCCTACGGCCGATACCAAGGGAGGCGCAAATGGACGAAATCGTCTGCGCAAACACCGCATTCCGCTATTGGCGCTGCCCACCGCAGGTGCGCGACCTCTACCCGCGCCTACCCAACTCCGAAGAAGGCTGGCGAGCTCTATCCCAAGCCCCATTCGTAACCGACGTCCTCAAGACCCCGATTATCGCTGTTGCTTCGCCAGGTTATTGCAATCACCACTCGGGATTGCGCTCCACTATTCGCTGGGAAGGGACATCGGATGTCAGCACAACAATCGACACTAATTTAGGCTTTAGTGTTACCAATCCGCTTAACACATTATTTACTATGACACGCTTTGTGTCCCAAATAGATCTCGTACTGGCTATGTACGAACTTTGCGGTTGGTTTTCCGTTTTCGAGCTTGCTCCCGCTGCCGAAATGCAGTTAAAAATGGCGGTAGAGGAGAATCGCAATTCCAGCACGCAGGATCTGTTCGAACTTGGAGAAGGCGAAGACGAGGTTCCTTGGAAACGAGTTTACGCCCGCGCAACCGTAAAGGCCACAGATAAAGAAGGCCAAACGAACAAGCGTGAGGATGGAAGAGAGGTTACGAAACTCAAAGGCACTTCTCTTTGGATGAGAAAGCCGCTCATCGAGCTAAGCGATCTACATCGATTCGCCGACAAGGTCAAAAGTCAAATGTGGGGAAAGCAGTTTTATGATGCCGCTCAGCAGGTTATCGGCATTGCTGCGTCTCCGCTCGAGGTCGCGGGGGTACTGCTTCTAAGTCGTTCTCGACGTCTAGGTGGTTCAGGATTCAGATACGTGTACCTCAACGATTTAACCCCTCTATCCGTGGCAGCCCAAAGCATCGCAGGCCAAAAGGTCTGCTACGGCGACATCGTGATCGTAAACCCAATCCTAATGAAGGCAGTTATTATCGAGATCCAAGGTGAGGTCATTCATGGCTCAGGTGCAATACTTGACCACGATGCGGAGCGCATGACTGCGTTGCAGAGCATGGGATTCGATGTATTCCTGGTGACTCACGATATGCTCAACGATTCAAAGCTGCTAGACACCATAGTCAGAAGTGTCTGCGACCGTTTAGGGATTCGCTATAAAGCCAAAACTGAGGCAATGAAGTGCGCCGAGACGAGACTGCGAGCAAATGTTTTGTGCAACTGGTTGGAAATCGGAAATTAGTCGGCGACAAGGCGCTAGAACTACCTAGTTTGCCTGTTAGTGAAATAATGTCATTTCAAAACTATGCCGGATTACGGGGCTGGACCCGGACTGGCCGTCCATACCCTGCATTTCACGGAATACGCAAGCCGTCTACCTGCGGTTTTGATTTTACCGATTACGGCATGCTCGGGGGTTCCCGGCCTGGCCCCGTAAACCGGCATAGTTTTGAAATCGCCGGGTCGGCGGGAGCGCGATTGGCCCCGGTAATGGGCCTGGCGCCGGCAAGACGGCCGTTGGGCGGATGGCGGCCCGCGCCGCGACTGCGAAATTTTCCAAAATGTCCTTGCATCGCCGTCCGAGTTCCCGTATGTACTTTTCGCACGGGGGCGTAGCTCAGCTGGGAGAGCGCTTGACTGGCAGTCAAGAGGTCAGCGGTTCGATCCCGCTTATCTCCACCAAACACCCAAGAGGGTGCAGAAAACCGTTGAAACCACAAGGTTTCAACGGTTTTTCTGTTGTCTGCAACACGCCGCAAAACAAGATTTTCTCCGCAACGCCGCAACTTTGTAAATAACTGTTTTAAGCTAACAGTTGATTTTCTCGACTGGCTGTGCTATCATATGGTCAAAGCATTTAAGGCCCAAATTTTTTGAACGAGGGGGCAGCTGGATAATGAACGGCGAGACACTTTCCACCCGCTTTGCGTACCATTATGACCTGACTTTGAGCCTGGCTCTCCGGGTCCGGAATTTTCCGCTGAGGACCGGCGCACTCTGGAGAACCGGGATCAATTCCTATAATGAAACGATCCATCTACATGAACAACCCCAACATATCAGTCTGCTGGAAACTGGGAAGAACCACATCAAGATCAGGCTCTCCT
>ENA-OQKR01000201-OQKR01000201.1-human-gut-metagenome-genome-assembly--contig:-NODE-201-length-25575-cov-3.357003_pt1 | contig 25575 bp, 20 predicted proteins | sample MGYA00242803_ERZ504806 | MGnify/ENA primary metagenome ERZ504806 (study PRJEB26092, sample SAMD00036399) | human gut metagenome | host: Homo sapiens | study: EMG produced TPA metagenomics assembly of...
GTAGACTACCGCACCTTCCTCGCCGTAGCCAATTTCATCAGCGAGGAGCAATACTCGTACAGTGCGGACAATGATTCATTCTCGATTCCGGCACTGATGGATTATCTGAAACGCGCACACACCTACTTCCTCGACTTCAACCTGCCTGCCATGCGCCGCAAGCTGATAGAGGCCATAGACTGCTCCAGAGACAATGACGTGGCCTACCTCATCCTTAAGTTCTTTGACGAATACGCCAAAGAAGTGCGCCGCCACATGGAATACGAAAACAAAGCCGTCTTCACTTACGTGGAGCAACTGCTGCAAGGCAGACTGTCCGATGAATACAGCATCGCCACTTTCGCCAGCAAGCACAACCAGATAGACACCAAGCTGAAGGAACTGAAAAACATCATCATCAAGTACTATCCGGAAAAAGAGAACAACAATCTTCTGAACGCCGTCCTTTTCGACATCTTCAATTGCGAACAGGACCTTGCATCGCATTGCCAGGTAGAAGACTATATGTTTGTTCCCGCCGTAGCGCAAATAGAAAAAAGGCTGAAAGATGAACAATAATATTTCTCTGAAAATAGTTGTTGCAGAAACTTCGGTCATTGTACGAAGTGGTCTTGCGGCAGTACTCAAACGTATTCCCAATCTGAATGCGCACCCCATCGAGGTGTCGTCCCCGGAAGCATTGCAGAACTTTATACATCTGCACACTCCCGACATTGTAATCGTAAACCCTACTTTCGGCGGTTGGTTCGACCTGCCCTCTTTCAAGACAAACCATAACGGAAACAGTATCAAATACATCGCATTGGTATGTTCCGTCATCGACAATAACGCGCTGAAAGAGTATGACGAAAGCATCGCCATCTGTGACGATATCGAAATGATTACCACAAAAATCAACCGTCTTCTCCATACCGAAGAAGAAGATGAGAAGGACAGCGAACAGGAAACGCTCAGCCAACGTGAAAAGGAAATCATTACCTGCGTCGTAAAAGGCATGACCAACAAGGCGATTGCCGACAAACTGTATCTGTCTATCCATACCGTCATCACCCACCGCCGCAACATTGCACGCAAGCTGCAGATACATTCTCCCGCAGGCCTCACCATCTATGCCATTGTGAACAAGCTGGTGGAACTGAGCGATATTAAAGATACTTTATAATCCTTTCTTCCACACAGCCTGCCGGAAGAAAGAATGCAAAACCCGTTTCCCCATAGGAGAAAAACATATTGACCTGCCGCTGGAACTTCATCAGTCCGGCAGGTATCTCCGCCACATCCGCCACAAAACAAATCCCCGCTTCACGATGTCGCATCGGAAAACGGGGATCCTTTTATCTTCATAAAAGTGGTTACGTAATTATGACTAACTAATTCATTCTTTAAATCTGATGTTGCAAAGATACGGCATCGCACCCGATGCCGCAATCACCTGATATAGGTATATTAAAGAACAACAGTCATTATAAATAGGTAACGCCGCCATTCAACCATGTATTTCTGCCAGCCCTATCCCTTTGCCACCTCTTCCTTAACCGCTGCGGACAGTTGTTCCAGCGCTTTTTGCAGCACCGAACGGGGACAACCGACATTCAGCCGCATAAAGCCTTCTCCCGGTTTGCCGAACATCGTCCCGTCATTCAGGGCCAGATGAGCTTTTTCTGCAAACAGTCTTGCCAACTTCTCTTGCGGCAGGCCCAATGCCCTACAATCCAGAAAAACGAGATAAGAGGCCTGCGGGCGTATCATACCGATGCCCGGAACATGCTCTTTCAGATAATTCTCCGTAAAGTCAACATTGGCCTGTACATATCCGAGTACCTGTTCCAGCCACTCTTCACCATGCGTATAGGCAGCCGCAGCGCCAATGTAAGCAAATAAATGCCCTTCGCAGAACTCGCCCGCCTCCATAAACTCCCGGAAACGCCGACAGATATCCTCATTCACCGCTATGGCATACGAACTGCCCAATCCCGGCATATTGAAAGCCTTGCTGGGAGCCATAAAAGTAAGAGAATTCTGTGCGGCAGCCTCGGACACTGTGGCGAAAGGATGATGCTTATAAGGAGGTAAGGTAAGATCCGCGTGTATCTCGTCGGAAACGACCATAGTCCCGTTCTCTTTACAAATATCCGCTATCCGACGCAGCTCTTCGACCGTCCATACACGTCCGCCCGGATTATGGGGATTACAAAGGATAAGCAACCTGCATCCCCGGATATCCTTAGAGAAACGCTCAAAATCAATATGATAATGCCCGTCGTACAAATCGAGCGGAGAATAGACCACTTCGCGTCCCAAACGTTCGGTTACCAGGAAAAAAGGATGGTACACCGGAGTCATTACCATTACCTTGTCGCCCGGTTTGGTAAAGCATTGCAACGCAAAGGCCTGCCCGCGTACAATTCCGGGAACAAACGTCAGCATATCACGCGTAACATCCCACTGGTGGCGCTTGTGCAACCAACTGCAAATAGAGGTATACCACTCCTCACAGGCAAAAGTATATCCCAAAACTTCGTGGTCGAGACGACGGCGCAACGCATCCATCACAAAAGGCGGCGTACGGAAATCCATATCGGCCACCCACATGGGAAGCAAATCTTTACGTCCCCACACATTCTCCACGCCGTCCCATTTTACGGAGTCCGTACCGCGGCGTTCAATCACTTCATCAAAATTATACTTCATAAGGTTCAAGCTATTTTAATTGAGTTTCCGAATAAAACGACAGTCTATAAAATTATTCGCAAAAGTACGAAATATCTTTGCTTTTGAGTAAATTTGCCAACCAATTTAAAAGAGACATATATGATTAAAGCCCTGTTTTTTGACATCGACGGTACACTGGTGAGTTTCAAGACCCACCAGATTCCCGTTTCCACCATCGAAGCGCTGGAAGCCGCCAAAGCCAAAGGCATACAGATATTCATTTCTACCGGACGTCCGCGTGTCATCATCAATAACCTCGCCGCCCTGCAGGAACGGAAACTGATAGACGGCTACATCACCATGAACGGCGCCTATTGCTTTGTGGACGATACCGTTATCTACAAAAGTCCCATACCGGCAGCCGAAGTCGATGCACTGACAAGCTTCTGTCACGAACGCAATCTCCCCTGCATACTGGTGGGCGAACACGATATTTGCGTCAATCAGCCGGACGAACTCGTAACAGAGATATTCAACAGACAACTCAAAACAGACCCCATCCCACCCAAACCCTATACAGACAACCATTCGGACAAGGAGTACTACCAACTGACGCCCTTTATTGATATTGAAGAGGAACAACTCCTGCTGCCTTCCATTCCCAACTGCGAAATGGGACGCTGGCATCCGGCATTTGTAGATGTCACCGCCAAAGGAAATACCAAACAACGCGGCATCGACGAGATAATCCGGCATTTCGGCATCCGTCTGGAAGAAACGATGGCTTTCGGCGATGGTGGAAACGATATCAGCATGTTGCGTCATGCAGGCATCGGAGTGGCTATGGGTAATGCCAAAGACGATGTTAAAGCCGCAGCCGGTTATGTCACTACGAGCGTTGACGACAACGGCATAGCCAATGCACTAAAACAATACGGAATAATCGAAAGTTGAGGGTTGAAAGCCAGCTATGCATATGTCCTTCGTACCCGACACTCAGAACAAGGAGTTTCAAGATGCCTTGAACCTCATACAGTACACCCGCCAGTCTGTTTTCCTGACGGGGAAGGCGGGTACGGGAAAGTCTACCTTTCTCCGGTATATCTGCGAACATACCAAGAAGAAACACGTTGTGCTGGCTCCTACGGGAATTGCCGCCATCAATGCGGGGGGAAGCACGCTGCACAGTTTCTTCAAACTGCCGTTTTATCCTCTGCTGCCCGATGACCCCAATTTCAGCTTACAACGGGGACGCATCCACGAATTCTTTAAATACACCAAACCTCACCGCAAGCTGCTCGAAGAACTGGAGCTGGTTATCATCGACGAGATTTCCATGGTACGGGTAGATATCATCGATGCCGTCGACCGTATTTTGCGGGTTTACTCACGCAACCTCAGGGAGCCTTTCGGCGGAAAACAAATCCTGCTGGTGGGCGATGTATTCCAGTTGGAACCCGTAGTGAAAGGGGACGAACGGGAAATACTGAACCGTTTCTATCCTACCCCTTATTTCTTCTCTGCAAGAGTATTCGGACAGATAGACCTCGTGTCCATTGAACTGCAAACCGTCTACCGCCAGACCGACAAGGTATTTGTCAACGTACTGGACCATATACGGAGCAATACAGTAGGCGCTGGCGACCTGCAACTCCTCAATACCCGCTACGGTACGCAGATAGAACAGTCCGAAGCCGATATGTACATCACCCTCGCCACCCGCCGCGATAATGTGGATTATATCAATGACAAAAAACTTGCCGAGCTTCCGGGAGAACCCGTTACGTTTCATGGTGAAATCATGGGCGACTTTCCCGAAAGCAGCCTTCCCACCTCTCAGGAGCTGGTACTCAAACCGGGCGCTCAAATCATTTTCATTAAAAACGATTTCGACCGCCGGTGGGTAAACGGTACAATCGGCATTGTAAGCGGCTTCGACCCTATTGAAGAAACACTCTACATCATTACCGACGACGGCAAGGAATGTGATGTGAAACGGGAATCCTGGCGGAACATCCGCTACAAATACAACGAAGAAAAGAAACAGATTGAGGAAGAGGAATTAGGAACTTTCACCCAATATCCTGTACGACTGGCATGGGCCATCACTGTCCATAAAAAGCCAGGGACTGACTTTCAGCCGGGTAGTCATCGACTTCACCGGTGGCGTATTTGCCGGTGGACAAGCATACGTGGCACTCAGCCGGTGCACATCGCTGGAAGGGATACAGCTGAAAAAGCCCGTCAGCCGCGCCGATGTATTCGTACGTCCCGAAATTGTAGGATTCGCCCAACGCTTCAACAACCGCCAGGCCATTGACCGTGCCTTGAAGCAGGCACAGGCAGATGTGCAATATGTAGCGGCAGCCAAAGCCTTCGACCAGGGAGACTTCGAGACCTTCCTCAATGAGTTCTTCAAGGCCATCCATTCCCGTTATGACATCGAGAAACCCGTAGTGCAACGTCTTATCCGCAAAAAGCTGAATATCATCAACCGGCTGAAAGCAGACAACGCCTGCCTGAAACAAGACATGGAAAAACAGCGGAAGCGCCTGCAAGACTACGCCCGCGAATATTATGCCATGGGGAACGAGTGCATCACCCAAGCCCGCGACGCCCGTGCCGCCCTTGCCAATTATGACAAAGCTTTGGAGCTTTATCCCGAATACACGGATGCCTGGGTGCGAAAAGGCGTCACCCTCTTCAACGAAAACCAATACCAGGAAGCCGAAGAATGCCTGAACCGTGCCGTACGCTTGCGCCCCGCCGAATTCAAAACCGTGTACAACCGTGGGAAGTTGCGGCTTAAACTCGGAAACATTGAAGGTGCCATAGCCGACCTGGACAAAGCCACCACCCTAAAGCCCGAACATGCCGGGGCTCACGAACTCTTCGGGGACGCTTTGATGCAAGCCGGAAAAGAGGTTGAAGCAGCCTTGCAATGGCGATTGGCGGAAGAACTCCGCAAAAAGCGCTCCTCAAAATAAAATCCATCCTTATACATTTGATTTCAAGAAACTTATTATTACTTTTGTAATATACTTTTAAACCAAGTCCGACAATATCATGCTTCTGAAACTTTATGAAAAGAACAACAACCCGGCAGATTTGCAACAAGTAATCGACATTCTGAACGACGGCGGCATCATCATCTACCCCACCGACACCATGTATGCCATCGGCTGCCACGGACTGAAGGAACGAGCCATCGAACGTATCTGCCGTCTTAAAAATATCGACCCCAAGAAGAACAATCTTTCCATCATCTGCTACGACCTGAGCAGCATCAGCGAATATGCCAAGTTCGACAACAACACGTTTAAATAATGAAGCGCAACCTTCCGGGCGCTTTCACCTTTATCTTAAACGGCACAGTCCGTCTGCCGAAGATATTCCGCAACCGGAAAGAAGTAGGAATCCGTATGCCCGACCATCCGATAATACGGGAGCTGGCACGCCTGCTGGATGCCCCTATCATGACCGCCACACTCCCCCATAACGAAAACGAAGACATTGAATACTGCACCGACCCCGAACTGATTGATGAGAAGTTCGGCAATATCGTCGACCTGGTTATCGACGGTGGAATAGGTGGCATAGAGGGTTCCACAGTAGTGGACTGCACCGGTGGCGAGGCAGAAATCGTACGTCAGGGAAAAGGCTGGCTGGACGAAGGATAAAATTCAATCTCCGCATATTCCTCAAAAACATTTCCGGCTCTTATAATGTTTCTTTTTCAAAGAAACAACATATTCTATGAGTACAAAAGAGCAATACTGGAAATATTCATTGATTACCATCATTATCGGGTTGGGGATTATCCTCGCCAGGCAAATCACTCCCTTCTTAGGCGGTCTGTTGGGTGCATTGACCATCTATATACTGGTCAGGCGCCAGATGATTTATCTGTCCGAAAAGCGAAAGATAAAACGGAGCATAGCTGCCACTGTCATTACGGCAGAAGCCATTTTATGCTTTCTCGTTCCTCTGGCATTGGTAGTATGGCTGGCGGTAGTAAACCTGCAGAACATCAACCTTGATCCGCAGGCAGTCATTGCACCTTTTGAAGAAGCCGCCTCCATTATCAAGGCCAGAACCGGATACAATGTACTAAGCGGAAACAGCCTTTCATTCTTCATTTCATCCCTTCCACGCATCGGACAGACATTAATGGGAGGCATCAGCAGCTTCATCGTCAATATGTTTGTACTGGTATTTGTCCTCTACTTCATGCTGATAGGCGGAAAGAAAATGGAGCAATATGTCAACGAACTTCTTCCTTTCAATGAAACCAACACACAGGAGATAGTACACGAAATCAATATGATTGTCCGTTCCAATGCCATCGGCATACCTTTGCTTGCCGTAATACAAGGAGGAGTAGCCATGCTCGGCTATTGGATATTCGATGCTCCCAATATTCTGTTTTCAGGCTTTCTTACAGGTTTTGCCAGTATCATACCCATGGCAGGTACGGCATTGGTATGGATTCCCATAGCCATATACATGGCACTTATCGGCAACTGGTTCCAAGCAATCGGACTGGTCATATTCGGTTCCCTTGTCATCTCGCAACTCGATAATCTGATACGTTTCGTCATCCAAAAGAAAATGGCCGATATTCATCCGCTCATCACTGTCTTCGGAGTTGTTATCGGCCTCTCCCTTTTTGGATTTATGGGGGTCATATTCGGCCCGTTACTACTTTCCCTGTTCTTTCTCTTTGTCAATATGTTCAAAAAAGGATATCTGGACGGAGCAAAATAAATCGCTCCTAAGGTGTAAACAGAACAAAGCACCGGACTCCCCCGAAAGCCTCATAACCGACTTTGGGATGGCAGTCCGATGCCTTGCATATCAGAAGAGTCCGGCTGAATACAACGTACCTCTACGGAAAACGTTTACTTCCGGCCGGTTTCCTCATTGTATTCCGATGTTATGACGTACCGGAGTCAGGATAAACGTAAATTCATAATCAGCATAAGGCACCTGATACTCAGGGCGGGCTATGCGTCCCCAACTATCCTCGCATCCCAAACCGGCTTGAACCTTATCAATGCAGAAGTTTGTCAAATCCGCCTCTTCCACCTCCTGAGAGTGTCCCTGGCGCTTGCTCCAGCCTTCATCCAAAGATTCAATCGTATAGTGTAAAGCCGATGCGGAGAACGGAGCGGCAGCAACTGCCTCTATACCGTTACCGGCTGCATCCAGCATCTTCCACCAGCGGATATCCGTCTTTGTGCCATTCTCCTGCGGACGGATATACGGATAGAACTGCTCCGATACGCTCTGCCGATAGATACCGAGGTCGGTACAATGGTTACGGTCTGCATAGTTCTCCACCGGACCACGGCCGTAGTATTCTACAGTTTCAAAGCTGCGGGGCATAGGCATCTGCATGCCGAAACGGAAGAGGTTGGCTACTTTGGCATTCTTATCGGCAACCATCTTTTGAGTGATTTTAACAGCGCCACTGTTGTTGATAACATATGTCAGACTTAACTCCGCCGATGCTTCCGGCAGTTTATAAGCCGCGTCCACAATCACTTGTCCGTTCTCGGTGTGCTGACTGAAAGAAGTCAGTTTTATCTCCGGATTCTTCCAGACAGCATATTTACGTTGCAGGTTAGCGCCGAAATCATTGTCGGTAGGAGCACGCCAGAAGTTGGGCGTAAGCGCTTCACCTTCCTTAATCATATCCAAACCGTTCACTTCGTATTTGGTCAGGTAACCGGTATGCTTGTTGAACTCCATGCGGAAAGCCTCACCGGAGACAATAAGATAGTTGCAGTCATTCTCCTGTATCACGGGAGCGGGCACTTCCACGTTGCTCAATTCCGTGTTCTTCAAATCCATTGCAGGAGCCTGATAGGCATTCAGCGTCAATTGGTCTTTAGCGACAATATGCCCTGCCGGAAGCAGACCTTCACGTTCCTTCAATTTATAAGACACGTTAAGCAACCACTCGGCACACTGGCAGACAGTTCCCAAATCCAGTTTGACTTTAGCAGTCTGCTGCGGAGCTACATTCAGGTCATCCACACGACCGCTGCGCATCACCTTGCCGTCTTTCAGCATTTCCCACTCCAGATAACAGCCCGAAAGGTCACGGAAGAAGTTTTCGTTGAATACATTAATTTCTCCACGCTGCAAATCGGCCGGAGTTGTCCAGATATTCTGATAGATACGTCCTACCTCGTACATATGAGGATTGGGTACGCGGTCGGGACTGACAAGACCGTTGTTACAGAAATTGACATCGCTGGCATCAAAGCGGTTGAAGTCACCGCCATAGGCATAAATCATCTTACCGTTCTTACCGGTCCAACGAACGGACTGGTCTACAAAATCCCAAATGAAACCACCCTGATATTTGGGATATTTGCGAATCATATCCCAATATTCTTTGAAGCCTCCTTCCGAATTACCCATGGCATGCGCATACTCACACTGAATGAGAGGTCTGTTCATAGAATCATCCTCACAATATTTCAGACAATCGTTATATCCATAATACATCGGACAGAATATATCGGTCTTTCCTGTCTTTCCGGCCTGTTCGTATTGCACGGCACGGCTCGGGTCTTCCGCTTTCACCCAGTCATAAGCCGCTTCAAAGTTAGGCCCATAACCGGCTTCATTACCCAATGACCAGAAAATGATGCTCGGATGGTTGAAACTGCGCTGTACATTACGCTGATTACGCTCTATATGAGCTTTCTTGTAATCGGCACGTTTGGCAAGAGTGGATTCTTCATATCCCATTCCGTGAGACTCGATATTGGCTTCCGCTACCACATAAATACCATATTGATCGCACAAATCATACCACAGATTATTATCGGGATAGTGGCAGGTACGCACCGCATTCAGATTGAACTGCTTCATAAGCTGAATATCCTGAATCATACGCTCACGGGAAACAACATAACCGTAATCAGGATCCATTTCGTGACGGTTGGCTCCCTTGAACAGGACGGGCTTGCCGTTTACCAATACCTGCGCATTCTTCAGTTCAATTTTACGGAAACCCACTTTTATGGGAATAACCTCGCCACTGCCTTGCAAAGCAGCACGTAATGTATAAAGATACGGAGTTTCCGCTGTCCATTTGTGCGGATTGTCAAGGTTCATTACAGCAACCCCGTTACCGCGTACAGTTGCCGTTGCCACCTGCTTGCCTTCGGCATCCAATAGCTCCAAGGCGGTATTACCGTTACCTTTCAGACTGACTTCTACACGCAAAGAGCCGTTTTTGTAGTCAGCATCCAAATCCGGAGTGACACGGACATCCTCGATACGTTTCTTATCGCGGGCATACAGATAGCAGTCGCGTCCCACTCCGCTATAACGGAAGAAATCCTGATCTTCAAGATATGTACCGTCGCACCAGCGGAACACCTGAAAAGCTATCAGGTTCTTCTGTCCCGGTTTCAGGTAAGAGGTGAGGTCGAATTCTGCCTCCAGTTTGCTATCCTCGCTGTAACCTACATACTTGCCGTTCACCCACAGGTACATATTGGAAGTCACCGAACCGAAATGAGCTATAATGTCCTTACCTTTCCAGGTAGCAGGCACTACAATCTCCCGGCGGTATGAACCGACATGATTGTCCACAACAGGCACTTGCGGCGGATTATTCTTGAACTGATTGCGCCAGGCATAACCTACGTTCACGTAAATAGGATCTCCAAAGCCATTCAGCTCCCAAACACCGGGAACAGGCATATCGCACCAGCCTTTATCATTGAACCCCGGCTTCCAGAAATCAACGGGGCGGGCGTCTGCATCTTTCACCCAAAAGAATTTCCAAGTACCGTTTAAGGTCATAAAACGGGAAGAGTGCTCTTTAACTCCCGTCTGTGCCACTCCTTCCGATTCGTAAGCAAAATAATTGGTGTGCATCGGGGCACGGTTCACAGCATTCACTTCCGGATTCTGCCATTCGGTAAAAGACTGCGCGTTTGCCATCACAGCCAGGGCAGTAAATAATCCGGTAACAATTCGTTTTTTCATGATATCTATTATTTATTCAGGTTTGTATGCTGCAAAGATAAAAACTACAAATCAAAACCCAACCGGGTTTTAAGTCAAAAAAAAGAAAACATGGGAAATATATATGTACAAATAGCTATAGAAATAAACAGAGAACAAACAGCCAAAAGAAAATTCTGCAACTCGTCAAAAAAATTATTTCTCAGTTGTTTATCTGCAAAAACATAGTACATAATCCTATTATAAACGTACAAAAACCAGGTGAAACACCAAGGAAAACCTCGTTCCGCAATTGGGGGCTGCCGGGTTTCCAACTGGCAACCGCAGAGCCTGCAACTGGCAACCGTAGAGCCCGCAATTGGAAAACGAAGTTATATATGTAGGTTTACTACATTATACATCTATCAAAATCACAAAAACAACAAGGAATAACAACTTAAAGCAAGAAGCTTTTTTCATCATTAGCCGAAGAAAGTCGCTCTAATTTACCTATTGCATAACAGGAAAAGCGTGTACACTATACCATATTGCGGCTATGATAAAGAAAATGCAATGTTTTAACCGATATTAACGCAATTCATTATACACTACTTTCAATATTGATTATAAGGTAATTAGCATATAAAAGCGGAGAATATACCGCAAAAAACAGTGACGACAAATAGATTGTCATCACTGTCGTCACAGTTGTCATCACTCACTCTATCCCCTTTCCACAGAGAGATAGAGCGTAATTCATGCCAAGTGATGACAAAAAAGTTATCAAACAGTATTGAAACAGTAATATTGATAATGTATATATTGCTGACCTAAGCCCAAGAAGAACGGCTTCCATACGGCAGTCCTTCCGCATTTCAATATCCATTTTAATATTAAATACAAGTAAAGATGAAGAACCACTCAATCTACAAACAGAAAATATCGTATATTTGCACCCCAACCAATTTACAGGCTCATGGCAGGCATCTACATCCATATTCCCTTTTGCAAGATACGCTGCATCTATTGCGATTTCTACTCCACCACCCGCAGCGAACTGAAAAGCCGCTATATCCATGCGTTGTGCAAGGAGTTGCAGATGCGGAAAGAATATCTGAGGGGAGAGCCAGTCGAAACGATTTACTTCGGTGGCGGAACCCCCTCACAGCTTGCCGAAGAGGATTTCCGCGAAGTATTTGAAACCATCCGGAAATACTATGGAATGGAACACTGCCGGGAGATTACCCTCGAAGCTAATCCCGATGACTTGACCGAAGCCTATGCCGCCATGCTGCAAAATTTGCCTTTCAACCGCATCAGTATGGGAATACAGACTTTCGACAATTCCACTCTGAAACTGCTAAACCGCCGCCATAATGCAGCACAAGCCGTCAATGCCGTAAAGCACTGCCGCCACGCAGGCTTCAACAACATAAGCATCGACCTTATCTACGGACTGCCCGGCGAAACGGATGAACGCTGGAAACGTGATTTACAACAAGCCGTCAGCCTCAACGTAGAGCACATCTCCGCTTACCACCTGACATACGAAGAAGGCACTCGCATTTACGAGCTGCTGCAAGCGCACCGTATCCGCGAAGTAGACGAAGAAAGCAGCGTCCGTTTCTTCTCCACCCTGATAGATACGCTTGGCAGTGCCGGCTACGAGCACTATGAGATATCCAATTTCTGCCGTTCGGACATGTATTCCCGCCACAATACATCTTACTGGAAAGGAATTCCTTACTTGGGCTGTGGCCCTTCGGCACATTCATTCAATACGGATACCCGCGAATGGAATGTGGCTTCCCTGGAAAAATACATACATGCCATCGAAAACAATCAACGCTTGTCCGAACAGGAGCATTTGGACCGGACCACCTGCTATAACGAATGCATCATGACTTCCATTCGTACCCGTTGGGGAGTGCCCCTGAATGATATAGAACAGAAATTCGGCAAAGAACTGTGGCAATACTGCTTCGATATGGCACGTCCGCATCTGGACTGCGGAAATCTGGAAATATACGACAACAACCGTCTCTGTCTTAGCCGTAAAGGGATTTTTGTATCGGATGGCATTATCAGCGATTTAATGTTTGTAGAAGAATGAAAGCGTTCCACTCCATTCTACAAGCATTTCTTTTTGTATACTTATAATGCACATTCTCTATCACATTAACACATAATACCCTTTAATATTACATTTGCATTACAAAACAGAACTGTTTTTGTGCATTTTCACAATCACCAATTGATATAAATCAAGAAATGAAGGTAAAACCTGCACTTTTCTTTATTTTCATTTTTGTGTTATAAAACATAATCATACATTTGCATAGGTAAAAAGAAAAGCTAAACGCTTACAACTGTTTTCAGTAGGTATTAGATTTTTATTAGATTAGTTTTTAGGTATAACAATTAAAAAGTAGGTATTATGAAACGTTTTGGATTAACATTAGTGGCAGCCGTATGTCTGTCTGCCAGCACATTCGCAGCAGGAAACCAGCCAACAACTGCAAGTTGGGAAGGTAACATCAATGTAAGCAAGCTGAGCAAATATTTGAAATTGTCCGCTAACCAGCAAAAAGAGGTTACCAACATTTGCGAATACTTTAACGAGCAGATGTCACGTGCCACAAACTCAAAGAAAAATCAGGAAAAGTTGCTACGTAACGCTGTTTACGGTAATCTGAAATTAATGAAAAGAACTTTGAATGAAAAGCAATATTCCGACTATGCAAAAGTTTTGAACGTTACACTGCAGAACAAAGGCATTGAAGTAAAGTAACATGTATTTCCGGCATAGGTACGGAAAACATATAAAACAGAAAAAGGATACCGGCAAATGTCCCCGGTATCCTTTTTTCTGTTTGTCAACATTGTTAGAGTAATGGACATTCAACTTCACATACCAATCATCAGCCTGCTTTCACAAACAGAAACGTTCTTGCAATTCCTTCTTAAATTTCTTCGAAACAAGTAACTCCGTAATTTTATCAAAAGGCGGGTATAGCACACACCTGTTATCCCGTATGAGCATCAGATAATCTATATTGATAATATACGATTGATGTATCTGCACAAAACACGGAGAGAACGATGTAATCTGTTCGGCAGTCATACCGCGGCGCAAAGCCAGAGGCAACTGGTCATTCAGCACGACCTCCCACTGTTTACGTTCGAAACAATAACGGAAAAATCCTATCTCGGCAGGACGCAACGCACGCATATCATTAGTTGGAGTAAAAACGATGAAAGTCTGTCCGATATGCATGGGATTTCCTACCGGAAACGATACCCGCTGCCCGGTGGTTTCAACCTGTTGGGTAAAGCGTGTCAGAATCTCTTTCAAATCCCGTTCATCGAAAGGTTTCAGCAGATAATCGAATGCCGCTTCCCGAATAGCCTGTATCATATACTTGTCGTACGCCGTATAAAATACGACCCTCATATTCCACGATACATAATCGCGTATCTCCTGCAACAGTTCCAGCCCCGTCATGTCCGGCATCTCTACATCCAAAAACAGCAAATCGGGTTGCACTTTCATAATAAGCTTCTTCCCTTTCCTACCATTCCGTGCAGTACCTTCCAAAGAGAAGCGGGCATCTTTCCACAACTCAAAGCTCAAATTTTCAAGAGCTACGTCATCATCATCTACTATAACGACTTTGTATTTGTCCATATTCCATGTTTTGGTCTGGCGAATATAAATATTTTCTCGTTTCCATACAAAACAGCAAATAGGCATTTACGAACTATTCTTCCGCAGCCCGCTCTATCAATAAAAAAAATGCCACTAAACGGTTACTCTTAAATTCTATAATCGTACTTATCCGGTAATAAAAAAGTTACTTCACAACCGGTTTCACCACTCGGCAAAGTGACATTATGTACGGATATATCAATTGCAGCCAGATTTTTCATATTCAAAATCTGGATGGTTTGCATGATGACTTTCATGCCTGTACCCGTACCTCTGTTCCGGCTCTCCGGATGGTAACCGCCGCCGTTATCCGTAATCCTGATGCAAACACCGCCTTCCCGACGATCTGCGGCAATCCACAGATTCCGCTCTCCTTCCTTGCCACGCAATGCGTGTTTCACGGAATTTTCCACCGGAATCTGTATCATCATGGAAGGTAGCCAGACCTGCTCGGGCAGTACATCTCCGGCTATTTCAATAACCGGATGGAAAGTTGCTCCGAGCGAACGGCGCTCCAAGTCGATATACGTCTTGACAAAGTCCAGTTCTTCGGCTAAGGTGACACACAACTGCTCCGCCAGCTCCAGATTTCGACGCATCAGTTTCACCAACGATACCAACTCCTGCTTTTCCTCTTCCTTGCGGTTTACCACCTCCTGATTGAGAACGTTGAATATAAAATGAGGAGACAGGCGGTTGCGGATGTTCTCAAGACGAAGTGTAGAGACCGTTCTTCGGTTTTGGGCAAGCAGCAGATCCCGCTTTTTCCTATTATAAAGAAATAGGAAAGCTGCAATCAAAAGGGCAATAACGGCAACCGCTAATGTCACGAGACGGGTCTGCCTCAATATCAGCATCTCGTTTTCCTGTTTCTGGAACAGCACTTTATGCGCCATCAAGGTAGAGTCCTGCTGATAGCGCAATGTCAAATCTGCCGTACGCATCCTTATACGCTCATTGCGAATGGAGTCGTCCAGACGTTTATTCTCTTTCAAGTAATCATACGCTTGCCTATAGTTGCCGGTTTCTTCGTAAAACTGCTGCAAATACTTGTTACGGATATGTATCATATCCGCATCTATTTCCGGCGAAGCCTTACTCATCGCCAACAATCGCCTTGCCTCCGCAAAGTCCTTGCACTGCAACGCCAGTTCTATCTTTTGAGTATCAATATAATAAAGAGCAGTAGTAGAACCGAGTTCTTCAAAGAACGGCTGGCATAACTCCAGGTATTTGACTACCGAATCGGTTTTATTCAGTTGCAGAAAGCAGTCGCTCAGGTTCAGATAGCTCAGATTAAGCGCCCAAGACATATCGGGGTAATCTTTCACAAGCTCCACTACTTTTCTAAAATAACCGATTGCCGTGGAGTAATCTCCCCGGTAATAATAAGAGTTTCCACGATTGTTCAGGTAGAAATGCTTCTCATCCGGAAACATATCCGCATAATTCTTGCCCGCAAGTTCCGAATAATAGTCGCATTGCTCGTAATCGCGCAAAGCCAGGTATCCTTGTGACAATCCGTAATAAATAGAGATTTTCTTTCTGTAAGGCATCTTCAGCGAATCGCACATCAGCAGAGCCTTTCTATACCAGAAAGCACCCATATCCGGCCTGCCCAAATGGTTGGTAGCATCAGCAAGATTTATCAGGATATCAGGAATCACCTCGAATTTTGTTCCTTTCAATCTTGTTTCATAGGCCTCCTTGAAGCAGACCGCGGCAGAATCTATATAGCCCTTTCGCGAATAGATATTACCCTTTATATTAAAACATTCGGACTGCAAATCGGCCAACCGATGCGAAAAAGGCTGTCTGCTAGCAAACGCCTCAACTTGCCGGAGCAAAAGTTGTGCGGAGTCGAAGTCGGAAGTAGCCAGACAGGTTTTCAAGGCAACAGCAAGATAATTATACCGCACCATACTATCTTTGGTCCTTTCCATTCTCTGCAATGCCTGTGCTTTCATCCAGCGCGGCGCCATCACTACGGAATCGCTGTGAGTGCTGAAAAAAGAATCGAATTCCTGCATTTCAAAAACTCTGCCACTGCCGCCTTTATAAGTACAGGCACCCGGCAATGCCACTGCCAAACATAGAAAGATTAAGATAAGAATCCTGTTTTCCTTACCAACCTGCATCGCATATACCTTATTTTACCGTCACCATAGTAGCTCCAAATCCATACTCCTGAAAGGAAGCATCCTGCGTCTTACAAGTCGGATATTTCCGTTTCAGCTCATCCAGCAACGCTTTACGAAGCACACCGTCACCCTTGCCGTGAATAAAGACTATGCGTTGTTCACGCTTATTCCTATACTGTTCCATCACCTCACGAAATTTATCCAGCTGATAGTTCAATATCTCGCTGTTACTCATGCCGCGCGTATCATCCAACAGTTCACCGATATGCAGGTCTATTTCGATGATTTCATTTTTGCCGCCCCGCTTCACGATAGTCCGGGGTCTGGACGGACCGTCTGTTGCTTTCTTTTGCATCAGAGCATCCTGTAAGTCCTCAGCCGACACATAAACCTGCCTGGCGGGAGCATCATTCCTCACTACATCGTACACCAATGCTGGAGTATCAAAGAAATCGGTAGGCTGAAAAGTATGCAACTTATAGAATTTCACCGTATCGATGCGGATTTCCACATTGGCAGCAGGCTTCATAGCGAAAGAGCGGTTGTCCTTGAACGCCACCAACTGAACAGCTACACGCTCCCGGTCGTTCAATTCCGATTTTTCAAATTCCTCTAACAAGAGTTTCGTATTCGGTTCTATCAAACCATGAGAACGGGCAGTCCACGACTTGCCCTCCGCACTCGAATAGGTATAATACATGCAGTAATTGCTATCATTCACCAAATAAGCCTCAAACGGAGTAGTGCTTACCGCCTTGATATCTTCCGGAACAAAGGCAAGATACACATTCAGCACATCTCCGCCTTTCATTTCCGGCTGACGATAAACAGATACCTGAGGTTGGACCGGACACTCTATCTGCCGTCCGGAGTCCAAAACGGAAGATACCGGCTTCGAGGCTGCCGAAGCCATACGCGCAGCCGATTGCTCCTCCGCCTTCTTCTTGGCTGCTTTGGAAGCAGGAGTAGGAATATTGTAATCATCCGTTTCAATCACCACACATTCACGCACCGGCATCGGAATGTCAAACCCGTCGGCATCTTCCACCAACACTATATCTTTTCCCCGGAATCCCGTTACAACACCGCCACCTACTTCACTGAGGAAGCGCACTTTATCTCCTATTTTCATAATTTCCATTCTGTTTTTTAATCATTATCCGGAAGATACATCGGAACCATTATAAACATACGGTTCAGACATCTTCTTTTATCTCTCGCAAAGTTAGAAATTATTTGATGATTATATACAAACATACCTTTTTGTATTGGCAAGAAATACATTGTGTATCCATGAACCGGAATGACCTTATGACTGATATGTCATTAATTGGCTGTATATAATCCAAATCTTCCCAAATATCCGTACCTTTGCAGTCCCCTAATAAAATAAAGATATGAAAGAAGATCCCAAACATATTAGAATCAGCGAATTCAATTATCCGTTACCGGATGAGCGCATTGCCAAGTTTCCATTGCCCGTGCGTGACCAATCCAAGTTATTGCTGTATCGTCACGGCGAAGTTACCGAAGACATATTCACTTCCCTGCCTGACTATCTGCCGGCAAACAGCCTGATGATTTTCAATAATACCAAAGTTATTCAGGCGCGTCTGCACTTCCATAAAGAAACGGGAGCGCTTATCGAAGTATTCTGCCTCGAACCTGTCCAACCCAACGACTATGCCCTCAACTTCCAGCAAACGGAGCATGCCGCATGGCTCTGCATGATAGGCAATCTGAAGAAATGGAAAGAAGGTGCGCTCAAACGGGAAATAACCGTAAAAGGAAAGCCGCTTACCCTGACCGCCGAACGCGGTGCGTGCCATGGAACCAGCCATTGGGTGGATTTCCGCTGGAACAATCCGGAAATAACATTCGCCGATATTCTCGAAGTGTTCGGCGAACTACCCATCCCTCCTTATCTGAATCGGGAGACACAGGAGAGTGACAAGGAGACTTACCAGACCGTTTATTCCAAGATAAAAGGTTCGGTAGCCGCACCGACAGCCGGTCTGCACTTCACTCCACGGGTTTTGGACGCTTTGCGTGAAAAAGGGGTAGCATTGGAAGAACTGACCCTGCACGTAGGAGCCGGCACGTTCAAACCTGTCAAAAGCGAAGAGATAGAAGGGCACGAAATGCACACGGAATACATATCCGTCAATCGAAGTACGCTGGAGAAGCTGGTAGCACATGAAGGAAAAGCCATTGCGGTAGGGACAACCTCTGTACGTACACTGGAAAGCCTCTATCACATAGGCGTTACTCTGCTGCACAATCCTAACGCTACGGAAGAAGATTTGCATGTAAAACAATGGCAACCTTATGAAACGGCGCTTGAAACAGCAGCAACACCCGCTGTAGATGCTTTGCAGGCAATTATAGCCTACCTCGACCGGCATCACATGGAAACGTTGCATTCCAGCACGCAAATCATCATTGCTCCGGGATACGAATATAGAATCGTAAAAGCCATGGTTACCAACTTCCACCAGCCGCAAAGCACATTGCTACTGCTTGTCTCAGCGTTTCTGCATGGAGATTGGCGCAAGATTTACGATTATGCGCTTGCCCATGATTTCCGATTTTTGAGTTACGGTGATTCGTCTTTGCTGATACCGTAACTATTCTCGGAGAATGTAACATTTTCATCGATAAAACCAACAAAAAGCTCAGAATTAATGAATAGCGACAATAACCAGGAAATGTTTCCTCTTGTTGACGAGCAGGGAAACATCATAGGTGCAGCCACCCGCGGTGAGTGTCACAACGGAAGCAAACTGCTGCACCCCGTAATTCATCTGCATGTATTCAATTCCAAAGGAGAATTATACCTGCAAAAACGTCCCGAATGGAAAGACATACAACCCGGCAAATGGGATACCTCGGTAGGAGGACACGTAGATTTAGGCGAAAGCGTAGAAATGGCGCTGAAACGGGAAGTGCGCGAGGAATTAGGGATAACCGACTTCGCACCGGAAACTGTCACCAGCTATGTTTTTGAATCCGCTCGCGAAAAGGAGCTTGTCTTTGTGCACAAAACCGTATATGACGGAGAGATACATCCCAGCGACGAACTGGATGGCGGACGCTTCTGGAGTACAGAGGAAATTAAAGAAAATATAGGGAAAGGGATATTCACTCCCAATTTTGAGCAAGAGATAGGGAGAATCATTCAACTGTAACAACATAAAAAACACAGAAACACAAAGAAACAGAGTTTAGCTATTCTCTGCATCTTTGTGTTTCTGTGTTCTAAAGAACGGTACAATTATTTTGCCAAGTCTTCAATTACTTTCATAATCTGCTGACCGATTTCTTCGGCTGCTTCCGGCGTAGCCGCCTCGCTGTAAACGCGAATAATCGGTTCCGTGTTACTCTTGCGCAGATGTACCCATTTGTCGGGAAAGTCAATCTTTACACCGTCAATATCATTGATTTCTTCGTTCTTATAGATTTCTTTTACTTTGGCAAGGATGGCATCGACATCCGTATCCGGAGTCAGGTCTACACGGTTCTTTGCCATGAAATAGGCCGGATAAGTGGCACGCAATTCGCTAACCTTCTTACCTTCGTGCGCCAGGTGACTGAGGAACAAGGCAATACCTACCAAAGCATCGCGTCCGTAGTGACTGGCAGGATAAATAACTCCACCATTGCCTTCGCCACCGATAACAGCGCCTACCTCTTTCATCTTGGTAGTTACATTCACTTCGCCTACAGCAGAAGCGGAATATTCCTGACCGTACTTACGTGTTACGTCACGCAACGCACGGGTAGAACTCAGGTTGGAAACCGTATTGCCCGGAGTGTGCTTCAACACATAGTCGGCCACGGTAACCAGCGTATATTCTTCACCGTACATCTTACCGTCCTCACAAATCATGGCCAAACGGTCTACATCCGGGTCTACCACAAAAGCAACGTCTGCCTTACCGCCTTTCATAAGGTTCATGATGTCGCCCAAATTCTTTTCCAAAGGTTCCGGATTGTGCTGGAAATTACCGGTAGGCTCGCAGTAGAGTTTCTCCACATGCTTCACTCCGAGCTGTTCCAGCAGTTGCGGAAGAATGATGCCGCCTACGGAGTTTACACAATCAATGGCTACGCGGAAATCGGCTTTCCTGATAGCTTCCACATCCACCAGGTCAAGCGCCAACACACTGTCGATATGCTTTTGGTTATAAGTAAGGTCTTTGCGATAAGAGCCGAGCTTGTCCACTTCGGCAAAGTTGAACTCTTCAGCTTCGGCAATACGAAGCACTTCATTGCCCTCCTCCTTGTTCAGGAACTCTCCTTTCTCATTCAGAAGTTTCAAGGCATTCCATTGCTTGGGATTGTGAGAAGCAGTCAGGATGATACCTCCGCTGGCACCTTCCATGGTAACAGCCAGTTCGGTAGTCGGAGTAGAAGCCAAATCGATGTCCACTACATCCCAGCCCATACCCATGAGCGTGCCTACCACCACATTCTTTACCATCTCGCCCGAGATGCGTGCATCACGGCCTACTACAATTTTGTTGCTTTTTACTGTACACGTTTTGCGGATAAGCGTAGCGTATGCCGAAGTAAACTTCACAATGTCGAGCGGGTTCAACCCCTCGCCTGCACCACCGCCTATTGTTCCGCGGATTCCAGAGATAGATTTGATTAGAGTCATAGGTTAATTATTTAAATAAATGGTTAGTTATTTCCAGATTTGATATTTCCGGATGTCATAAAAATAAGGGTAGACATATTGCATGGCTGTCTGATGCCCCATCTTGGAAGGAACAATCAGTTTGACATGAGCCATGTCGCGAACATAAGTCAACGGGACAAGCCAGCCTGCCGGAACTGTCGGTGAGGAATAATAAGTCATCATATATCCCTGCAGGAATGTACCTGCAATGGACGAAGAAGTCACCGCATAGCGGAATGCATCTACGGTTTCCACCGCATTCAGGTTGGACAATGTGGTATCTTTGTCAAGAATGCTATATTCCATAAAACGCACCAGCACTTCATCGTTGTTTTTCACAGTGTCGGCTGCATTTTCAGAGCCTTTATCCACTATCTGCATGTACACTCCGCTGGCAAGCTGCACATACTCATTCTCCTCGACGTTGGTAGTAGAATCCTGCGCATAAAATTCGCTTTGAGAGATGACCTTGATGCTTTTCTTTTTGATAAAGTCATTTATACCGTCTTTTTCCTCATCAAGCATTTCCGCATAGGTCTTGCCGTCATCACACGCCTGAAAACCCAGCCGAATGCCAGTAAGGATAAAAAGAATAAAGTAAGTTTCTTCATTTCTGTTATTTAGTAATTTCGTACAAAAATATCTGATTTACCCGAAAGTTAAAAGTTGCAAGTAGAAAGTTCGTATCTTTAACCTTTACAACCGCTGTTTTTTATCCTTTGGCATTAAGCAGCGGTTTGAATTTTTCCAATGCAAGTTCCAGCACTTTTTTAGCCTCTTCCAATGTACCGTAAAATTCTCCGCCGGAAGCATTTAAATGCCCGCCGCCGTTAAAGAATTCTGTAGCCAGCCGGTTGCATGGGAAACTGCCTACCGAACGCAGGGATACCTTTATCATCGGCTTTTCCGTATCTTCACGCAGGAAGCAGGAGAAAACGACATTTTTAATGCTCAACGGTATGTTTACAAACCCTTCGCTATCGCCACGGATATAATTGAAATTGCCTTGTTCCTTCTTAGTCAGCGTAATCAGGGCGGCACGATGTTCCGGATAGACTTTCATCTGCGACAGCACATGCCCCATAAGACGCAGACGGCTTTCGGAATAGGTGTTGTACACTTTCCGGTAAATCTCATCCTTGTCGATACCTTTCGAAAGCAGCTCACTGATTATAAAATAAATTTCACGGTTATTGGAGTTGTACGTAAAGCCACCCGTATCGGTCATCATACCGGTATAGATACATTCAGCTCCCTCTTTGGTGATGTCACTGAAATAGCCCATGCGGCAAATCAGGCGGAACACCAGCTCGGAAGTCGAGGATATTTCGGGATGGGAAATGATGATTCTGCAAAAGTCTTCAGGATTCAAATGGTGGTCTACCAATATCTTCCGCGCAGGAGAAGCCAACACGGCGTCTGCCATAGCATCGATACGGCTGATAGCGTTGAAATCGAGGCAACAGATGACATCGGCTTCCGCTATCAATTTGTCGGCAAACTCTTTATAACGGTCGTACAGAAGTATATCCTTGCTGCCGGGCATCCATTTCAGGAAATCGGGAAAAGCATTGGGAACAATGACAGTCGCATCCTTGTCCTGCGTATTAAGAAAATGCCACAACCCCAGAGAAGAGCCTACTGCATCTCCGTCGGGAGCCACATGGGCAACAATAACTATTTTATCCGCACGTTCCAGCCACTTGGCAAAGTGGTCTATTTTAGATTGATCTATTACTTTGGTCAACATATAGTTACTCGCTATTTTACAGTTTACGTTGCATATCCGGAACAACTTCGTCTCACCTGCAACAAAAGAAAGGGCAAAAGTACGAAAAAGTTTATGATTTATAATAATATGTGCACAGAACCTTTTTCGGAAAGAGGAAGATAAGGAATTCCCAACCGGATACAATCGCTGATAATCCTCTCCCGATAGTATTCGGAAAGAGATGCGTCAATCACTACCGTACCTACTTCAAACAAGGAAACGAGTTCCTGCATATCTCCCTTATAACCGTGAGAAACATACAGATAATCAATAGAAACAGGCACATCGGATATCTTGTTGCCCCAACGGTCGTCGTACAACAGACAGATGCGTTTCCCTGCATAAAAAACGGTTTTGTTACGGACTGAAATTTCAGGAAGCAAACAATCTCCCTCAATCACGTCAGGGCGTTCCAGGCGCAAACGGCTCCAGTAGGAAGAAAGCGAACGTTCCAACCGGGTGACATCGGGCAGCGTATCGGCGCAGACCAGCCATGAAGTGGAGTTATCTGCCAGACAATGCACTGCCGGACAGCCACGGACATTATAAAAAACAATGCTGCGCCGGGGAGCATCTGTGATAAACGCATACGAATGATAGGAGACGCATAGCAGCAGGGCTGACAAAGCGATATATACATTCGCTGCCGTACGCCTCATCCAAACACGGCAGAACAACAACAGGCAACAATAAAACAGGAAGACATCCCATATATCGACCCAAATCCGGTCTATGGAAGCCAAAGGGAGCTGTTCTATCCAACGGAGCAAAGCATTCTGCATCCTTAGCGGTATTTCTACCACATCGGCAAAGAGCTGTTGCAAGACAGGAAAAGGAGTCAGGACAAGCAATATAACAGCCGCATACACAATCAACGAAACCAACGGGATTACCAACAAATTAGTCAAGAGGGAAGTGTGTGGAAAAAGCGTGAAAAAATAAAGCATTACCAACGGAGCCGTTCCTATCTGGGCGGCAACGGAAACAGTAACCAGCCCCCACGCCTTACGCAAAAGGCGGTTCTTCACCGATAACAACCCGTACAGCCCGGGTTGTAACAGTACAATAGCTGCAACAGCCGAAAAAGACAACTGAAACCCCACATCGAACAGCCACACGGGGTTAAACAGCAGCATCAGGAAAGCCGTAACCCCCAATGTATTCAAAGTAAGCTTCCGGCAGGCAGGTATCAGCATGGAGAGTAATCCAAATGAGCACATGACAACCGCACGTACCACGGAAGAAGACAACCCTGTAAGGAAAGCAAATCCCCACAACAAGAGGATTACAGACAGAAACAAAAACGGCTTTAAAAACCGCCACCTAATCCACAAAGGAGACAGGACAAACAGCAACAGGGCGGAAATAAAGCCGATATGCAGCCCGGAAAGTGCCAGTACATGGCTGGCTCCGGCAACCGAATACGTCTCTACGATACTCTCACTCAGCTCTTCTTTGTCTCCTATTGTAAGCGCAGAGAGTACCGCCAATTCATCTCCCCGAAACCCCATATCCCGATATAAAGCAACCAGCCTGCTCCGGCACTCCAAAGCCTGCTGACGAAAAGCGAGAGTGCTGTCGCAACCAATCGCACACCAATGTCCGGCATGTACATACGCTGTTCCGCTTATCCCTTTCCGAAGAAGATAACGGGCGTAATCGAACTCATCCGGATTACCGTTATTGGCAGGTGGAGACAAACGGGTGCACACCAGCAGTTCATCCCCTCTTTTCAAGGAATATGCCGCCGTATCTTTAGGAAAATAAACAAAAAACTCTTTTCTGAAAAGTTATATAAAAATGTATCTTTCAACACTTCTCCCCGCAAAGCAACGCGAAATAAAATGCTGTTTTTCTTGATTTCCGGCTTTGTCGTAAGAGTAATCCGGTAAGTGAAAGGTTTTTCCGTATTCGGGAATATATATTCGGCTTGCTTCAACTGCACGCTCACTAAAGTCCACCCCAATACAAAACACGCCAAAAACACGACAGCCCCATATAGCTTGCAAAGAACATAATACTTACGGCCAAGAATATATGTCCCTATCAACAGCAGTATGACAGCTATCCACCAACCGGCGGACAGTATGCAAGGACATTTATCCCCATATACTATTCCACCAACCAACGGCATCAACAGTCGCAGGAAAGGATACCGTTGCAAGTTGTCTGTTATCAATAAATATTACAGATTTTTCAAAGCACGGATTGCTTCTGTAGGGTCGGGAGCAGAAAATACGGCATTGCCGGCAACCAAGGCATCGGCTCCTGCATCTACCAGACGGGAGCCTGTATCCAGATTGACACCGCCGTCGACCTCTATCAAGGCTTCCGAACCGGTCACTGTTATCAGTTCGCGTAACTCACGTACCTTATCAACAGTATGTTCTATAAATTTCTGACCGCCGAATCCCGGATTCACCCCCATTATCAACACCATATAGACATCGTTGATAATATCTCTCAGCATAGATACCGGAGTAGCCGGATTGATAGTAACCGCCGGCAACATTCCCGCTTCGCGGATTTGCTGCACTACCCTATGCAAATGCGGGCATGCCTCATAATGCACGTTCATTATACGTGCCCCCAACGCCTTTACTTCCGGAATGAACTTTTCCGGCTGTACAATCATCAGATGCAC
>ENA-OQKR01000202-OQKR01000202.1-human-gut-metagenome-genome-assembly--contig:-NODE-202-length-25564-cov-3.817431_pt1 | contig 25564 bp, 30 predicted proteins | sample MGYA00242803_ERZ504806 | MGnify/ENA primary metagenome ERZ504806 (study PRJEB26092, sample SAMD00036399) | human gut metagenome | host: Homo sapiens | study: EMG produced TPA metagenomics assembly of...
ACTATGCTGTATCTCACTAGCCTGAGTAGCATATAGGTCTATCTGTTTTAAACGGGAATCAAAAGTCTTACTAATAATTTTTGTAATATTCATTTCTGCTTTAACATAATAATGTTTAGTCGTGCAAAAGTAACTTATTTATCTTTTTTTTCTATCTTTACGACGGAAATAATCGTTAAAAATTGACGGCTTTCATATAATCTCCGAGTTTTAGACTAAAAATGCGACAATGAGAATCGGAATTTTAACATCAGGGGGAGATTGCCCCGGTATAAATGCCACTATTCGTGGCGTGTGCAAAACTGCCATTAACTACTACGGTATGGAAGTGGTAGGTATTCATAGCGGCTTTCAGGGGTTGCTCACAAAAGATGTAGAATCCTTTACAGATAAATCTTTATCGGGTTTGCTGAATCTTGGTGGAACGATGTTGGGGACTTCCCGCGAGAAGCCTTTTAAAAAAGGAGGTGTTATTTCGGATGTCGATAAACCTGCACTGATCCTTCAGAATATTCGGGAAATGGGATTGGATTGTGTTGTCTGTATCGGCGGAAACGGAACGCAAAAGACGGCTGCCAAATTTGCTGCCATGGGTGTAAATATCGTTTCGGTTCCTAAAACCATTGACAACGATATCTGGGGGACGGATATCTCTTTTGGTTTCGACTCGGCTGTAAGTATTGCTACGGACGCTATTGACCGGTTGCATTCTACTGCAAGTTCTCATAAAAGGGTGATGGTGATTGAAGTCATGGGACATAAAGCGGGTTGGATTGCTTTGTATTCCGGTATGGCAGGAGGGGGAGATGTTATTCTTGTGCCTGAAATACCTTATAGCATTAAAAACATAGGAAACACTATTCTGGAAAGATTGAAAAAGGGGAAACCATACTCTATTGTAGTAGTAGCTGAAGGCATTCAGACGGACGGTCGTAAACGTGCTGCGGAATACATTGCACAGGAAATAGAGTATGAGACGGGTATTGAAACCCGTGAAACCGTATTAGGGTATATTCAACGTGGTGGTTCGCCTACTCCTTATGACCGTAATCTCTCTACCCGAATGGGCGGACACGCGACGGAACTGATTGCCAACGGGGAATTCGGGCGTATGGTTGCACTAAAAGGAGATACTATCGCTTCTATCCCTTTGGAAGAAGTGGCTGGGAAACTAAAGTTGGTTAGTGAAGATCACGATCTGGTGATTCAGGGACGTCGCATGGGGATTTTGCTTTTGGATAGATTCCACGATCGGTTCTGCCGTAATCTCATTGTCGAACTCATTTTCTTCCAATATATTGTCATTCAGTAATTCGATATCAGAGTCTGCATCCATTTCGGGTTCAGGTTCGGCTGCCATTGCTGATTGCTGCATTTTTGGTTTTCGTTGACGGTTGCCATGAAAGTCGGGTCCTTTACTTTCTTTATAGCCATCTGGGCGGCATTCTGTTGGGATTCTTTCTTGGAATATCCGGTTCCGGTTCCGGCAGGAAGTCCTTCAATGCGTACTTCTGTCTGGAAAACAGGATTGCTGTCCTGATCAAGGAATTGCTCAATCAGTTCAAAGAAACCTCCAGTTTGCTCTTTTGGCTCCATTCGATCAGTTTTGATTTGAAGTTTACTTCTTTACGGGAGATTTTATCCAGATCGATATAACGATTAATGATTCGCTGCTCCATAAACTGTTTGCAGCGTTCATATCCCTGGTCCAGGTAGATCGCTCCGATAAATGCCTCAAAAGCATTGCCGTACATATAGCTGTTGTGCGACGAAGAACGGGTGGAATACTTAACCAGTTTGTCCAGCCCTATTTCTACAGCCAGTTTGTTTAGAGTTTCCCGTTGCACGATTTTTGAGCGGGTATTGGTAAGAAAGCCTTCCCTGCGTCCTTCAAAATGCTTATATACTATATCACCGACAATGGCATCCAAAATGGCGTCGCCTAAAAATTCCAGCCGCTCGTTATTTAACGGACGTCCTTTTTCGGAACGGATGGAAGTGGATTTGTGAAGCAGTGCCTGCTCATAGAACCGGATGTTACGGGGAAAGAATCCGAGTATCTTATAAAAACAAAAATAAGACTCTCTGTCCTTATGGAATAAGAGCCTTATTTTATCTATTTGATTACGTAACACGACCGTATTATTCTGCGTATTTCTTGAAAATAACACATGCGTTATGACCGCCGAATCCAAACGTGTTGGACAAAGCTACATTCACTTCACGCTTCTGAGCCTTGTTGAACGTAAAGTTCAGGTCATAGTCGATGTTTTCGTCGTTATCACCCTCTTCGTGGTTGATAGTCGGAGGAATAATGCCATTCTTGATGGCAAGAATACTTGCGATGGCTTCCACCGCACCGGCAGCACCCAATAAGTGGCCTGTCATGGATTTGGTTGAACTGATGTTCAACTCATAAGCATGCTTGCCGAATACTTCCTGGATAGCTTTCACTTCCGAAATATCACCAACAGGAGTAGATGTACCATGAACGTTGATGTAATCTACTTCTTCGGGTTTCATTTCTGCATCTTCCAACGCATTTGTCATTACCAGTTTGGCTCCCAGACCTTCCGGGTGGGAAGCTGTCAGGTGATGCGCGTCGGCAGACATACCTACGCCGGCAACCTCTGCATAAATCTTGGCACCACGTGCTTTAGCGTGTTCCAGTTCTTCAAGAACCAGACAGCCGCCGCCTTCACCCATGATGAAACCGTCGCGGCTTGCGCTGAACGGGCGGGATGCAGTCTCCGGAGAGTCATTGCGGGTAGATAAAGCGTGCATAGCGTTGAAGCCACCTACACCGCAGGCTGCGATAGCTGCTTCCGAACCACCGCTGATGATGGCATTTGCCTTACCCAAGCGGATGAGGTTGAATGCATCGGCAATGGCATTGGTAGAAGTGGCGCATGCAGAACAAGTCGCATAGTTAGGACCATGAAAACCGTACAGGATAGAAATTTGTCCGGCAGCAATATCCGAAATCATCTTGGGGATGAAGAACGGATTGAACTTAGGACCGTTTTCTTTATGGAGGGCATAGTTACCTGCTTCTTCTTCAAATGTACGGATTCCACCAATACCGGCGCCAAAGATGACACCGATCTTGTTCAAATCCTCATTTTCGACATCAAGACCGGAATCTTCTACCGCTTGCTTGGCTACACCAATGGCATATTGGGTATACAAGTCCATCTTGCGTGCCTCTTTGCGGTCGATATATTGATTGGCATCAAAGTTTTTCACCTCGCATGCGAATTGGGTCTTGAAAAGTGATGCGTCGAAATGAGTAATAGGTCCTGCTCCACTAACCCCATTCACGAGATTTTCCCAGAATTCGGGTACTGTGTTGCCAATGGGAGTAATGGCGCCAAGACCTGTTACTACAACTCTTTTTAATTCCATACTAAGATATGAATGGATTAAGATTACTTAGCGTGTTCTTCGATGTAAGATACAGCATCACCTACAGTACCAATCTTCTCAGCTTGGTCATCAGGAATAGAGATACCGAATTCTTTTTCGAATTCCATGATAAGTTCTACAGTGTCAAGAGAATCTGCTCCCAAATCGTTAGTGAAGCTAGCTTCGTTAGTAACTTCTGATTCTTCAACGCCTAATTTGTCGACGATAATCGCTTTCACTCTTGATGCAATTTCAGACATAACTTTAAGTTTTTAATTAATAATTAGTTTTATTTCTTTAAATTTGCGGTGCAAAGGAATGAATATTTATCGTTCCTCGCAAATATTTGATGAATTAAATGCATCTTTTTGCACATTTTTCACGGTTTTGTGCAGGATTTGGAGGGTTTATGAGTAAAAACATTGCTATTTTCGCTTCCGGCAACGGGACAAATGCAGAGAATATCATCCGTTATTTCCAAAATAGCGAATCGGTGAACGTAAAGCTGGTTTTGGCAGATAGGGAGACTGCCTTTGTTTTGGAACGTGCACGTAGACTGAATGTTCCGTTTGCCTGTTTGGACAAGGCCGCATGGGCGGATGGTACGGCTGTATTGTCTTTGTTGGAAGATAAAGGAATAGATTTTATTGTCCTTGCCGGTTTCCTTGCACGTGTGCCGGACTGTATCTTGCATGCTTATCCTAATAAAATTATAAATATTCACCCTTCCTTATTGCCTAAATTTGGCGGTAAGGGAATGTATGGCGGGCATGTGCATGAAGCTGTGGTGGCTGCCGGTGAAACGGAAACCGGTATTACCATACATTATTTGAATGAGCATTTCGATGAGGGCGAAATTATAGTGCAGTACAAATGCCCTGTCCTGCCGCAGGATACGGCAGAAGACGTGGCAAAGAAAGTGCATGCGCTGGAATACGAATATTACCCGAAAGTTATCGGCGGTTTGTTGTCGGAAGTGTGCTGATAACCTTTCGGGATATTGTTTTTGCGGAAAGAAGCGGCATGCTATTCCGGATGATTCACAATTGTGTATGCTTCTTTCTCTCTTCTTAAAGGATAGTCTCCCCGTAACTTCTCAAATAGTTCCGGATGCGTTTTGAGCGCATTGCTGTCTTGTCGGGGATCGTACATTTGTAGATAGGCGGCCGATAGGGTATCTGCTGTAATGCGCGGTTGGCTTGGGGCAGGAGGAATAATCTGATAGTCTGCCTGTACATTGAAATACCGGCATAGGGCATCCAGCGACATGCGGGTTGCATTGGCTTTGCCGTCTGCCGAATAGCCGGCGATGTGCGGTGTGCCGAGGAATACCTTATCCAATAAGGTGAGGTTTATAGCCGGTTCATTTTCCCAGACGTCAATGATAGCATCCGAAACCAGCCCTGTGTCCAAAGCGTTCAGCAGTGCACCGGTCTCGATTATTTCTCCGCGTGAAGTGTTGATGATAACAGGCTTCCGCTTTAGCGATTGGAAAAAGGCGTCGTCGGCGAGATGACAGGTCTTGTATTTGCCTTCCCTATATAAAGGTACGTGGAAAGTGAGTATGTCGCATTCTTCGGCGAGTGTTTGCAGGGACGAAAAGCCTTGTTTCCCTTCTTTGTCCTCACGGGGAAGGTCGTTCAGTAAAACGCGCATCCCCAATTCCTGTGCCACTTTTGCAACTTTGCTGCCTACATTGCCTACTCCGATAATGCCGATAGTAACTTCCGGTAAATTGATACCTTTCAGCGTTTGCAGCAAAATTAAAGATGATTGCAGGTATTGGGCTACGGAGGCGGAATTGCAGCCGGGAGCATTTGTCCATGTAATACCGGCTTCGCGGCAGTATTCCGCATCGATATGGTCGAAGCCGATGGTTGCCGTAGCGATAAACTTAACCTTGCTACCTTCCAGCAATTCCCGGTTGCAACGAGTGCGTGTACGGATAATAAGTGCATCCGCATCTTTCACCAAAGAAGGGGTGAAGTCTTTTCCCGGTGCGTAGACTACTTCATCGGCTATTTTTTCAATGGCTTCCTTTATAAAAGGTATTTTATCATCGACAATTACTTTCATGATGCTTTTGTTTTATTGCAGGCAAAGTTAGAAATAATTCATGAGAACAGACATTTCTGATATAATAATGCATACCTTTGACAGATTGTTTAAAACATAAATTGATATACTGATGAAAACACTGATTGGCTTTGAGGAAATAGAGGATAAGATAATTACTCTTCGCGGGCAGAAGGTTCTTTTGGACAGGGATGTTGCCACTTTGTATGGGGTGGAGACGAAACGTGTGAATGAAGCCCTTAGAAACAACCTTGATAAATTTCCCAAGGATTATTGTTTTACGTTGCAAGTATCTGAAAAACAGTATCTGGTCGAAAATTTCGACCGGTTCTCCGTGTTGAAACATTCTACAGTTGAACCTAAAGCCTTTACAGAGAAAGGTCTTTATATGCTTGCTACCATTCTGAAAAGTTCTCGTGCTACAAATGCAACGTTTACGATTATCGAGACTTTTGCCAAACTGCGCGAACTCTCCCGTACCTTGAACAACCTGCCGGATGCTTCCGAAGAGCAGCAGAAATCCTTGTTGGAGAAAAGCGGTGATTTGTTCTCCGATTTATTGGATAATAATCTTCAGGCAACAGACTCGGAAACAACGATTGAACTGAATCTCGCCGTATTGAAAGTAAAGCATACGGTAAAACGGAAAGCAGATAAGGAATAAATGAGGCAAACTGTTTGGCTGTGTGCAAAATATTGTATAGTTTTGTCAACTTGTGGGAATTTTGCAGCTTGTTGAACAAAGACTAATTAATTATATCCAATGAAGTGTATTCATATCATTACTCCTGTAAAGGACTCCATTGAATTGACGTTGCAAACGGTGGAAGCCATTGTTGCATCCGATTTTCAGACGCCGTTTACCTATACCGTATATAATGACTTCAGTACAGAAGAAAACACGGCTAAGTTACAGGATGCATCCGAAAAGCTGGGCTTTGAATTGGTAAATCTTGCGGAAATAACGGATCATCCCTCACCGAACTATCTGCTGGTATTGCAAATGGCACAGCAACGTGCCATCGAGGCGGAGGCAGGTTTGATAATCGTGGAGTCGGATGTTGTGGTAAAGAAGAATACATTGCAGGCTTTGTTCAACGGAGCGGCAGAACGGGCGGACTGCGGTATTGCCGCTGCCGTCACAGTCGATGAGAAAGGAGAAATCAACTATCCCTATCTTTTTGCGAAAGGTAAGGAAAACCAGGTGTTTCCGGAGAAAAAGCATTGCAGTTTCTGCTGTTCCTTGCTGACATTGAATTTCCTGAAAGCATTCGACTTCCATCAGTTGAATCCTGAAAAGAACTGGCATGATGTAACTGTTTCGCATCAATCTTTGAAAGAAGGGTTTAAGAATTACCTGTTTACTACGTTGCCGGTATTGCATCAGCCCCATGGCAGCCGTCCGTGGAAACAATTGAAATATAAGAATCCGTTGAAATATTACTGGTTGAAGTATACAAAGGGGTTGGATAAAATCTGATATATTTATGAAATCTGAAATGAGCCGGAAATCCGATATGTTTCATCCTTATACATTAGTTATTCACCCGGACTTTAAGGAGTTGGGAGATTTTATCTTGTCTTTGCCGGAACGTTTTGAGAAAAACGAAGGTATCGTTATTCATAAAGGACGTAATGAATTGAGAAAGATGGAATATGGCGGTCGGGAGTATGTTGTTAAATCTTTTCACCGCCCGAATATCATTAATTGCTTTGTGTACGGTATTTTCCGTCCATCCAAAGCGAAGCGTTCTTACGATCATGCCGAACTGTATCTTAAGATAGGGGTAGGGACTCCGCAACCGGTAGGATATTTCAATGTGCGCAGCGGCCTTTTGTTCGATAAAAGTTACTATGTGAGCTGTCTGTCAACATGTCCGTATGTCTATAACGACCTGTTCAGGCGGAAGTTTGACTATGAAGAGGAAGTTTTGCGTGAGATAGGGCGGGTAACTGCCGTTCTCCACGAACATGGATATGCCCATAAAGACTACGGACGTGAAAATATCCTGTTTCAGAAAACACCGGAAGGCATTAAGCTGGAGATTGTCGACTTGAACCGTATGTTTGTCGGAACTATCGGCATGAAAGCCGGTTGCAAGAACTTCGAACGGTTGCCGGCTACCCCGCAGATGCATCGCTGGATGGCGGAGGAGTATGCAAAGGCCCGCGGTTTCGATGTGGAAAAGTGTTTTGAGCTGATGGTTGCTTACAGAAGTACTCAGCCGGGAAAGATTGATAATCTTTATTAAAATCGTCATGAATATTATAGCCGTAGTTGTCACTTATAATCGGATAGAACTGTTGAAGAGAACGGTTCGTTGCCTGCAACAGAATAAGCCTGTTTCCTCAATTGTAGTTGTCAATAACGGCAGTACGGATGCTACTGCCGAATGGCTGAAGACCCAATCGGGACTTACCGTTATCAATCAGGCTAATGTGGGGGGCTCCGGTGGTTTTTACACCGGTATGCAGTATGCATATCAGGCAGGTGCGGATTGGATTTGGTGCATGGATGATGATGTTTTTCCGCGTGCCGATTGTCTGGAACGGTTATTGCAGCATGCCGGTCGGGAAGATATAGGTATACTTGCTCCGCGCCGTTTGCAGGAGGGGAAGCTTTTCACGCATGAGTTTCAAGGGTATAACTTGACGAATCCTTTTGCTTCCATGTACACCGGGAAGCTGGCGAAACAGACTGTAACAGGGCCTGTGGAGATACAAGGAGCGGCTTTTGAGGGACCGTTTATCCGGCGTGAGGTTGTTGGGAAGATTGGCTATCCCAATAAGGATCTGTTTATCTTTTGTGATGATACGGACTATTGTCTCCGTACGGTACAGGCGGGATTCAGAATTCTGTATGTTCCTGATGCGCTGATGGATAAGGAGAAGTTTTTCTCGAATGACAGTTGGAGCGAACGGAGTAAGAAGAAAAAGTGGAAACGTTTCTATCAGGTACGTAATTCCACTTATTTGAGCCATCATTATGGACGTAATTGGGCAGTAAGGTATCTTCGCGGTTTTAATGGAGTGGCGGGCTATATTTTGACGGCTCTTGTCACTTGTCCGTTTACCGATGCTTACCGATGGAGTGATATCCCTAAACTGTGGAAAGCTTATTGCGACGGGATACACGAAAGGCTGGGGAAGATAGACTGATTGACCGGTTGTCAGAATGCCTTATCGGTCAGGAGATGGGCATAGATTGTCTTTTTCCCGTTGCGGGTTTGCATGGCAAATGCTTTCTTGTAAGTCAGCTTGTGGAAATGGTATTTGGTATAAAACGTTTCCATTGCTTTTTTATCATATTCCTGGTTTAAGCATTTAGAAAGATTACTCATGGGCTGTATCGGAATATTATTCACCATTTTCGATACGGCAGGAATATGTTTGTATGCTAAGGCAAAGAGGTAATCGATAAAAAGATAAGTTACAATCCGGTTGTTGTTTTTCCAATAATTGTAGAAAGCATCCAGGATGAAAGAGGGGAGAATATTGCCTTTACCGCAAGCAAGAAAGAAACCGGTCCATTTACCTTTTACCACGTTGCAGTTATTGGGGATGTGATGATGGCTGTAGTATGGCAGGCTCGTGTTGATTATCGAGTCTATATCTTTTGTGAGCAATATTGTGCTATCCAGCCATATGCCTCCATGCCGTTTTAATAAATTCATTCTTAGCAAGTCGGAAAAATGCGTGATTGTCATTTCGCGTTTGTACAATCTCTGCATGATAAAGTCGGGCATTGTTGCATATTCCTGAAAATTTTTCTCTGTTATCAGGATTACGGGGTGGTTGTCTGCATGCTGGCATATGGAGGAATAGCATACTTTTACTATGTCGGGCATCTTCTTTTCTCCTTGCCACCAGCACACCCATATTGGAGATGTTGCACCGATAGGTTCTTCCTTTTGGGGTGTTTGTTCCTTATAATGGTCAAGAACCTCATTTGTCTTATATCTGTAAAGTATAATGAGGGTAAGCAGATTAATGTTTTGCCTTTTAGATTATAACTTTTTGATCTATTTTTCTCAAGAATAACCTTAATTCTTTCATCGTTTCAGTAGCTTGTTTAGAATATTCCGAATGGCTTTGCTAATAAGTTTCAGGCGGTTCCTTTTTTTTAAGGAACAGATATAGGATGCTCCTAAGATGGTGTTCTTATCCCGGAATATTATTTTGGGATTGGGGGAACCGTCCATTCTTGTGGGCGGCCATATTCTGTACTCAGAATTTTAATTTGCTTATCCAGCAGATATTTGTTCAGGTAAGATTCATCATGCCAGCGTGCTGTGATGTTTCTTTTTAAGTCGGTTTCCGTCATAAGGCTGCATTGTTCTAACAGTTCGATATAGGCCTTGCTCTCACCGCCGATTAGTCCGCCTTGATAATAGTGCTCGCCGCTGTTGTATGGTATGTATGCTTGTGAATTTTTTCTTCGCTCATAATGATATTTTTGCAATGGTTTGTTTCTATAGGTGTGCCATTCCAAACCGGTCAATGCCTCTTTCTCGGTCGGTAAAAATTCTTCGGGGGTTATTATTTGCAGAAACTCTGTATTGCCATTGAAAAAGAACAGATAATCAAAATGTTTGAGTTCTTCTTTGTGCCTTAGGAACATTTGGTAGCGGAACAGGACATTTTTGGGCCAGCCCAAATCTTCCTGGAACGAAACTTGTACATTAGTGCTGCTTTTTAACGGATAATCGGTGAATATGAAGTATTTCTTTTCATATTGAGGAAGAAACAACGATTCGCAACTGGAATAGAACTTATCCCAAAGTCGGATATATTTTCCGATACCCACATAAAGAATACCAATTTTCATAATTTATTGTATGCTGTCAGGTTGATTAATCGGTACTTTTATCCATTTGTCGGGACAGATGTCCGGTGTTTCGCAATGCCGGAACCAGCGTTCGGGCATGATGACGGTTTTATTTTCCCGCGGGTTCAGCCATGCTCCCCACCAGCTGAACGTACTGTTACAGATAATGTGGTGACGGCAGCGGCTCATCAGCATCATATCCTGCCAGCTTTCTGCACCTTTGTTCCAGTCGATAAAGAAGGCTTTTGGCAACGGCAGGTTTTCTTTCACCCAGGCAATGTCGTCCGAGAAAACATAGTAGGAGGGCTGGCTTATCCGTTTGTTCATTTCGGCTATGGCGTTGAGGTAATAAGGCAGTTGGCATACACAGCCGGTTGTTTTCCAATATTTGGGTTCCAGGTAATCTCCCCGGCGTACATGTATGGAAACCGCATTCTCATCATGGTCTATCTGTTCGGACATTTCCTTTGTTTTCTTGTTGGACAGGCGCAGATTGAATGTAAAAGCCTTGCGTATATCGTCTGCCATGTCGGCAAAAAAACGTTCCGACTGATAGAAACCCTTGAAATATAATAGAGGCCAGAAATACTTTTTATCATATGGAACAAGACTTGACGGGACTTGCTTGCGTTCATAGATTTTCTTGAAAAAGAGAAATTCAATAACCTTTTTTAAGGGTTGGTTGATACGGAATTCTATTGGGGGAAGATTGAAAACCCGATGCATCTCATAGCCGTTATGGGCTTTGTAGTGCACCATATCGGATAAATCAATCCGGGTATTGCTGTAATGTTTTTTCATCCGCATATAGAAGGCGTAGATAAACATTTGATTGCCCAGTCCGCCGGTCATTTTAATAAATCTCATATCTCTGTTTTTGAGGAAAATGTTTTTTAAACGTTCGTTTAAAAAACATCTTTTCAAACGATTTTAAATTGTTCATATTTGTATATATTTATAACTATATTATATGTACGTATCCTCAGATTGATACATTTTTATCCGTAAATGCGAAAAAAACGAGTCACAATATTTTTTAGATAGGAAATAACTTTTATCTTTGTGTTTTTTAAACGAACGTTTAAAAAACATTTCTTTTGACCATAAAACGGTATTAGATGAGTGATAGTCTGTTGTATAAGCTTCGTAGCGGCAAGCCCCCGAAGGTATTCTTCTTTTTAAAGGGATATTTGAAGCGGTGCATACCCGATTGCTTTTTCAGAATCCGGAGAAAGAGCTGTTTGGCACAAGTGGAGGCGCGGCCTGATAAGGATTACATTTATGAAAGGGTGAATTATTATAATAAGATGCAGTATCCGGTAGACCTGCCCGATACAATATTGCATGAGCATAAGCATAGCTATTATGTCTATCTGGACAAGATAAAGAATTTCCGTCCGTCTACGTTTCACAAGGCATATTATTTTGATTTGCAGGATGTGGCCCGTTGGTTTGACCGCCAACTGCGCATCAGCTATATTCCCGGTGACGTATATTTTACTCCCGAATACCCTTCGATTGTAAAGAGCCGGCTGCTGAAGGAGGACAATGCGTATTCGGTTGTGCTTAAACTGGACAAACTGCGTCATTTTATATTTCTGAACGATCCTGTGCCTTTTTCACAAAAACGCAATCAGGCTATATTTCGCGGCAAGATTCGCCTTAGCCGCATTCGTGAGAAGTTCCTTCAAAAATATTTTGGCTCATCCATTTGCGATTGCGGCGTGGTGGGCAGGAACGAAGGTTATCCTGAGGAGTGGATGACTCCTAAGAAAACAATCCGTGAGCATCTTGATTATAAATTTATCATGGCGCTCGAGGGTAACGATGTCGCCTCCAATCTGAAATGGGTAATGTCGTCCAACTCTATTGCCGTAATGACGCGTCCTACCTGTGAAACCTGGTTTATGGAAGGAAAGCTGATTCCCGATTATCACTATATTGAGATTAAGGATGACCTTTCCGATTTGGAGGAGAAACTGAACTATTACATCGCTCATCCGGCAGAGGCGGAACAGATTGTCGAGCATGCCCATGAATATGTTTCCCAATTTTTCGATGCCGGACGCGAACGGCTGATTTCATTGCTTGTAATGGATAAATATTTTCAGGTAACCAAACAAACGTCAAATTGTTAACACCATTGTATGATACATATTGCTTGTAATATTGATGCTAATTTTATACAGCACTGTGCTGTTACGCTGGTTTCTCTGTTTGAGAATAATAAGCGTGCCGATATTTGTGTGCATATTGTAGCTCCGTACCTTTCGGAAGCGGATCAGGCTATTCTACGCAACCTGGCTGCTCCTTATGGCAATGAAGTCTGCTTCTACTATCCTCCGAAAGATCTGTTGCAATGCTTTTTCATAAAAAAGTTCGGCAAGCGGATTTCCATGGCAACTTATTACCGTTGCATGTTTTCATCTATTCTGCCCGAGAGTTTGGAGAAAGTACTTTACCTGGACTGCGATATTGTAATATTGGGAGATATTTCCGAATTCTGGAACACGGATTTGTCCGGGTGCGGTGCGGCTTGTGTCGAAGATATCGGCAAGGATGAGGATGAGCGTTACGAACGCTTGCACTATGATAAGTCCTGCTCGTATTTCAATGCGGGGGTGCTGCTGATTAATCTTGATTACTGGCGGAAACATAAGGTCGATGTGCAGTGTGTGCGGTATTTCGAGACTTATCCGGAGCGCATCCAGTTTAATGACCAGGATTTGCTGAATGTCGTCCTATGCAAGGACAAGGTCTTTGTTCCTTTGAAGTGGAACATGCAGGATGGTTTTTATCGCTACGGCATTGACAAACGGGTGGCCGACTGGCAGGCTTTCCGTGAAGAACTGCTGCATCCTGTCATTCTGCATTATACCAACAAGAAGCCCTGGAATTATGACAGTATGCATCCGTTGAGGAATGAATACTATAAATACCTGGATATGACGCCCTGGAAAGGGAAACGGCCGCTTTCTTCTGTAAAAGAGCGTTTAAAAAGGTACATTAAGTGCGTGCCTTATTTGTTGGGGCTTAGAAAACCCAAATATGTGAACCTCGGCAAGTAGCAGCCCGCTGCCCGGGACGTATCCTATGAAGCTGTTTGATAACTGATTAAGTGAGATGGTAAAAGTTTCTATTGTAATACCTGTTTATAATCGGAAAAATTTCCTGACTGTATGCATAAAAAGTTTGCTTGCACAGTCTTTTGAAGATTTCGAGATATGTCTGGTCGATGACGGAAGTACGGATGGCACCGGGCTTCTGTGCGACGAACTGGCGGAAAAGGATACTCGCATCAGAGTATTGCATGTGCAAAATGGCGGAGCAACCTATGCGCGTCAAAAAGGGGTGGAACTGGCAACAGGAGAATGGGTAGTCTTTGTCGACTCTGATGATACCATGCCTGCCGACGCTTTGCAGCGTTTGTTTCAAGCAACGTCGGAAGATACGGATATTGTAGTCGGTTTTTGCAGGAAAAAGCGCTTGTGGGGGGTAAACAGGCTTTCGCCGGCTTGTTACCGTAAGCTTTTAATCAAGGGCAGGTACAACATTTCGGCTACGTGCGGAAAGCTGTTCAGGCGCACGTTGTTTGATGAGTACACGCTACGTACACCCCGGGAGATTGTGATGGGAGAAGACATGCTTATGAACCTGCGGTTGGCGTTTGCATCATCCAAGCCGGTACGTCTGGTTGGCGGAAACAGTGTCTATAACTATATACAACATGGCGGGAATATAACGCATGTATTCAAACTTACGGCTGATTACGAGCACATCTTCCATAAGGAGAGGCTGTTGTCTATTCCCGAAGAAGAACATGCCCGCTATATGCCTGTAATGATTTACCGCAGGCTGAGGATGCTGCGCCGCATTCTGCGGTGTGCGCAAAAAGACAATACGGTTGAAGAGCTGCGGACTTCTGCTTTTGTGAAAGAGCTGCTTGCAGATATCCATGCTACCCGTTATACATTCTGGCGTTATCCGCACTGGAGGCTTTGGCAATTTCTCGCAAGTGCGGGTAAGTAAGGCGGAATCATAAGCTCTCTTTTTTCCACAGCTTTAATGCCGCTGCCACCGTATCGTCCATGTCTGCATACGTATATTGCGCCAGTCTGCCGCCGAAAAGCACTCTTTCCTGTTGCTGTGCCAGTTCTTGATACTGCTTGAAAATCAGGTTGTTTTTTTCGTCATTTACCGGATAATAAGGCTCTTTCCCTTGTTCAAAATCATCGGGATATTCATAGGTGATGACGGTAGAACGCTGTTTGCCGAACTCAAAGTGCTTGTGTTCGATGACACGGGTATAAGGAGTTTCGCGGTCGGTATAGTTCACGACTGCATTGCCTTGAAAGTCTTCTATATCCGTGAGGTGTCTGTGTTCGAATCGCAGGCTGCGATATTCCAGGTGTCCGCATGCATAATCGAAGTATTCGTCTATGCAGCCGGTGTAGAGCACCTTCTCCGCCAAAGCGTCCAGCTCTTTGCGGTGCGCCATGTAATCGGTTCCGGTGCGCACCTCGATGTTCTCCAGCAGGGCACCGATTAAACGGTTATATCCTCCCATGGGAATGCCCTGGTACGGGTCGTTGAAGTAGTTGTTGTCGAAGATAAACCGGAACGGGATGCGCCGGATGATAAATGCCGGAAGCTCTGTTGCCGGGCGTCCCCACTGTTTCTCCGTGTATCCTTTTATCAGTTGCCGGTAGATGTCCTTTCCGCAAAGTTTCAGTGCCTGTTCTTCCAGGTTTTGCGGGTGGGTTATATGCTCGTATTCCCTGCACTGTTCCTGTATCTTTGCCCGGGCCTCTGCCGGAGTACGTACTCCCCACAATTGGTAGAAAGTGTTCATGTTGAAAGGCAGGTTATACAGTTTGCCTTTATAATTGGCAATCGGAGAGTTGGTGTATCTGTTGAACTCAACAAGCCGGTTCACATAATTCCATACTTCCCTGTTGTCTGTATGAAAAATATGTGCACCGTATTTATGCACGTTGATGCCGTCTACTTCTTCGCAGTAGATATTGCCACCGGTGTGTGGACGTTTCTCTATCACCAGACATCTCTTTCCGGCTTTATGAGCCTCATGGGCAAACACGGCTCCGAACAGGCCGCTGCCTACAATCAGGTAATCGTATGGTTTCATTTTCCTTTAGCGTTGTTTTTATCCAGCTACAAAGCTACACAATTATTATCGGGATTGCAGAAAAAGTACCGGTTATTGTGCCGCGTTTTGATAAAAACAGTTGTTTCACATGCAATCGGCTGGTTTTTATCCGCCCGGCGCGCAAAAAAGAACCTGTTCGTTTTATTCTCCCCCTGCTTTGTGCTATCTTTGCGCCCGATACGAACGTAATGAATTAACTGTTTGACCGAATGAAAGAATTCTTCCGACTCCTGCGGCGTTTTGTTCCGCCTTACAAGAAATATCTGATATGGGCATTGTTCCTGAACCTGCTATCGGCAATTCTGAACATATTCTCTTTCGCCCTGATTATCCCTATCCTTCAGATACTTTTCAAGATGGATACCAAGACCTACGAGTTTATTCCCTGGGATGCGGCAGGAATCAACATGAAAGACATAGCGGTCAACAACTTCTATTATTACGTCACCGAGATGATAGCCTCGCAGGGCGGCTCATTGACATTGCTGATTTTAGGCGTCTTTCTGGCGGTGATGACCCTGCTGAAAGCATTCTCCTATTTCGCCTCTTCCGCCGTGATGATTCCTCTCCGCACGGGCGTGGTGCGCGACATCCGTGCGCAAGTATATAATAAGGTGTTGCACCTGCCGCTGAGTTTCTTTTCCGAGGAACGGAAAGGCGATATCATAGCCCGCATGAGCGGCGACGTTACCGAGGTGGAGACATCCGTTACCAGCTCGCTGGATATGCTGATAAAGAACCCGATACTGATTATAGCCTATTTCGGTACATTGATAGCCATCAGTTGGCAGCTGACGCTGTTCACGCTGCTGGTGCTTCCAGGTATGGGCTGGGTAATGGGTACGGTAGGCAAGAAGCTGAAACGGCAGTCGCTGGATGCGCAGGCAAAGTGGAGCGACACCATGTCGCAGTTGGAAGAAACCCTGGGCGGGTTGCGTATCATTAAAGCCTTCATTGCCGAAAACAAGATGATGGAGCGTTTCAATAAGTGCAGCAACGAATATCGCGATGCTATCAACCGGGTAGCCACCCGCCAGGCATTGGCACATCCCATGAGCGAGTTTCTGGGTACATGCGTCATCGTTATCGTGCTGTGGTTCGGCGGCACGTTGATTCTGAGCAACAGCGCTACTATAGACGCCCCCTCGTTCATTTACTACTTGGTGATACTGTACAGCGTTATCAACCCGTTGAAGGAATTCTCCAAAGCCGGATACAACATTCCCAAAGGACTTGCCTCCATGGAGCGTATCGACAAGATACTCTTTGCGGAGAATCCCATTAAAGAACCTGCCTTGCCGAAACCGCTTTCTTCGCTCAATGACAAGGTGGAGTTCAAGGACATCAGCTTCAGCTACGACGGTTCCCGCCAGGTATTGAAGCATATCAATCTCACCGTACCCAAAGGCAAGACTATCGCACTGGTAGGGCAATCCGGTTCCGGAAAATCCACGTTGGTGGATTTGCTGCCCCGCTACCACGATGTACAATCGGGCAAGATACTGATAGACGGTCTTGATATCAAGGATGCGCGCATCGCCGATTTGCGCGGTCTGATAGGAAACGTCAATCAGGAAGCCATTCTCTTTAATGACACTTTCTTCAATAACATTGCTTTCGGCGTAGAGAATGCCACCATGGAGCAGGTTGTGGAAGCTGCCAAGATAGCCAATGCCCACGATTTCATTATGGACACCGAGAAAGGTTACGATACCAATATCGGCGACCGTGGCGGCAAGCTTTCCGGCGGGCAGCGTCAGCGCATCAGCATTGCCCGCGCCATTCTCAAGAATCCTCCCATACTGATTCTGGATGAGGCCACCTCCGCACTCGATACGGAGTCGGAACGTCTGGTACAGGAAGCTTTGGAGCGGTTGATGAAAACCCGCACCACGATTGCCATTGCGCACCGTCTTTCCACAATCAGGAATGCGGATGAAATCTGCGTGCTCTACGAGGGCGAAATCGTAGAACGCGGCAGACACGAGGAGCTTCTTGCCAAAGACGGCTACTATAAAAAGCTGAATGATATGCAATCTTTGGGATAATACCCCCTCTGTGTTGTTTTTCGTTTTTTCTCGTCACTCATCACCTGTAGCGCTCTATCCCTGTCCCGGAAAGGGATAGAGGAACTGTTGACAACGGTGACGAGCGTGATGACAAATTGTTGGTCGTCACTTCCTGTCATCACTTTTACCCTTCTTTATTGTTGTAAAATGCTTATATACAGCTACAAAACGCGTGTGACGCAGAACGTGTTAACAGCGGTTAAAATCCTCTGTTTTCAGGGGCGGAGCATCCCAATCTCTGCGTTTTAATGCGACTGTTGCCCGTTGGTTTTGTCGTTTTGGCGCATGTATAATATAGGAAAGCCTGATGCAAAACCTCGTTTTCCAACTGCGGGCTCCCCGGTTGCCGGCTGCGGGCCGTACGGTTGCCGTATGCGGGCTGTCGGGCCCGCAATTGCGGGACGAAGTTTCAGTAGAAGGATAAGGATGTTTTTGTAGTGGCATAACGACATTATCCCCCGTGTATGCGAGGGTTTTGTCATGGGGATATGGGTGTTCCACCCAGCTATTTTCTTCCGAAGTCCGCGGGTATTTCTCCCCACTGCTTGGTTTCCCATTTCAGGATCGGAGTGGAGTAGGTGTTTTCACGCAGCCATTTCTCGGCGCGCTCTATCAGCAGGAAAAGTTGTTCGGTTCTGGAGTCGCGGGGTAGCTTGGTCTTGCATTTCTTCTGTTTCACCCAACCGATGGCATTGACGCTGTCGCTGTAGATAGGCATGTCGAAGCCCTTTTGCTTCAGCAGGGCAAGGCCGTGCACGATGGCAAGAAACTCTCCGATGTTGTTGGTGCCGTACACGGGACCGTAGTGGAAAACCTGCTGGCGGCTGGCAACGTGTACCCCACGGTACTCCATTGCTCCGGGATTTCCGCTGCATGCGGCATCTACGGCAAGGCTGTTTTCAAGGACGGCGGTGGGGTAGGGAGCGTCTGCATTTTGAGGCGGCTTGGATGGCGTGCTGCCTGCGGATGTATTGCGCTTGATGTAATCGTAGGGTGAAGCGGCAAAGGCCTGCTCTGCTTCCTCGCGGGTGTCGAACGATTTGAACTTTGCCCCCTCATAGCCTTTGGTCTGTAGCTGGCATTCGGTCCAGGATGTATAAATGCCCGGAGTGACGCCTGCCCATACAACGTAGAATTTCTCTTTTTTCATAACTGCGGCAAAGGTACGAATATATTTCACAAATGCGAACAATCGGCTCCGTTCGCTTGTTCTTTTAATTTGAGGAGAAGTGGGAAGTAAAAAAAGAATATCGGTTCAGTCCCTTGACTTTGTAATTTTATATAACTCATTTATCCTTAATAAAAAACAGACAATAAAATAAAAAGATATGAAGAGAACATTTGCAGAAGCGTTGGAACACCGGCGCAGTTATTATTCCATAGGTAGCGACTCTCCTGTTTTGGATGAGGAAGTGGTGCATATTATCCGTACGGCGGTGAAGAACGTGCCGTCGGCCTTTAATTCGCAGTCAACAAGAATCGTCCTGCTGCTGGGCGACGAGCATAAGAAACTATGGGATATTGTAAAAAATACGTTGAAGCAGCGCATTTCGCCTGAGGCTTTTGCAAAGACGGAAGCCAAGATTGACGGCTGCTTTGCTGCCGGGCATGGCACTGTGCTTTATTTTGAGGACACGACGGTTGTAAAGAAATTGCAGGATGCGTTTCCCTCTTACAGCGAAAACTTCCCGACTTGGTCGCAGCATACATCGGCCATGCACCAGCTGGCTGTCTGGACCATGCTGGAAGACGCAGGTTTGGGAGCTTCCTTGCAGCATTACAACCCGCTGATTGACGACGAGGTGCGACGTACCTGGAACTTGCCGGAGAGCTGGATGCTGATAGCCGAAATGCCTTTTGGCACGCCCACTGCCGAACCCGGCGAAAAGGAGTTCGGGGAGTTGAGCGAGCGGATTAAAATTTTCCGCTGATTGTGAGGTAGTCTCACTGTAGAATTGCTTATCTTTGTACACAAACGGTAAGCAACTATGATACGTATCTTTCTGACCGGTTACATGGGAGCCGGTAAAACAACTTTGGGAAAGGCTTTTGCCCGCGAACTGAATGTACCTTTCATTGATTTGGACTGGTACATCGAAGAACGTTTTCACAAATCCATCCGTGAACTGTTCGTCGAGCGGGGAGAGGCCTCTTTTCGTGAATTGGAGCGGAATATGCTGCACGAGGTGTCCGAGTTTGAGGATGTCATTATCTCGACCGGCGGCGGCACGCCCTGTTTCTTCGACAATATGGACTACATGAACGGACACGGGCAGACCGTGTTCCTGGATGTGCATCCCGATATACTGTTCAACCGTTTGCGGGTGGCAACCCATCAGCGCCCCATCCTGCAAGGAAAGACGGACGAGGAGCTGCGCGCCTTTATTGCGGACGCATTGGAGAAACGCGCCCCTTTCTACGTGCAAGCCCGCTACCGTTTCGATGCAGGACATCTGGAAAGCAGGCGGCAGATTGCCGGGTCCGTGCAGCAGTTGCGTAGCCTGCTGGGCGTTTAATCTCTTGTAAATGTGTGTTTTTCGCCCTAAAAGGCAAGATGTTCCAGATTTATATGTATTTTTGTACCCCTTTTTTATAAATAAACTACTAAAACAGCAGAGTAACAAGAAATGAGAAAATGGCGTATTGAAGATTCGGAAGAGCTGTACAACATTACAGGTTGGGGCACTTCGTACTTTGGTATCAATGACAAAGGTCATGTTGTAGTAACACCGCGTAAGGACGGCGTCGGCGTCGATTTGAAAGACCTGGTCGACGAATTGCAACTGCGTGACGTGACGGCGCCCATGCTGGTGCGCTTTCCCGACATTCTTGACAACCGGATTGAGAAGATTTCCTGTTGTTTCAGACAAGCGGCGGAAGAGTACGGCTACAAGGCGGAGAATTTTATTATCTATCCCATTAAGGTGAATCAGATGCGTCCGGTGGTCGAGGAGATTATCAGCCACGGCAAGAAATTCAACCTCGGACTGGAAGCAGGCTCCAAACCCGAACTGCATGCGGTGATTGCCATCAATATGGACTCCGACTCGCTGATTATCTGCAACGGATACAAGGATGAGAGCTACATAGAGCTTGCTTTGCTGGCGCAGAAGATGGGAAAACGCATCTTTCTCGTAGTAGAGAAAATGAATGAGCTGAAGCTGATAGCCAAAATGGCGAAGCAGTTGAATGTAAAGCCCAATATCGGCATACGTATCAAGCTGGCTTCGTCGGGAAGCGGCAAGTGGGAAGATTCGGGCGGCGATGCAAGCAAGTTCGGACTGTCGTCCAGCGAATTGCTCGAAGCGCTCGACTTCATGGCAAGCAAAGGCATGCAGGACTGCCTGAAGCTGATACATTTCCACATCGGAAGCCAGGTAACGAAAATCCGTCGTATCAAAACCGCTCTGCGTGAAGCGTCGCAGTTCTATGTGCAGTTGCACAACATGGGATTCAACGTGGAATTCGTGGACATCGGCGGCGGCCTGGGAGTGGATTATGACGGAACGCGCTCGTCCAACAGCGAGGGGAGCGTGAACTATTCCATCCAGGAGTATGTGAACGACTCCATTTCTACTCTGGTGGATGCCAGCGACAAGAACGGCATTCCCCATCCCAATATCATTACGGAGAGCGGACGCGCTTTGACGGCGCATCATTCCGTACTTATATTCGAGGTGCTGGAAACCACCAATCTGCCCGAATGGGACGACGATGAAGAGGTGACCGAAAACGACCACGAACTCTTGCGGGAGCTTTACGGCATTTGGGATACACTGAACCAGAACAGGATGCTGGAAGCCTGGCACGATGCGCAGCAGATACGCGAAGAGGCGCTCGATTTGTTCAGCCACGGCATCGTGGACCTGCAGACCCGCGCCAAGATTGAGCGGCTGTATTGGTCTATCATGCGCGAAGTGAACCAGATAGCCGGCGGACTGAAGCATGCGCCCGATGAATTCCGCGGTCTCCCCAAACTGCTGGCGGATAAGTATTTCTGTAACTTCTCGCTCTTCCAGTCCCTGCCGGACTCCTGGGCGATAGACCAGATATTCCCCATCATGCCTATCCAGCGTCTGGACGAACGGCCGGACCGGACGGCTACCTTGCAGGACATTACTTGCGATTCGGACGGTAAGATTGCCAACTTTATCTCTACCAGAACGTGTCCCATTACTTGCCGGTACACTCCTTGAAGAGTAAGGAACCCTATTATGTGGGTGTGTTCCTGGTGGGTGCCTATCAGGAAATTCTCGGCGATATGCACAATCTGTTCGGCGATACGAATGCGGTGCACGTATCCGTGAGCGATAAGGGGTATACGATAGAGCAGGTTATCGACGGTGAGACGGTGGCGGAAGTGCTGGATTACGTGCAGTACAGTCCGAAGAAGCTGGTGCGTACTTTGGAGACCTGGGTGAGCCAGTCGGTAAAGGAAGGACGCATCTCCTTGGAAGAAGGCAAGGAATTTTTGTCTAATTACCGTTCCGGTTTGTACGGATACACATATTTGGAATAATGAGAGAGAAACTGACTGTAATCAAGGTGGGTGGCAAAATCGTGGAAGAGGAAGCCACCCTCTGCAAGTTGTTGGATGACTTTGCCGCCATCGAAGGATATAAAGTCCTGGTGCACGGCGGCGGACGTTCGGCAACGAAAATCGCAGCCCTGTTGGGTATTGAAAGCAAAATGGTGAATGGACGCCGCATCACCGATGCCGAGACTTTGAAGGTGGTGACAATGGTGTATGGCGGATTGGTGAACAAGAACATAGTGGCCGGTTTGCAGGCACGAGGCGTGAATGCGCTCGGCCTGACGGGTGCGGACATGGATGTGATCCGTTCCGCGAAGCGTCCGGTAAAGGATGTGGACTATGGTTTCGTGGGCGATGTGAAGCAGGTGAACGGAGCGTTCCTGAGCGAACTCATCCATAAAGGCGTTGTTCCGGTAATGACCCCGCTGACACACGACGGCGAGGGACACATGCTGAATACGAATGCCGATACGATTGCCGGAGAAACGGCCAAAGCCTTGTCCGGACAGTTTGACGTGACGCTGGTATATTGCTTTGAGAAGAAAGGCGTGCTGCGCAACGAGAATGACGACGACAGCGTGATTTCCCGGATTACCCCGGAAGAATTTAAGCAGTATGTTGCCGAAGGGGTTATCCAGGGCGGCATGATTCCCAAGCTGGAGAATTCTTTCGAGGCTTTGGATGCCGGAGTCACGGAAGTTGTAATCACCTTAGCCTCAGCCATAAACAGCGACGGTGGAACCCGTATCAAAAAATAAATCAAAAAAAAGTGGTGGCAGACTGTAACTTTCTGTTTGCTGAACCGTCAATTAATTAGAGATGCAGGAAATCAGTTTTCGTAATGACATTCTCCCTCTGAAAGACAAGCTCTTTCGGTTGGCCCTGAGGATTACATCCGACCGGGCGGAAGCGGAAGATGTTGTGCAGGAAACACTGATTAGGGTATGGAACAAGCGCGAGGAGTGGACGCAGTTCGGTTCTGTCGAAGCCTATTGCCTGACAGTGGCAAGGAATCTGGCGATAGACCGCAGCGAAAGGAAAGACGCCCGAGCGGTGGAACTTACCCCCGATATGGAAGAGGCTTCCGAAGCATCGGGCCCTTACGAAAGGCTGGTGAATAAAGAACGAATGGCTCTGATACACCGCCTGATAAACGAACTTCCCGAAAAGCAGCGGCTGATTATGCAGCTGAGGGATATGGAAGGTAAGAGCTACAAGGAGATTGCGGTTGTCCTGAGTCTGACAGAGGAACAGGTGAAAGTGAACCTCTTCAGGGCAAGGCAAAAGGTTAAACAACGGTTTATTGATATAGAAGGTTATGGACTTTAAATATATAGAACAACTTTTAGAACGTTATTGGCAGTGTGAGACTTCTCTTGAGGAAGAAGCGCAGTTGCGTACTTTCTTTACAGAAGAGGACGTTCCCGAACACTTGTCGCGTTATAAGGATTTGTTTGTATATCAGCAACTTCAGCAGGAAGAGCATCTGGGCGCGGATTTCGATGCACGGGTGCTTGCCGAGATTGAAGCTCCGGTTGTGAAGGCCAGGCGCATGACATTGACGGCGCGCTTCATGCCGTTGTTTAAAGCCGCAGCCGCAGTGGCAGTGGTGCTTTCATTGGGCAATGTGATGCAACATTCGTTCTTTGCCGATGTAAGAGAGGTGGCTGCCGCCGATACTATCGGCAAGCAAATTTCCGCTCCGTCGGTCGCCCTTTCGGGGGATAGGGCCGCAACGCACGAGAAGCAGATATTGGATAGTCTGCACCGTGTAAGCAAGGAGAAGGAAAACAGACAGTAGATATTTTCATTTGCTTTTAAAATAACATTTTCATTTGCTTTAAATATAATATAGTTAGTGTGCTTTTATTAAAACAAAAACAGAGGCTGTGAAGTTTCAATTCTCTCAAAATTTTATAGAAACTAACTAAGATAAATGGGACGCCGCGTGATGCAGCGTCCCTTTTATTGTTGTTGGGGGAGCGGAAAGTTGCCCCCCCCTGCAGTGTATGTAGAATCAAAGCTTGTATAATCCCTTCTTGGGGAAGTCCAGTTCCGGGTTGCCCTTATAACCGATGTTTCCGCTGCCGCTGGTACGTGCTTTCAGGAAGTCGGTGGCATGGCATTTGATGTCTCCCGAACCGGATACGCTTGCCGATACGCGTTTTGCCTGCAGACCGGATGCAAACAGGTCGCCCGAACCCGCTACACGGTAATCGGCTTCCTGGGAAGTTCCCGTCAATATTGCCGTGCCCGATCCTGAGACGGAGGCTTCGGTGCCGGCGGCCGATACGTTGTCAAGCTTCAAATCTCCGGAACCGGCTATGGATGCCGTGAGATTGGCGCAAGTGATGTTGCTGCCTTCTATGTCGCCCGACCCTGCCACGGATACGTTAAGATTGCCGGTGCAGGTTATGTTGTCCGCGTCGATGTCTCCCGAACCTGCTACGGATACTTTCAGGTGGTCTGTTTTCAGTCCGTTGGCTAACTCTACATTACCGGAGCCGGCAACGGAGATGTTGTTGAGTGTCTCGGAAGAGACGCGTATCTCCAGCTTGTTATAAGATACGCTGACGCCTTTCTTGAACTTGATATTCAAGGTGTTGTTGGCAACGTTGATGTCCAGAAGGTCTACGATATTGTCGGACGTATATATCTCTACTTGGGGCTTTCCCGCCTTTTGGGTGTAGATAACATCCGGACTGCCTGCCAGGTTCACACCGGTGAAGTTGTCTACTTTGATAGCTTTGGTTACATAATTCTTGCTTGCTTTGACTGTTTTTCCGTTGAACAGACCGGAGTTGTAGTTGCAGGTGCAAGCTGTTGTGTTTAATGCGAAGATACCTGATACGATGATTGCTGTTAATGTTTTCATGTTCAATTTATTTTAAGTATTCTTGTTCATTTAGACGTAGTCTTCTTTCAAAAAGTTTGCAGGGTATTAGTGACTTTTTTACCGGGAACTTTCTTGTTGCCGGTTCTTATTCAAATTCTATGCCATAAGCATAAATCTTTGTTTATTAGGATGTAATGAAGAGAATTACGGTGTCCGCTTTTGAACTACATTGTTCGTTTTTGGTAGACAGCCGTTTGCTTTTTCGGACGATTCTTCGTTCTTTTGCCCTTATTTCAAGGAGGAAAGAACAGATGATAACGGAGCATGTTTTAGAGGATAAGGAGCTGGGACGTTTGTTGGTACGGGTGAATGTCCGTGCCCGGCGTCTGACCTTTCGTACGCGTGAGGATGCCATTCATGTAACTGTTCCGCCGGGTACAACCATCGGAGAAGTAAAGAATGCTGTGGAGCAACTGCGTCCCCGGCTGAGGGCCGCCCGACAGCAGCAAAGCCGTCCGCTGATTGATTTGGACTATCGGATTGATACGGAATTCTTCAAGTTGAGTTTGGTCGGCGGAGAACGCGACCGCTTCCTTTCGCGCTCGGAACTGGGGGAAATGCAGATTATCTGTCCGCCGGATGCAGACTT
>ENA-OQKR01000204-OQKR01000204.1-human-gut-metagenome-genome-assembly--contig:-NODE-204-length-25223-cov-2.918991_pt1 | contig 25223 bp, 35 predicted proteins | sample MGYA00242803_ERZ504806 | MGnify/ENA primary metagenome ERZ504806 (study PRJEB26092, sample SAMD00036399) | human gut metagenome | host: Homo sapiens | study: EMG produced TPA metagenomics assembly of...
CTCGCAGCAAGCGAGTTATCGAAGGAACAGGCGCGGATCAGCGATTTGTAAAAAACGCTTTCAAAAATGCGGAGTGTCACCCTTTATTCTTATAAATATTTCTTCTTATCTTCTTTCTGACTCATACATGCAACACTATTACAAATCAAAATATTGTCTCTATTCATTACTGACAAACTATAAATACTGACAACAAAATGTCACTATTGAATGTCGTCAAAAACCATCATATCAATTGCTTGTTCAAACCACCCATTGTATATATAATAATACGTGAAAGGGGATGATACAGAGTGTCTAAGAAATCCGGATTAACAAAAAGACAGAAACTTATCATTGAGATGTTAGCAGCATTTAATGCTGACGATCCAATTACAATACAGGCAATATCAGAAAAACTGAAATTAAGTTCAAGAACCGTATTAAGAGAAATGCCTCGCATCAACGAATGGTTTGAGGAGAATGACTTTAAACTAGTCAAGAAACCAAGAATCGGGATGTATGTGGATGAAGATACAGAAACAAGAAACTATATTAAAGAACTCGTAGATATGGATGAGAACAAGCCAGTATACAGTAAAGCAGATCGCCAGATGATCATATTACTTGAATTGTTAACGATCAACGAACCACTCAAATATTTTTACTTTACATCCCTTTTTCATATTTCGGATGCAACATTAAGTAATGACCTGGAAGAGGTTGAAACATGGCTTGATCACTATAATTTGACTCTTTACCGAAGACCGGGAATGGGAATTTACTGGGAAGGAAAAGAGGAAGATTACCGTCAGGCAGTGACAATGGTATTGAGACAAAAGTTAAGAGGACATTCCTTAAAAGTATTGTTTGATAAAGAGAAAAAACTCAAAGAACGAATGTTTCCGAATCTTACGCAAGAAGTGTTAGATGATACAAGAGATATCATTAAAAATATGCAGGGAGTGTTAGATATAGAATATACTGATCATTCCATTAGGCATTTAAGCTTGTATTTATTGATCACACAAAACAGGGTAAGAATGGGACATGAGATCAAAGAAGAGAAAGACGTCAAATCAATCACTCATTTACCAGAATATCAGATTGCAAAATGGCTGGGAGGCAAGTTAAGCAACTTTGAAGGACATCAGCTCTCACAAGGAGAAGTATATAACATAGCAATGCAGCTTTTGGCAGCGAAGATCTGGAAAAACAAAAGTGAGAATAAGATCGATGAAGAAAGTTTTAAAGTCAGGCAGTTGGTCATGCGGATCATTGCTGAGATGGAAATACTTTTAGAAATGGAATTTTTTGAGAATGCAGTGTTGATCGATGGATTATGTAATCATATGAAACCAGCGATCAATCGAATGAAACAAGGTGTATTTACGGAAAATCAATACATTGATTTTTTAGAAGAAAAATATTCCAAAGTTTATGTGGCAACGATCAAAGCGTGTGAGTTCTTAAAAGAAGAATTACATATAAAAAAACTCCCGGAAGGGGAGATGGGGTTTATCGCATTATACTTCTGTGTAGCGGTTGAACAGCAAAAAGATAAAGAAGAAAAGTTATCTGTCTATGTTGCCTGCCCACATGGAGTTGGGACATCCCATATGCTAGCCGTTCATCTGAAAAAAGAATTTCCGCAGCTGATGGTACAAAAGATCATCTCGACAGCAGAGATAAAAGAAGAGGAGCTGATCGAAGAAGGAATTGATTTTATCGTTTCCACAGCAAAATTAAATCTGACATTTCCAAATGTCTATGTGAACTCTATTTTAACAGAGACAGATAAGAAAATGATCAATGCCATGATCAAAAATATCGACAAGAAGAAAAGAAAAAATCCCATAAAGACTGTAAAACCAGTCAAAAGGATTGGAAGAGAAGACATCGAGTATATGACACTTCTTGGAGAAGAGATCTTACAGGTATTAGATAACATTAAAATATCAACAGGTGAAAACATTAAGAATAAGAAACAATTGATCGAATATGCAGGAGAATTATTTGCAAGAAATGAAACGACAGCAACAGAGATTACTTTTGCATTAAACAAACGCGAGAATATCGCAAGCACATTTATTCCGAGTATGAATGCATTATTTTTACATTGTGAAACAAAAGGCATCAGACATTGCAGATTTGGTTTTGTCTATTTAAATGATGAGATCATTGAAGATGGGAAGCCAATCAAGGGTGCGATCTTGATGCTTGTTCCACAGGGAGATGGAAGTAAGGTTTATCGCGAAGTTATGAGTGAAATAAGCGGAGCATTAGCCGAGAAAGACCAGATCATCACTTACTTATTTGACAAAAACAGAAATGCAGTTGAGGCAGAACTTGAAACAAGCCTTGGCAACTATTACGAAAACAAAATGAAGAGAAGATAGAAAGCAAAAGGAGGATATTGTAAATGAAAAATGGATTACAAAGATTTGGTAAATTTTTAAGTGCAATGGTAATGCCAAATATCGGAGCATTCATTGCATGGGGATTCATTACAGCATTATTTATCGCAGATGGATGGATTCCAAATGCGAAGTTAGCATCGATTCAGCCATACATGTTAACATTCTTATTACCAATGCTGATCGCCTACACAGGTGGTAAACAAGTTGGTGGAGATCGTGGAGGAGTCATGGGTGCGATCGCAGTCATGGGTTGTATCGCTGGAGTTGGTGGATTTGATGGACAGCCAATGTTAATGGGAGCCATGGTTATGGGACCATTTGCAGGATGGGTCATCAAGAAATTTGATAAAGCAATGGACGGACATATGCCAGCCGGATTTGAGATGTTGATCAATAACTTCTCTGTTGGTATCTTAGGAATGATCGTAGCGATCATTGGATACTTCATCATCGGACCATTTATGTCAGGTGTATTAGCAGTGTTAACAGCAGGAGTTAACGTACTTGTAAAAGCAAAATTAATACCTTTAGCAGCAATCTTTATCGAACCTGCCAAAGTATTATTCTTAAATAACGCGATCAACCATGGTATTTTTACACCAATTGGTATTGAACAGGCAAAAGAAGCTGGTAAATCTATCATGTACATGTTAGAGGCAAACCCAGGACCAGGACTTGGAGTATTATTAGCATATGCAGTATTCTCTAAAGACAAAGTAACAAAATCATCTGCACCAGGTGCGATCATCATTCATTTCTTCGGTGGTATTCATGAGATTTACTTCCCATATATCCTGATGAACCCAATCGTGATCATCGCTCCGATCGTTGGTAACATTTGTGCGATCACATTCTTCACATTTACAAAAATGCGGACTTATTGGACCATCTTCACCAGGATCAATCATCGCTTATTTATCAATGTCACCAAAGAGCCAGATTCCATTAACGATCTTAGGTGTACTTATTGCAACTGTAGTATCATTCTTGATCGCATCACCTATCATTCGTATGTCAGATGGTAAGAGTCTTGAAGATGCACAGGACGATATGGCAGCAAAGAAAGCAGAATCTAAAGGAATCACAGTTGACCCAGGAGAGAAGAAAGACGCAGATAAAGTTAAGAAGATCGTATTTACATGTGACGCAGGAATGGGATCATCTGCAATGGGAGCTACAAAATTCAGAAATCGTGTGAAAGCACAGCGCCCAGATCTTACAGTGATCAATACATCAGTAGATAACATCCCAGCGGATTGTGATATCGCAGTTGTTCAGGCAGTCTTAGCAGACAGAGCCAGAAAATCTGCACCACAGGCACAGTTAGTTATCATCAATAACTTCTTACAGGATCCAAACTTAGATGGATTATATGAACAGATGACAGCAAAAGTTGATGCATCAGCACAGACAGCTGCAGCTGTTGAAGAAGTTGAAACACCAGTAGTTACTGGAAATGCAAAGATCCTTGTAGAAGAAGGAATCAAAACAGGATTAAAACCAGTCGACAAATTCGAAGCGATCAAAGCAGCAGGAAAACTGTTAAATGAACTTGGATATGTTGAAGAAGGTTATATTGACGCTATGGTAAAACGTGAAGAAACAGTTACAACATACATGGGATTAGGTGTAGCAATTCCTCACGGAACAGGAGATGCCAAGAAGAGAGTACAGAAAACTGGTATCGTAATGCTTCAGTATCCAGAAGGTGTAGACTTTGATGGAGAAAAAGCTCAGTTAGTCTTCGGTATTGCTGGAATCGGTGATGAACATCTTGGATTATTAGCTAAGATTTCTGAGATCATCGAAGATCCTGAAAGATTAGAACAGTTAAAAACAACAGAAAACGTTGACGAAATCATGGAAATGTTTAAATAAGATTTAAACAAAAAAAGGTCAATTTAATAAGCGGGAAATTCTTCTCGCTTATTAAATACCTAAGATATATACTTATAGATTTATATTTTAATTTTAGGAGTGAAGAAAATGAAGAAAGCAATTCAGTTTGGAGCAGGAAATATTGGACGTGGATTTATCGGTGGACTATTAAGCAAAGCAGGATATCATGTAGTATTCGCAGACGTAAATCAGGAAATCATTGATAAGATCAACGAAGATAAGAAATATACAATTTTTGTAAAAGACGTAGAAAGCAGCGAGATCGTGATCACAGATATCAGCGGAGTAAATTCAACAAAACCTGAACTGATCGATGAAGTAAAAGAGGCTGAGATCATCACAACAGCCGTTGGAGTAAGAATTCTTCCGATCATCGCTCCATCTATCGCAGAAGGAATCAAAGCAAGAAAAGAAAATGGTTCTGAAGAATACTTAAACATCATTGCTTGCGAAAATGCAGTCAAAGCAAGTTCTCAGTTAAAAGAAGCTGTTTATGGAAACTTAAATGACGAAGAAAAAGCATATGCAGACAAATATGTAGGATTCCCAGACTGCTCTGTAGACAGAATCGTGCCTCCAGTACGTTTAGATAATCCAATCGACGTCGTTGTAGAAAACTATTATGAATGGAATGTCGAAGAAGCATCCTTTAAGGGAGCTGTTCCACAGATTGAAGGAATGAATCTTGCAGATAACTTAATGGCATATATTGAAAGAAAATTATTTTACATTAAACACAGGACACTAGCATCACAGCATATCTTGGAAACTACAAAGGATTCAAAACGATCGATGTAAAGTATTGCTGATGAAGAAATCTTTAAAACTGTAAAAAAAAGCAATGCAGCAGAGTGGTATGGCATTAGTCAACAAATATGGATTTGACAAAGATGCTCACTTTAAATACATCGACAAGATCTTAAATCGTTTCAAAAACCCATAACCTTGTAGATGATACAGACTCGTGTAGGTAGAGAACCATTAAGAAAATTAAGTAGCAACAGATCGTTTAACAAAACCAATAAATGACAGCATTAGAATATGGTCTTCCAGTAGATGCATTATTAGCAGGAATGGCAGCAGCATTAAAATATGATAACGCTGAAGATCCACAGAGCGTAGAATTACAGGATAAGATCAAAGCAAACGGAGTAAAAGCAGCATTAAAAGAAGTATCTGGAATCACAGATGAAAAGATTTTAGATGATGTCGTAGCAATCTACGAAGCAATGTAGTCGAAATAATATCAATAAAAATCAACCAAAAATCAAATTAACAACCTTTTTTCTTAACTCATATAATCATAATACAAAGTGTCAAGAAACAATTTCTTGACACTTTTTCTCGCATTATAAATACAACTGTCTATTCAACAATTTCAATTCCATCAATATTCGGAACACACATCATAGAATAGTTTGTATGATAAATGACAAATCCAGGTTTTGCCTTTGGCGGCTTTCTTAGTTCTTTTCTCTGAACATAATCAATCTCAACCTTCGGTGCCTGACGCCCCTTGGATAATAAGCTGCAAGGCGGCCAGCTTCTTCAAAGGTAGCATCTGGAAGAGTCTCCGCTTGTTCCTTTCGTACAATAACATGGGACCCAGCCATATTCTTTGCATGGAACCACCAGTCTCCGCCATTTGCAAACTTAAAACTTAATTCATCATTCTGATAGTTATTTTTTCCAACATACATATGGAAACCATCAGAAGAGACAAAATGTAATGGCTTAGATTTTGCCTGTTTCTTTCCCTTTTTCTTCCCATGGCTCTTAATATAACCATAATCAGAAAGCTCATCTTTGATCAGCTGTAGGTCTTTCTCATCTTCTGATAAAGAAAGAGCAGTTGAGATAGAATCTAGATGATCAAGATCCGCTTTTGTTTCAACAACAAGTTCAGAAAGAGCTTCATAAGTACGTTTTAGCTTATTATATTTTGCAAAAAACTTCTTGGAAATTCTCCAAAGGAGTCTTTGTTGGATCAAGAGGGATCGTAATCTCTTCGTTTGTGTAATAATTCATGCAAGTTAAAGATTTTGCATTTGGCTCTAGTCCATATCCATATGTCTGTGTAAGTTCTCCATAAACTTTGAATTTCTCACGTTTCTCGGTATCCTTTAACTGACGAAGCTGCAGATCATATTTCTTGCTTGTCCTCTCAAGAGCATTCTGCACGATCTTGCGAAGATCAGAAGATTTCTGCTTCATTCTCGTATATTTTTCCTTCTCAGAATAATACCCGATCAGCACATCAAAAATAGAATCATACGTTTTCTCTGTACAGTCAGGATAAGAAGTTAAAGGAATACAAGAAAATTCCTTTGGTTCATCTCCAGAATAGATGATATTAGGAACATAAGCTTCATCCTCAACTAATGCATTTAATTTCACAAGCTGTCCATATAAACCAGCAGCACTGTCATCCGTTAAGGAATCTGTGGATGCATTTCCATCAAGGCCAGCACGATAACAAAGTTCATTTGCGATCAAAGGACTCATACCTGTGATGGAAGTATAAAGTGCTTTGCAAAGATTCAGTGGTTTGGTGATGATATGCTGATAAAAATCCTCCGCAGTCAGACTTGCTAAAGGATGTTTCCCTTTAGACGGTGGAAATGTGTAAGTACGTCCAGGTAAAACCTCTCTGACAGAACTGATATTTGCAGAGATATGCTTAATACTATCTAAGATCACATCATCACTATTTACAAAAATGATATTACTATGTTTTCCCATGATTTCAACGATCAGACGTTTCTGGCAGACATCTCCAAGCTCATCCAGATGCTCAATCTTAATTTCAATGATACGCTCAAAGTCAGGCTGTGTGATCGAAATGATCCGTCCACTACTGATATGTTTACGAAGCAGCATGCAGAAGTTTGGAGCCTGCATAGGATTGGCTTTTCCTTCTTTCGATAAATAGACAAGAGGAAGAGAAGCACTAGCTGAGAGATGAAGTCTTGTTGTCAATCTCTCTTTTTTGATAACAAGTGTGATCTCGTCGGCTTCTGGCTGATAAATCTTATAGATTCTGCCACCAATGATCTGTTTATTAAGTTCTGATATAATATTTGAAATGACAAATCCGTCGAATGCCATGATAAATACCTGCTACTCAAAATGTGATTAAACATACTCACATCGAGATAATGTAGACTCTCACGAGTTCTACTTACTACTTCATCGTGTATGCTTTGGATTGACCGAAATCATATCTACTCACAAGTTCTTGTACACTCCATAGTCGTAAATTCCCGAAATAGCCTTCGGTACATACCTACGTTTGCGTTTATTTATGCAATTTCGTAAGTCGTAGCATCTCTCAAATTAAGTGCAGCATTGAAATCTCTATCTTCGGTATAACCACAATCACATTTGAAAATTCTATCTGAAAGTTTTAAATCTTTCTTGATTGCTCCGCAACAGTGACAGGTTTTAGATGATGGATACCATCTGTCTACAACTCGAAGTTCAATTCCGTTTTCATTGCATTTCGCCTGAAGCTTTATTCTGAATTCATAAAACTTCTGCGAAGCAACTGCCTTTGAAAGATGTTTGTTCTTCATCATTCCTGATATATTTAAATCTTCAATCGTTATATAAGATGGTTTGGTTTTCACTATCTCTGCGATTGTTTTATTGATGTGATCAGTCCGAATGTTATCAATTCTATGATGAAGTTTCTGTACTTTAAGCCTCTGTTTTTGTATATTTGCTTTTTGAGTAGACTCTCCTTTCTTTAAATTTTCATACCTTCGAGAAAGACTTCTCTGTTCTCGAATAAGTTGTTTTTCAAGTTTCTTTAATCTTGCTGATCTGTTAATATTCTTATAAGTTTTACCATTGGAAACAACGGCAAGATCCTTTATCCCAAGGTCAATACCAATTCCTTCATTGGAATTATTGGCTATCTTGTTATTTGGGTATTTCTACAAGAGCTGAAACATAGTATCTACCAGCTTTTATTGACACATGACCGCTTTTAATTACATATCCATCTTTTGTTGTTGGAATATATCCTTTTTCTTTAATGCGAACCCAACCAAGTGATGGAATATTGATCCTGTGTCTTTGACAACGGCAATCTTTTGGATTGTTCTTTACAAAATACATTTTCACATCAGATCTATTCTTCTTTTTGAATCTAGGGAAACTACTCTGATGTTTAAAAAATCTTATAAATGCGGCTTGTCCATTATTTACTGCTTGTGTTACTGCTTTTGAATAAGCTTCCTTAATCCAAAAACATTCTGGATGCTTTGGAAGATACTCATTGTTAAGCCATACTCTAAATTGGTTACTGCTCATAAACTTTTCGCCTTTATTATAAAGCTCTTTATTATGAGCAAGGTAGAAGTTGTAAATATATCTACAAGTTCCTATTGTTTTACGAATTTTGGCTTTCTGCTCCTCTGTTGGATTTATTTCTGTCTTGAAGCTCTTTAGCAATTTCCTCATCCCTTTCTATTTGTTTTTTATACTTACGAAGCCCATACAGCCTACAAGAGAACACATGGAGTATTGAAACAATATCCTGCACAAGTTCTTCTTGTGGTGATAGTTCCTCATTGTTTACTACCACTATAGTCGTATTAAACTTCATACAGAATTTTTCAAACCAATCATAACTAAATCTAATAAATCTATCTTTATGGGTTACTATTATGGTTTTAATTTTTTGTTCCATTACTTCATCTAATAATTTGTTCCACTTTTTACGGTTGTAATTAAGACCACTTCCATAATCTTCAATACACTGGTCTACAATAATTCCTTTTGCGTTACAAAACTGTCTTAAAAATGCAACTTGATTTAGTAAATCATCTTTTTGATTTCTTGTAGACACTCTAGCATAAATAACTACATGACGCTTATCATTTTCAGTATTTATACCTTTAAATTGTAGATACTGGTCATAAGTGTAATAGCGTCTATTAGTTGGAGTTCGGTTTGCTTTTAGAGTTCCTTCTCTGTCCTAACGTTGTAATGTCTTAACAGATACACCTAAAAATTCAGCAAAATCTTTTGGCTTATAATTTGTGATATTTGATGTATTCATTATAGCACTCTCCTTTGAGTATATTTAAATACATTTAATCACATTTGTTAATTATTTTAGATTCTTAATATTTCCTCCTAATATCTTTGTCTTTATACTTCTGTCACTTATATCATAAAATATTATTTAAAAAATTGGTTGTAGACCCGCCATTGTTGATCAGTGATGATAAAACAAACTCTTTAAAAACAAAATATGATATGAATGTTGCGACCAATATAGTGATCAACACAACATACACGATCATATCTTTCTTCGTATTCGGATAGCTCATCATTGCAACGATCATATAGATCATCCCAAGGACTCCTCCAACTACAATGATCAGAATCGCGAACTGATACATTCCTAAAAACAATCCTAAAATTCCAAGGATCCATCCAAGACTTAATCCCAAAGATCTCATTCCTGCGATCTGACAGCTCTGAAACCAATTGATATCCGCTCCTGTCATCGCTTTCATTAATCCCATGACAAGTGCTGCGATCACAAGTGATACGATGATCGCGATAATTCATTTTTCTTCGTTCTCTTCTCCTCTTCTCTCGTAATACCGGTCAACACCATCTGCAATTCCTTCTGCAAGCATTGATTGATAATGATTGTCCGATAACTTCTGATCTTCCTCTGGGTTTGACATAAATCCCATCTCAACGATCGTCACTGGAATCTTACTCCAGTTGATCCCTGTCATCTCATCTGTCTGCGTTACACCGCGGTTCACTGCCCCGGTCCTTCTGCATAATGTACTTACCACACATTCTGAAAGTTCCTGACTATCTGCCGCGATCGATCTGCAATATGGATTCGATAATGTCGGACTCATTGTCAACGCCCCATTTGCAGACTGAGAATCTGCACTATTGCAATGAATCCTTAATAAAATATCTGAACCACTTTCATTTGCCATAAGAGCACGCTTTTTATTGCTGAGTGACACATCATTCGTCTCACGGATCATATATACGTCATATCCTCTCGCGATCAATGCACTTTTTAGCTTTAACGAAACTTCCAAATTCACCTGATATTCTGTTCGTTTTGTGACAACACCTTCGGTTCCTGAGAATACCATCGGTTTTGTCTTATCAGAACCAGGTCCGATCGCTTCTTTTTCACTCATCTGTTTCTTTTGGTGTCCTGCATCGATTGCGATCTTTATACGATCTTCCTGTTGTTTTGATTCTTCCTGATCAACCGTTGCTTCATTCTTTGTTTGTGTTGTCTTTTGCTTGATTATCTCTGTTCTTTTTTCTGTCGTTGGTTTTGGATGATCTTCACTGATCATTTCATCATCATTGCTGCATCCAGCACAGAAAAAACAAAAGATCATACATAAGATCATGATCTTCCATATCTTTTTCATACCTTTTATCCCTCTCATTTATAATGCTGCAGTTGTTCTATGGCTCTACAACATGAAGCTCTCCTGTCACAGAATCCATAACATATCCAGATATCTTCACATCTTTTGGAATCAATGGATGTTTTCTCAACATTTCCACAGAATCTTTTACAGAACTTTCCACACAGTCAAATCCTTCCAGCCATGTATCAAAATCAATACCACAATGACGGATCAGCTCAATCTTCTCCTCATCGACTCCTCGATCCATCATATGTTTTATCATCATATCACTATTAATATGCTGTACTCCACAGTCAGTGTGTCCAATGACCATGACTTCTTCAATCCCAAGTTCAAAGATTCCGACTAAAACACTTCGTACCACACTTCCGAAGGCATGACTTACTACCCCACCAGCATTCTTGATGATCTTCACATCTCCATTCCTGATCCCAAGGGCTGCCGGCAAAAGTTCTGTCAACCTTGTATCCATACAAGTGATGATTGCGATCTTCTTGTCTGGATATTTGCTTGTCTTGTATTGTTCATACTTCTTTTCTTTTACAAATTCTTTGTTATACTTTAAGATTTCATCTATCATAACTTCTACTCCCTACCTCAATGTAATATCTGCCGTTTTTCCCTTGCAGGCTTTTAAATAATCTTCGGTCGTAAGTTCAATCTGGATTCCATTTTTACCGCCGCTTACAATGATCTTCTCCTGTGCATTGGCGCTTTCATCGAGCACTGTTGGATAGTCTTTCTTCATCCCGATCGCTGTGCATCCACCACGGATATATCCCGTGATCTTGTTGATATCCTTGACATGGATCATCTCCACAGACTTCTCACCTGCTGCCTTCGCTGCTTTCTTAAGATCTAATTCCTGATCGATCGGAATGACAAATACAAAATACCCTCCACCTTTTCCTTCAGTCACGAGGGTTTTAAATACTCTTTCATATGGTTCATTTAACATATCTGCGATGGTAATTCCATCAATAAATTCTTTACATTCATAACGATGTACTTCAAATGGGATCTTTGCTCTCTCAAGCATCCGCATTGCATTTGTTTTTGGTTCTTTCTTTGCCATCTTATAATGTCCTCCTTACTGATCGTTTTATCTGGCAAAATTTACTTTTGACATTCTCATCATATTTTACCTTGCAAATACTCCATAGATCAAAGAAACATAACATGCAAAATCTCCGATTCTTTTTCTTTGATATCCAAGTTCTTCTCTCCATTTTGCTTCTTTGCCATGCTCTTTTGTATATGCTGCCAATTCATCTAAAGAATGGATCACGCTATCGTGCATCACTGTCCTGTCATCATTGCTTCTGTCTGTCTTCGGTGTGATCTTCCAATGTGCGCGGAGGCTTCCATAATCGATCATACAATGAAGTGCATGATCCCATAACTTGTCATAGATCTCATCTTCTTCAAGATTCTCTTCTAACAGTTCTTCATAAACCTTCATCGCCTGCTCAAATTCAAGATCATCTGGCATTTTTAGATAATTCTCATATATAAAATCTTTCTGCATAGTAGCCTCCTTTATTTCTTTGGCATACATTTTTACACTACTTGTGCACATTATATCATATTTTCTCATATAGTGAGAGTAAAAGATCTTCCGAGGATATTTTTATGCCAGAAATACAAACTAACAATCTTGTCGATCGTGGACAGTTAAAAATACAGGTAACTTCAAGACAAAGAGCCGTCCCAATCCCTAACGCTACGATCGAGATTTCTTATACTGGTGATCCTGATTCTGTTCTTGAGACTGTATCTACTGATGAAAATGGGCAGACACCTGTCGTTGACCTCCCTGCTCCTCCCGTGGAATACAGCATGTCTCCGAGTGAAAATCAGCCTTATTCTGAATATAATCTAAAAATACATTCTGATGAATATAAACCTGTCACGATCTCAGGTGCACAGATTCTTTCTGGTGTGGAAGGCCTGCAGCCTGTTTCCATGATTCCTGAAGAAACCCACACTCCAACAGAAGAACACCCGATCGTGATCGGTCCGCATACCTTATGGGGTAATTACCCTCCCAAGATTGCGGAATCTGAGATCAAGCCAGTCAACGAAAGTGGTGAGATCGTTTTAAGCAGGGTTGTGATCCCTGAATATATTATTGTTCATGATGGTCCTGTCGGTGATAAAACTGCGCAAAATTATTATGTCCGCTATAAAGATTACATCAAAAATGTTGCCGCCTGTGAGATTTATTCCACTTGGCCAAGGGCAACGCTTGAAGCAAATATTCTTGCGATCATGTCATTTACTTTGAATCGTGTGTATACAGAATGGTATAGAAATAAAGGGCATGATTTTACGATCACATCTTCTACAGCTTATGATCATAAATTCATTCCTGGAAAGACAACTTATAATTCTATTAATACGATCGTTGATGAGATTTTTGCAGATTATCTGTCTCGTCCGAATGTGAGACAGCCGATCCTTACGCAGTATTGTGATGGGAAGAAGGTGTCTTGTCCGGAATGGATGACCTTACTGTAAGTGCGTATTAAGAAAAATAGCCAGGAAATCCCTGACTATTTTCGCTTTTCAACAAACTCTTTCATCATCTTTGTTAACTGGCTTGCCTGGCTGACGCCTTCTTCTTCACAAGCTCTCGCAAATTCTTCTACTACTTCTCTTTTTAATTTATAAGATTTTGACATCCAACCAGCTTTTTTCTCATATTTTTTTGTTGCTATTGTTTGTGGTGTTGGTTTTCCTACTGGCACGCTATCACTCCTTTTCTTTTAAAAGATATATCATATTTATTACATTACTTACAATATTGGTAATCAATGCTATACCTGTAAACAAATCTAATCCATTTTTGACTGCCAAATAACACAAGCACATAAATGTTATCCAGGTTGATATTGTTATTACTTTAACCATAGACATTTTTTCACAGATGATTTAAAATAGGCAGTGGGTAGTGGGATTTACCCACCGCCTTGCGATTACTTAAAGAATGCTTCGTATATCATGCATATCGTAGTTACCACACTTTGAATGATGCTGAATACGAGAACCGCTTCTTTAAGTTTTCGCTTTTTCTTTTTCTTGCTCATCTGCTTCTCACCTCCTTATGTATATATAATAACATATGGTGCACCATATGTCAATGTTTTTCCTAAATTTTCATTATTTTTTTGCATAAAAAAAGACCAGGGATTTCTCCCTGGTTTCATTATTTTTTTCTGTTTGCGTACAATGCTTTGCATGTCTTCTTGCCACAGTAAGATCCTGCTGTACTCCATCCTAATCGTTTCCAATATCTCTTAAGCTGTGCAGTCGTCATTTTTTCCCAAATACCATCTACTTCGATATTTGTTCCTGGTGTTAATTCGTTCAATTTTTTCTGCATCCATTTAATCGCACCTTTATCGGACGTCTTCTTTACTGTTGTATATTTCTCTGGATCATACGCTGGTCTTGCAAATCCGCGGATTACACTCTTGCTTCTTGTTCTTCTCATTACTGCACCGCCGTTATCATCGCTACTCTTAGATGTATTTCCTTCAATTGTCGTATATGTTCCATCCTTGTTTGCTTTTTCCACAATTCCAATATGACTCGCTCTTCCTTTTCCAAAATCCATCAAGCAGAGATCGCCTGCCTGTCCAGTTGAGTGCCAGCGATCATGTTTTTTGTAATAATTCTCTACATCCGGACAATATGCTGTTTTTTTGCCCCCGAAGAACAGATCGGATGCATTACACATCCTAAAGATATCCCATACAAATGCGCAGCACCAAGGATAAGAACTCCCTTTTACACTGTGCCCATAGTAATCTGTGTTAAATTTTACATTATTGCTGTTTGCTGGGTTTTCTTTTGTTCCAATGTAGCTTTTTGCTTTTTTAAGAATTGTGCTTGCTTTTGCCATTTATTCTTCCTCCTCATCATTTTCCAGAATATCCGTCTGGTGCTCTACCTGTGATCTAATATTTTTCACTAATGGTTTTAAAAATCCTGGAATTGGAACACCGATATCTTGGATGTTCTCCAAAATTGATATCACCTCATTACATGTAATCCAGATCGCCACAATGCTTGCAATCAAAAACTGAACCTTTATGTCAATTCCTATTTGTGCAGTTGAATACTTAATCATTTCATCGACGATCGCACCAACTACGACAAGCAACCACATTGCAATTTTTTTAAATATTCCACGAATAGATCTATAAGAATTTATATCCTGGTTTCTAAATTTGCTTGCGATCAATCCAGTTCCATAATCAACCAGATTGCTTGATACCATTAGTCCGCATGGAATTGCTAATATTCCTAACAAAGACGATAAGAATGCCAATATTCCCGTTATGATTGCTTTAACATAATTTGCCTGTTCCATATTTTTCTTCATGACCTCACTTTCCTTTCCTTAAAGAAAATTTAATTTTTGCATAAAAATAAGACCATTCCTGGTCTTTCTCTAATTCTTATCATGTTGTTCCTCTGTCTTTCAACTGTTTATGTGTATAAGTCGCTAACTGTTTGTGTGTATAATTTTTGTTTAAGTAATTATGCGTAACAATCGTTACAGAAATCTTTACTTTTCCATTTACAACAACGGGATTTGGAGACAATTCAACTTTTTCAATTTTTATCATTAAATTACCTCCATCTTCTCCCTGTTTTTTATAATTTCATCTGCAATTTTTAATTCTATTTCTAAGGTGTACATCCTGCTTTTTTGCACTGGTTGTATTTTTGCATCAACATAATAACCATTTTTCTCTTCGTCTTTTTCGATTGTACAAACGCCTGCTGCCTCTTGCTTGCCATTATGCAACAACGAAAATTTTGCATCCTTTATCACAAAATAATCATATTGACCTATTGAATGAACAAAATACTTTACATGTCTGTCCTCTCCTAATATGAAAGTTATCATCTTTGTACCTCCTTACATTTTGGGTACATCCTATTGAAGCATATTTTCCTTTCAACTTTTTCAAACAAGTATCCGGAAAGTGGCAACTGATGCACGCAAATGTTTTCACCTTTTACAGTATATAATAATCTTGTTATAAAGCTTTGGTTCCCTGCTTCGTCCTCTGCTATTACTTCGATCACATATTCTCCATCTATATCAAGTGGGACTGGTACATTCCACCAGTCCCCTTTGCTATGATCATAATTCACTTCTATGCCATCGACCTTTCCGAATACTCTTTTGACCATACTCATCTCCTAGTTTGTAACTTCTACACTGATCACGAATGTTTTTCCACAATCTACTGGATTTGGTGTAATCGTTACGCTCTTAATCGTAGGTGCCACTGTATTTAACGTAACGGTACGTGTTACTGTAGTTGTCTTACCAGCACCATCTTTTGCGACAACTATAATTGTGTTTGTACCTTCTGCAAGAGTAAGAGCCTTGTTGAAACTTCCATCGCTTCCAACTGTGACTGCTTCTGCTGCTCCAGAATTAAGCTTAACTGTAACTGTTACAGGACTTGATGTTGCATCGTTGGTTGTACCTTTTACTGTGCATGCAGACTGATTTGTAACAAGTTTGTCCGTTGGGCTGGACAACGTTAATACAGGTGGAACTGTATCTACCTTAAATGACGTTGAGCTTGTAGCTGCTGCATTTCCATCATAATCACTTGCATCAAGTTTGATTGTGTGACTACCATCAGATAATGCTGTTGTCGGTGTATATGTACACTGATATCCTCCGGTGATTGCCGTTTTGGCAATTGAATCTCCTGTTATTTTGTTTCACTATCAATCGTAATTCCAATTGTTGCCGGATTAACTCCTGAATCTGCATCTGTTACCTTCCAGGTAATCGTTGGTTTATTATTCGTTAAGTATGTTCCAACTGTCGGTGCTGTTATCGCAATAATAGGTGCAACTTTTTCTTTTACTTGTAAACGTAAAGATTTTCCAAGAGTTGCATCTGCTGCATCTTTTGTTGTTATGTTTCCTGCAACATCGGTTGCTTTTACTGTTACTCCGTAATAATGTCCGGATTGATTGTACGAGCTCTTAGACGGAGCTGTTACCGTAGCTTCATACTTTCCACTTGTACTGTTAAGTGTTAACGTATACGTTTGACCGTTAATAGTCGCTTGTACTGTTTTTACATCCATATCTTTTTCTCCTTTTTATCTGTTTTTATTCAATAGCACAACTAAATTCTGACTTAAAAGATGCACTTGTAACTCAATATGCCGAATTGAATGGTACTGGAAACAACTATTTTTATGTTGATCGTAAACAAGGTTATCGCTTGAGTTCTGCGATATTGCATGTATATGATACTGGTTATATACGTGTTGAAGCAATATCTCAGGAAGTTAACAATGAGAATTGTTATGTGTTATGGACAAATAATAGTTATCCACAAAACAAAAAAATTGGCTGTGATCTTGTATGGATCAAAGAAAACTTCCTATGGAATTAAAATATTTTAATTTGACTTATAGCATATAACTTCACAAGGACATCCTTGATATGCAGAAGGGATTTCTATCAAATATAATTCTTTTCCATACAATGCCATGCCTAATACGTTATAACGCCATTGATCATACTTTTTCACTCTTATAGCTACTGGCACCATGTTATCGGGCCAATTGGCATGAATGATACCTTCTGAGTTATTAGGTGTGGTCATATTGCCTAAAAACTGTATTATGCTTTTTGTATCAGAATTTAGCTGCGCAATATCATTCGCATTTGCTTTCATTTGTTTATCGATAATATCCATGTTGCTGTTTTGTACATCGACATCATAAAAATCTGTTCCGTCCGGTTTTTCCAATCCATAATTCGTTGTCTTCGTTGCCATCTTCATTCTCCTTTCAGAACAGTATTTCTAACCTGTTCATGTGTGTATTTTTTCAAATAATCATGTGTAAATGCATGTAATGTTTCGTGCTGGTTGTATCGTAACCCTATGTCCATTGTCATGTTCATCGGAACAATTTCATCCATTAATTTTTCAAAATCAGCATACATTTGCTTCCTTGTTAGTTCCACTAAACATTTCAGTTCCATTTCTTCTGGCAATACTACCAGTGTATAATTTCCATTGCCCAGTAGATTATTTAAGCGATTTAAGAGATCGTTGTATGTATATGGATAATCGTCGTACCATTTTATTAGCACTCTAAATCTTCGATCTTCCAGGCTATCTGTATCCTGCGGCTGTATTTTTAGGATTTTTTCTCGTCTCGATATTCCGTATTCGGTTGCTGTGCGAATACAAGTATCAAGATCTCTATCCCTTATTTCTTTTTCCAGGCGTTGCCCAACCTTTTCTTCTGCTGCATAAATTGCCATGATTTCATCTATGTTTTCTATTGCTGCCGGGATTTCTAACTGCATGACACCGCCCCCTTTATTGGTATTACATTTTCTTGCAACGTAATGTTTTCAGTACCGCCATTTATGAGTACGTTTGTTACGTCTGTAATTCCGTCAATATTGTATATCGCGTTTTCTATTGCTGCCCTTCTCACAATAATCGAAGTTGTATCAACCCATGTTTTTCGCAGTGATAACATATATTCTTCGATCGCATCTTCAATCTGCGTTTTCAAACCTTCTGCTGAGTATCCAGTATCGTAAGTCGCTACTGCTGATACATTTACTGTATACTCATTTACGGTTGATATGATCACAGCATGACCTATCGGAGCAATTCCAATTCCTTCTCCATGATTTTGTACCGGATCTACTTGCTTCTGTACTGAATCTATCAGCTCCTTCGATGCTTTTCTGTATTCATCTGATATGATAACAGTTGATATACTGCTGCCTTTTCTCCTGTATGTCTTTTCTCCACCAACTCCATCGATCGCTTCTACTTCTTCTTTGTAGTATGCTTTGTTTCCTGCAAACGGTTTAATTCCAAAAGAATCTTCTATTCGCATCCTGTAAGATTCTTCATCTTCTTCGTCTGTTCCTGGAACCAATAATTTCGTCAACTGTGCATCTTCTAACTCGTCGATGTCGTCCAGGCACATAAGATCTCCGGTCCATCCATTTGGTTCTGTTCCTGCATCTTCACATTCCAGTCTATACTTATGTTCTTCTTCATTGATCACATCTGTTACAATGTAGTTGTAATCATCTCCGCTGAATTCCGTTCCAATCGGTACAGTTGCATTAAATACACCTTCAAATTGTGCTGGTGTTGCTTCTTCTATGTACACACCTTTTTCTTGTCCGAATCTTACCAAATGATCCAGATCAGCAGTGTCGCTGTACTGATTATCAACAAGTGCCGACAATTCTGTATATACTTCTTCCAGTCTTGCTCCGTGTTTTGCACATGAGTGATAAATTAGTGATCCCTCAGATGTATCCAATCCATCTGGCATTTCTTCCATCATTTCTTCCATGATCACATCCATTGTCATATCTTCATACATCTATATTCATCTCCTCATCTCCATACTCTGTTAGCAATCTGAATTTTATATTCATTGTTTCTTTGCTTCTGTCTACTTCAAGATCTGTTATGCCTGTGATATAGGCATTCGGTTCCAAGCATTCTGTTATGAGTCGATTTATCTCGCTTTTTACATATTCATCAGAATGCGTATATCCTATCAAATCATTGATTTCTGATCCGTATTCCCACGAATACTGCACAAAACGATATCTTTCAATTTTAATTGTAAAATACGCCCATACAGCTAACGCTCTTGCTCCTTCTGCTATTTTCCCATTTAGTTTTCCAGAAGAGAAATCAATATCATATTCTTTCGGATAATATTCAATTTCTTCTTCCTCTTCTAATTCTTCTGTATCTTTCTCAAACGGAAACATTACGCACTCACCACCTTGCATATAACTACATATTCTTCATCGTTTATCTGTACGATCAGAACTTTATCTCCATTTTTCAGAGATAATCCTTCTGTAATTAAATAATCATCTTTGTCCAATTTCTGTCCATGATGGATTACTTGTCCATCTGAGACATAAGCAATTTCAATTGATGCCGGATTATCTTTTTTTCCTTGTTTTCTCATAACTTCTAACATTCTTTCATATGCGTTCATTACAAGATTCTCCTTCCCTGCATCCAATGTTTTGCATAGTAACCATTTTGTAAGCTACTTATTCTTACTCCAGCATTAGAACAATGAATAAATTTATTAGATCCGATGTAAATGCCAACATGCGATGGTCCTGCTTTGTATGTTCCCTGGAAGATTACAAGATCTCCTTTTCTCAGATCTTTTTTCTGTACCTTACTTCCTCTTGTCGCCTGAACGTTTGCACTTCTTCCTATCTGCTTCCCTGTCGCCTTTCGAAATACAAATGACGTAAAACCTGAACAATCACTTTTTCCCAAATCAGGTGACGATGCTCCAAATACATAGTTTACTTTTCCTATGTATTTTTTGGCTTTTGATATTACTTTATCTGCTTGCTTGGTATCAACTTTCTTTTGTTTGAATCCTGTTCCATTTCCTATGATCGCATATCCTGTTCGTTTTCCAAATCTGTTGCACTGAGCTTTTGTTTTCATGAGCAAGTCAAAGTGATACACGCCATTTACAATTTTTATTGCGCCACCACGATCATTAACCTTATGAACTTTTTTATCTCTGCTCGTTTTTGTTCCAAGCACTTGTATTTGCGTTCCATATTTCACAGAACCAGGTGCAGCACATGTATATTTACTTGGATCAAGCTTCTTTCCTTTACAATCATAATATCCACCCTCCATTTTATTTGATGCCGGATAATATGCTGTAAATAAGGCTTTCACTTTTCTTCCGTTTAATATGCCTGTACTTACAGTTCCAGAACTTGAACTTGATTCGGTATCATCACTTTCTGTTTCCATGATATTTTTAAACGCCAGTTCTAGCGTCATTGTATGGATTCCATTTTCAAAAGTGTGTGAATCATTTTCAATCCAAAAATTTCCGTCAAGTCCAGAATCTACATCGTGAATTTTGATTCCATAACCAGAGATACACCTTATATCTCCAATTGCTGTTAGAGATGCTGTTTTTTCTAATCCTGTTAATGTATTCTTTGCTTCTTTTTTTCCATTTCCTTTTTCAACAGATAAAGAATCCTGAAATGTTCCATATGTGCTGATCCAGTTTTTATTAGATACTGTACCGATTTTTTTGTTCTTGGAGTTGTAAATTGCAACCTTGTTGATCATGTTATCAGTTGTTTCTTCATAACTTGATTCTGTTATGCCTTCGCTTTGATTTAGCGTAACATCTAACATTTTTCCTTTTTTGATTCACTGATAATTGATCACCTTCCATTAAGATCTGGTAGTTTGTTCCTGTTTTTTTTCGGGCTTTTGTATACGCTGCAAGAATCATGTTGTAATATTCTTTATCTGTAAAAAGCATTTTCTTAATTTTTACTTTTGTTTTTGCAATGTTTTTTACTTTAATTTTCAGATCTTTGCAAATCAGTCTTGTGATCTGTTCAGGCGTTTTTTTCTTGAATTTGTACGTTCCTTTGCTCCTGGTCAGATACAATAAATAATCGTACGCTGTATAGCTTATTGTACCTGCTTCGCCTTTTCGTTCTCTTTTTGTAACTTTTCCATGAAACTTTTTCTTGGAACCATCATAAAAACAAATAAGATCGCCTGTTTTTATGTTTGGCGTTTTTACATTCGGATCTCCTGCTGGATTTGGAAGAGCAAATTCTAAGGATCGTGCAGATGAATAAGCACTTCCTGACCACGTTACTGTATTAACCAGATCAGATATGTCATTTCCTTTCCATGTAATTTTCATACCGTTATCACCAACTTCGTTCCCTGATAAATATATCTTCCTTTACTACTGCTTCTTCTACCATGTTTTTTTGCCGCTTTTTCGATCACGCTTTTTATTCTTTGCATAGATCTTCGAAGCGTTGGCAGATTTTCCTGTTTTGCTCTTGGCAATCTTTTTTAATGTATCTCCAGATCGAACGGTATATTTTATAGTCTTTTTACTCTTTGAGTTTCTTTTCTTTCCAGATTTCTTTTTTACTTTTTTCCCTCCCGATGTTTTTTTCTTTTTTCCTGAATAAGATATTGTGATGTACTCTTTTAAACTGATTGTAAATGCTGCATCTCCTGATCCATCTTCTTCTCCATACTCCAAAGATTCTATAGATACATACTTGTTAAAATCAGCTCTTCCAGTTATCACAAGTGTCGGAGTGATCTTATTCTGTTTCCAGTCCTTTATCTTATTGATGTACGTATATGGATTTGTATTAAATCCTTTGTACTGACAAAAATCATATTCCTGAGCTGGAAAAAAGGAACTTAGCTCTACTGTTTCTAAGTTCCTTTCGCCTAACAGATTTATTTCTCCTTTTCTATGCACATTTTCTGACGTGTTGTTTTGTGACGTTCCGATTTTGAAACTTGATGGCAATACCGGGAACCGGATCTTGTCATTTCCATTGTTTAACCATATTTCCATAACGTTCTCCTTATGCTGGTACTGCTTCTAGTTTGTCTGCAATTCTTTCAGCAATTTTATCAATGTCAGCTTCTTCTCTTACGATGATTGTGTCCGCAAGTTTTTCTATCTTGTAGACTTTCTTTCCTTCATTCCGTGCCATTCTGACAGAATCGTCGTGTGGGTAAACTCTGCTTCCTCTTGGAAGATCTACAATTTCTCCACCTTTCTCATTGATCTGCACAATTCCACCGCTCCAGTTATTTGTTCCTTTTGCTAGCATTGGAATCTTAGGAATATTGATACCGTATTGTTTTCCACCATATTTTCCAGGCACCCATGATGGAATTTTTACACTAACCTTGTTTAATCCACTGATTGCTGTATTCACAAGTCCAATCACTGTATTAAGTGGAGCTTTTGCAATACCAACAAGTGCTTCAAATGCTCCCTTGAATATATTTTTTACTCCATTCCATGCCTTTTTCCAGTTTCCAGTAAATACGCCTGAAATAAATTCTATAATTCCTTTAAATGCTGTTGTGACTCCATGCGCAACATCAATCGTCGATTTCAGCCATCCAGCATATCTTGCTACTACAAATCTCAAAACAATATTAAACGTTTTTTAAATGCTCCAGAAAGAAATGTTGCTACTGGCCTTAAGCCACTTATAATCTTTCCTGCTCCTTTTCCTATTGTTCCAAATGCTGAACTAGCTGTCTTAGCAATGCTCTTTACAGTTGATCCTAGTTTTTCGTATCAACGCCTGCTGCATTCAGTGCTGTGACTGCCGTTTTTTGCATATTTTTTGCTGCTGCCGTAATTTTATTCCAATTTTTGTATACCAAAACTGCAGCAATTGCAATTCCTGTCAAAATTAAAACAATTTTTCCACCCGGAGTAATTAAAGAAGCAAAACTTTCTGCCCCTTGGACAGTTTTTATCATTCTTCCGACATTCCAATACAGCGCACCAACTCCTTGTGTTAGTTTCGCGATAATCACGATCGCCGGACCAACTGCCGCTACAATCAATGCTACTTTCACAATAAATTTCTGCGTTTCTGGAGACAACTTCGAAAATCTATCTGTCAACTCGCTGAGCTTGTTCGCTGCCTTTGTTGCTGGCGGTACTACTATCTGTAATACTGCACTTCCAAATACAGTTAATGAATTTTTTACAACATTGATTGTTTTTCGAAGCTTACTCATAGATGTCTGCATATCTTGTAAAGCTTTTTCCGTTGATCCCTGAGCTTTCCCCATCTTTGCAGTCTTCTCTTTGAACGTTTCATACTGGCTTCCAGTCAGTGCCAACGCTGCGGTTAATGCTCTTGAATTGCTAAAAAGCTGAGCCATCTTATTTGACTGCCCACCTGTTTCTTTCTGCAAGATTTTCAGCACTCCCTGCATTCCTTCTGCTTTTATCATAGCCTGACCATTTTCATAGCCGTATTTCTGCATCAGTTTGCTCATGGATTCTGTTGGTTTTAACAAACCTGTGAACAACCCTTTCATCTGTGTTGTAACTTCCGCAGTATTGCCAGTAACACCTGTCAAGGTTGCCATAGATCCAAAGAGTTCTTGGTATGACACATTTAATGATTTTCCCAACGGGAATAGCGGTTGCATCGATGCCGCTAATTCTTTATAGGTTGTGACCCCTAATTTCTGAGTCTGAAAAGCCATGTCTGAGATGCTTTGTGCTGTTTTTACATTTACACTGTCATACCCCTTCATAGCAGAGCTGATCAGTGCCACGGATTCCTGTACAGATGATCCGCCACCCTTTGCAGCTTTTGCCGCAACATTGAAAATCTTTTGTGTTTTTGTTCCAGAGTCTCCAATACTGGAAATCATCTGGTAAACTCCTTCGGATATCGTATGCAGTGCTATGCCTGTTTCATTTGATGTCTTGATTGCCATGTTTTTATAGCTTTTCAAGTGATTATGATTATCGAGCAGTGTGTTTACCTGCCCCATATCCTTTTCAAATGTGTCCGCCATTTTTCCAGAAGCGGCCATGATTCCGATAATCGGCACCGTTACCTTTTTTTCCAACGATGTCCCTACGGATTCTAAGTTTTTTCCAGTTCGTTTGATGCTATTTGCCGTTTTCTGGATCTGTCTTCCCTTCGCTTGCATTTCTGCGGTTGCTTTAGAAAGCGGAGAGGAGAACTTATCCACTAAACGCAACGTTGCATCTACAAATCTATTTGCCATTTAGTTGTTCATTCTCCTTCCTAATGTCCTCAATCTCTTGATGTACAAAAGCAGCCATGATCATTTGTTCATGACTGCTCATTTCTGTAAAATCTCTTGGTAAAATATTATGAAGACGAAATAACCAATACATTGTGTTGATTTCTCCGTCTTCATAGATTAGTTTTTTACATCATTCTCTGTTGCTTCGTCTTCCTGGTCCTTGTAAAAGTTATTGATTGCATCTGAAATCTCCTGAATCTCTCCATCAAACAATAATTCAGCTAAGTCTTTGGTGTTGCTGCTCCAAAATGTTCTAAAAGTCTTTCATCTTTTAGATTTGGCTCTTTTACTCCGTCCATCAATACAAGGAGATCTGAATCATGTGCATTTACTAGGAGTAAGTTTCCTTTCTTGTCCAGCGTATTTAATGCACGTTCTCTTAATTTTCTTTCTTTTACTTTTCGCAGCGTAATCTCTCCATCTCCAGTCAGTCGTTCCATATTCTTACTGTGATATGTTTTTGTACATTCTTTTGTCAGTTCTTCTTTGTCTACGCTTAATAATTTATCAATTAAATTCATTCTTTTTTCTCCTTCTAATCGTCGATTGTATCCAGCATTTCGGCTGTTGTAAATGTAAATGGAATACTTTCTTCTCCTAAACTTGTTTGCTTCCCAGTCGAACAAGTTTTACTTCGTCGAACGTACAATTTGTTAATTTAACTCGCTCATTTCCATTCACTGTCGGATCATCCAAGTTCGAAATAATCGTGCATGGTGTGTTTTTTCCATTTTTTCAATCCACGCCGTCAGACGCTCGATTTCCTTCTGCTGCGCTTCATAGTCT
>ENA-OQKR01000207-OQKR01000207.1-human-gut-metagenome-genome-assembly--contig:-NODE-207-length-25141-cov-3.143799_pt1 | contig 25141 bp, 19 predicted proteins | sample MGYA00242803_ERZ504806 | MGnify/ENA primary metagenome ERZ504806 (study PRJEB26092, sample SAMD00036399) | human gut metagenome | host: Homo sapiens | study: EMG produced TPA metagenomics assembly of...
AAAGTGAAAGGCCTTTTGGATGGCAGACGAGCGGGCCTTTCGGCTGGTAACTCCTGCCGGTTTGACACCCGCAATTTCATAACTTATAACTCATAACTCTACTAAAAGCCATGTTTGGATAATCTCAAAAAATATAAAGTTATACTTGCTTTCCAATTCTCCCCGCCGGAAAGAGTTTGCTGGCAGGACTTGGTGTGGACTACGAAGTGCGCACCTTACCGGATGTAGACGAATCGTACCCTGATACATTTGCAGGGTGCGGATATACCTCTTTATATCGCAAAAGAAAAAGCGGATGCCTATCGGAACATGTTGCAACCGGGCGAACTGATGATAACTGCCGATACCATTGTCTGGCTGGACGGGCGGGTGCTTGGGAAACCTAAAGACCGGGAAGACGCTTTGTGCATGCTGCGGGATATGTCCGGTCGCACCCACGAAGTGTTTACCGGAGTTTGTATAACTACAACGGAATGGCAGCGCAGCTTTGCCGCTCAGACGGAAGTACGCTTTGCTGAGCTGAGCGAAGAAGAAATAACCTATTATGTAGATAAGTTCCAGCCGATGGATAAAGCCGGTGCCTATGGGGTGCAGGAGTGGATTGGCTTTATCGGGGTGGAGAATATTTCGGGAAGCTATTATAATATTATGGGGCTGCCGGTGCAGCGGCTTTATAAGGAGCTTGTCAAGGTTTGAATCCGTAATATCTCGAACGGAAATAAACGACATTTTTTTGATGGTTGGATGTAGTTAAGGGTTGCGCTTTTGTAAGTGCAGCCCTTTTGCTTTATATTCGGATACATTTATCTTTGAAATGTGCTAATCTTGGTGTAGAGATACTCAGAGCAAAGGTGATTTATTTATTGTAGACCGGATTTTACTCTTTTTGTACTAAATCTTACTCATGGTGATGCTGTCTTTTACGGATATTTGCGCAGGCAATAGAATGTTTTTTTGTGACTATTGAATACTAACTATAAAACACTAATACTTATGAAACATTTAATGAAATTATTATTTGTTCCGTTTTTGCTATTCTTTTCTTGCACTACGCAAGTCGATGGCGTTTTGAACGACGGTGATCTTCCTCAGAACAATGAGGATGCTTCTGTGGAAGCTACTTTGCATCCCGTCGGTATCAGTTTCAGTAAATCAAGCATTGCTGCATTTGCAGAAGAAGGTATTTCAGAAATTGGCATTTATGTGTACATGGACGGTTCTCTTATATATGGAGAGAAGCAACCTTTGGTGCATGGTGCTATTGAAGTTCCCTTACCTTTGGGAGAAAACCTACAGACTTTTGTTGTGGCGAATGCGGATGAGGTGGCTGATGCCGATCAGCTTTCCACGGCTGTTATCCGTCAGAACGATAATATGCAAAAGCCGGTTTACATTTCTGAAATAATAGGTTTTACTTCTGATAACTCTGTAAAGTCACTTGATGTGGAGTTGAAACGATTAGTGGGGCAGGCTGTGTTTGCCCCGGTGGAGTCGCAGGAGGAAATGGATGGCATTACTCAATTTGATGCATTGGACATAACTTTCACCAATGTAGGAGTAGCTTATAGTGTGAAAGAAGAAAAGGCTGTTCTTGAGGACGTCACTGTACGCACAAACCGCGAGTCAGGTTTTGGTGCATATGTTTATTCTTTCCCTACGGAGAACAACGGTTCACGCACTTCTGTTGATGTCGCTTATCTGAAAGAGGGAGTAATAGTGAACCGTACGAATGGCTCTCTCGATACGGGTATCATCTTTAAATCTTCCAAACGTTCGGTTGTTCATATGGAAATACTGAATGAAGACTGGGTGGAAACCGAGTGGGAGAGTATGATAGAAGAAATTGATTTTTAAAAAACAGCAAAATCTGATATGAGAAAAAGTATATTATCAGCTGTGGCAGGAGTGACCTTCTTGCTCGGCATTGCCGCTTGCTCCGAAGAGAATAAATATGATTCTTCGGTGGTGACGGACATTCAATTGTATTTGGACGATGAGGCTTATTCGCTGAATACCGGCTCGTCCAATAAGCCGTTGTTTATTTATGCTTCCGACGGCAGGTATGTGGCTAACTATTCTACGTTATATCGTTTTCAGCTTCCTAACGGTACATACCGTGTTGTTGCTACTACTGAAGCGGATTCTCTTCCTCATCCGGGCAATTTGAACGACATCGTGCTTAATCAAGACCCGAAAGCAGAGAAAGTATATGCTTTATCCGCACCTGTGGAATACACTTCTCCGTTTAATAATCCTTTGGAGGTTCGTATGTACAACCGTACCGGTACGCTCCGTTTGAGAGCTACAGACCGTAAAGCGGACAAACGGTATTCCACGATACGTGCTATTGTATCTACACCTATATCCGGGTATAAGATTTCGGATGCCACATTTGTAAAATCTCCTATCGAGGTGGTACGCAATACTGCGACTTCTACAGGGGGGGTGAACTATACCGATGATTTGGTGCTGTTTGAAACAGAGACCAGTCAAGAAGCCGTAACTGTACGTATTGAATATCTCGATGAGAAACAACAGGTAATTCAGACCAAGGAAATAGATGGTACCTTCTCCATTTTGCCTAAACAGCTCACTACGGTTTCATTCGAACTTAATAATCCGGATGAACCTACAATTCAGAATTATACGGTAACGATTACTCCCGAAGAATGGGAAGAAGAGGATATTACTCCTGATGCTCCTATTCGTGTGCCGGATGGATATACATTCGTCAGCCCCGGAGAGAATATTAATAATGTTTATAACAAATTGAAGAGTGATGAGACGGTAGCAGACATTAAACTGTTCCTGAAAGCCGGAACTGCTTATCAGTTTACATCCAAGACATTGGATAATATTCCGAAAGGACTTTCGATTGTTGGACAAGAACCTAAAGCCGGTGAAGGACTTGCCGTGTTGGAATTGAAATCGAGTTTGAGTATGGCAAGTGAGAATCTGATTGAGGAACTCCATTTTGAGAATTTGGTTATTAAAGTAGATGCACAAGATTTCTTCAAACTGAAAAATCAAAAATTCCATGTAGGTACTATTTCATGGAAGAATTGTGAAATTAATGATTTGCAACGTACTATGTGGTATCAGGAGGTAGATGCAGATCAAAAGCAGATTGTTGACAAAATTGTTATTGAGGATTGTCGTTTTATGGGGTTAAATTCTGGTGGAAGCGGGTTGTTCGGTCTTTCTACCAAAAAAGATGCCCCGATACATGCCTTTGAATTTAGAAACTCGACTTTCCACGCCAATGATATGACTAAAGCGTTGATTACAGGAGTTAGCTCAATGAAAGGTAAACTGGATATAGTGGTGGAGAACTGTACGTTTGTTGCCACGAAAGCAGGTATGACTTTCTTTGACTTGAATGCCAAGAATATTACCGACGGAAGTGTCACAATAAAAAACAACCTTTTCAGTGGTGAGGTTGATGCTGATAATGGTACTTGGTTCATCCTTCATAAAAATATCACTGCCCGTACATTCGAGAACAATTATATCACCAATGGTTTTGCATTGAAAAATTGGGGTGTGGAAGAGGATGAGAAGCCGGCAGAAACCGTTCTTCCCATGAACGAACTGTTTGAAGATGTGTCTAACAGGAATTTCACCATTAAGGATAAATCCTCAGAGGTTTATACACAAGGCATCGGTGACCCGTATTGGAGAAAATAAAACCGGAATACTAACGAAAAACAAATAAAAACTATGAGAACTTTCTTATTCATATTATTGGCGGGCTTGTTAGGAGCATGTAGCGACGATGGCGAACTGAATGGCGCCGTGGAAGCCGATAATCTGGAACTGTCGAAGAATGAACTGAAACTTTCCAATGTAGCCGGTTCTTCTACTGTGGATATAACGGCTACTGCCGATTGGGTAGCTGCTGTGGTAGAGCCGGTTGGCGATGCGGAGAATATGTGGCTTACCTTGTCGAAAGATAGTGGTACGGGAAATGATGAACTTCGTCTGTTTGTTACGGAAAATACAGATGGAGCCAAACGTACTGGTAAGGTTAAAATAACCATGGCGGGTACCGGTGCTGCTTTGGAACAGGAGATTTCCGTAGAGCAACTGGGTTCCGACCCTGACATTCTGTTTGAATTTACTTCCGAACCTATCTCTTTCCGGGGAGCGGAAGTGGAACTTAAAGTCGTTTCCAACATAGAGTGGGAAATGAATATCGATGAGCAGTGCGATTGGATTGAAGTAGTGGAGGAAACTCCGGCAACCCGTAATTTCACTACTGATAACCTGAAACTCAAAGTGGCTCTTAATACGGGTGTTGCCCGTTCTACGGAACTTGTTTTCAAAACAGTAGGCGAATACAAACTGCAACGTGTACTGAAAGTAATGCAAGAAGCAGTGAACGGTATGGCAACCATTGAACAGGATGAGTACGCCATTCCGTATAAATGCCGTAAACTGGTAATTCCTTTCACTCAGGAAGGGGATGAATTGGTAGAGGATTTCGATGCCATTCCTTCTGAGTCTTGGATTACCCACAATAAGCGGGAGTCAACAGGAAATGAGATTGTATTGACAATTGCAGATAATGAGGGTGTTTTACCCCGTACATGTACAGTGCGTATCTTGGATAAGAGCGTGACGATTTTCCAATACGGAAAGCCCGATACCGGCATCGGTGATGACAAGAGTGTCGGAGCGTTGGCTTTCCCCGGTGCGGAAGGTGGTGGTCGCTTTACTACGGGCGGACGTGGCGGTACACTCTATAAGGTTACCAATTTGGAAGATTACGGTAGTGGAGAAACACCGATAAAAGGTAGTCTGCGGTATGGTATCGAGCAAGTGGAAGGTCCTCGTACTATCGTTTTCGATGTTGACGGTATTATTGAATTGAAACAGGGTATTTATCTGGTAAATCATCCGGATTTGAGCATCATCGGACAGACTGCTCCGGGAGAGGGTATTACATTGAAGAATTATAATTTTTCTTTCAACCTTTCCAAAAAGCCGGAAGAAGGTGCAGGAGTAAAATCAATGCTATTGTCCGTTTCTTGCGAATCCGTCCGGGAGATACTCATTCCGATTATGCCGAGGATGCTATTGGCGGACGCTATTTTACAGATGGAATCATCGACCATGTTACTGCCGGTTGGAGTGTGGATGAAACGTTGACTTTCTATGGAGTGAGAAACTTTACGGCGCAATGGTGCATTGCCAGTGAGAGTCTGAACTTGTCTAACCATGCCAAAGGCGCCCATGGTTACGGTGCTATGTTTAGCGGTGATAATGCTTCTTTCCACCATATTCTGTTGGCACATCATGGTAGCCGTTGTCCGCGTATCTCCGATCTTTCGGAACCGGGAACTCAGGCTGACTATGACTATTGCGGATATTTTGATGTACGCAATAATGTTTATTACAATTGGAGTGAAAGCGGTTTCGGAAGCTATGGTGGCAAGTATGCCAAATTCAATCTGACAAATTGTTATTATAAACCGGGACCGGCTACCGGTACGGGATATAAGTCATATCGTATTCTTTCTTCCGATCCCACTGCCAGAGCTTATATCGATGGTAATTATGTAGAAGGTAATTCGAAGGTCAGTGCCGATAACTGGACGGACGGTGTTTGGGCGCAGTTTGATAAGAGCTTGATTGAGGAAGGTGTGTCTGAAGAAGAGAAACAAGCTATGAAGATGGCGGATTATCAACCGTTCGGTAAGGTGACCAGTCATACACCGCAAATTGCTTATGAAAGAGTATTGGATTATGCCGGGGCTTCTTTGCGTCGTGATGAGATAGACCAACGAGTAGTAGGAGAAGTCAGGGCAGGAAGTGCTCCTTATAAAGGTTCGAAGATGCAATATTGGGATGACAAAGGAAATTTGGTTACTCTGAAAGACTCTGATAAAAAACCGGGTATTATCGATACTCCGAGTGATGCAGCCGGAGGCTATAAAGAAGTGAAGAAAGGTTACCTCTGGCCGGATAGTGATAATGACGGTATACCCGATATTTGGGAACAGGCATACGGCATGAATCCGGAAGACCCTACAGATGCCAATCAAATCAGTACCAATGTAGATCCTAATGGCCGTTACTCCAATTTGGAAGTATATTTCCATAATCTGGTGCAGCATATCGTTTATTATCAGAATGAAGGTGGTCTGTCTATGGAGAGAAAATAGTGAACAACACATACATATACTATATATTTTAGAAAAATGAATAAGTTAATCATAAGCATATTTACTTTGTTGATGGTAGCGGTCGGTGCAATGGCACAGACTGCCACCGTAACAGGTACGGTGACCGACGACTATGGTCCTGTAATCGGAGCCACTGTGATTGTACAAGGTACGACATTGGGTTGTACTACGGATTTGGATGGCAAATTCACATTGACAAACGTTCCTGATGTGAATAAGGCTGTTTTGAAAATCAGTTTTGTAGGTATGGAAGAAGTGAAAGAACCGTTGAAGGGTCGTACCTCGGGTATTAATATACACATGACTGAGTCTGCCAGTATGCTGGAAGATGTAGTCGTTATTGGTTACGGTACTCAGAAAAGAGGTAATCTTACCGGTTCTATCTCCAGTGTGTCGGGAAAGATTCTGGAAAAAGTGCAGACAACTTCTGCAGCCGAAGCTATTGTCGGTAAACTGCCGGGCGTACAGGTGACGACGGTTGATGGTTCGCCCGATGCGGAAGTTAAGATTCTGGTACGTGGCGGCGGCTCTATCACACAGGACAACAGTCCGCTGATTATTCTCGACGGTTTTGAAGTAAACAGCCTGAATGATGTTCCGCCTACGGATATCGAATCTATTGAAGTATTGAAGGATGCCGCTTCTACAGCTATTTATGGTGCTCGTGGAGCCAACGGCGTTATTTTGGTGACAACCAAGAATCCGACGGAGGGTCGTGTTTCTGTCAGCTTGAATACCTATGTACAAACCAAGACGCTTTCCAATAAACTGGATGTGATGGACCCGTATGAATTTGTATTGATGCAGTATGAGAATGCCCGTCAGAAGAGTTCCAATCCGACTGACTTTAACAATAAATACGGTCATGCCTACGAACATTATATCTATCAAGGCGACCCTGGTACCGACTGGCAGGATGAGGTGTTCGGTACTCATCCCGTGGCTTCTTATCTTGATCTCAGTGTGAATGGCGGTACGGAGAAAGCAAAATACAAACTGGCTTTTATTCATCAGGATCAACCCAGCGTAATGGTAGGCAATGGTTTGAAGCAGAACAACCTGAATGCCTCGTTCAACCTAAAGCCTTTCAAGTTTCTCACAATGGAATATCGTACCCGCTTGTTGCATAAGGAAGTAGACGGTTCCGGAACAGAGGGAGTCAGTTTGTTGGATGCTTTGCGCCAGGCACCTACCGAAGGATTGGATGAATACATGACTCTACCTGAGGACGATACTTATTTCGATCCGGACCAGCTGGAAGAAGTCGACGTTTCAATCCCAAAGAAGAGTCAGAAAAGAACTATAAGAAACGTATTAATAAGTCGCTCAATACCATGGGAGCGCTGACATGGGAAATAAAGAAAGGACTGACTTTGCGCAATGAGTTCGGTTTTGAAAATAATACCGAAGAACAACGCAAATTCTGGGGTATGGGCACCAAGAATGCCAAGAATAACAATAACCAGCCTATGGCGGAATGGATGATGAAGCAAGGCACCAAGTGGCAGTTGACCAATGTATTGAACTACAACGTTTACTTTGGATGATGATGCGCACGATATCCGGCTGATGTTGGGACAGGAAATCAAACACCAGCAAACCCAAGACCAAGACTTATTCCACCCGTTATTTCCCGGAGAATACTACGGCCGAGCAGGCGTTTGACAATCTGTCACTCGGTACTCCGTACGAAAATTCTTCAAAAGCGGATTCTCCCTCACGCATATCTTCTTTCTTCGGTCGTATCAATTATGGATATAAGGACAAATATCTGGCTACGTTTACGCTTCGTGCCGACGGCTCATCGAAATTCGCTTCCAATAATCGTTGGGGATTCTTTCCGGCAGGAGCTTTGGCATGGCGTCTTTCCAATGAAGACTTTATGCAGGACATTCCCTGGATTTCCAACCTGAAACTACGTTTGAGTTACGGTACTTCCGGTAACGACCGTATTGATGCCGACCTCTATCAGAAACTCTACGGAGTAAGCAGCAAGACGCCTGCCGGCTGGGGCGAAATAAGCCGCTACTATTATCAATTCTATAATACCAAATATGTGTATAACCCCAATGTGAAATGGGAGACTACCATTACCCGTAATCTTGGTTTCGACTTCGGTTTCTTTAAGGAACGTCTCAGCGGTACGGTAGATATTTACTGGAATACGGTGAAAGATTTGCTTGTTCCTTCGGACATTCCCGGCTATACGGGGTATACCAAATTGATGACTAATGTGGGGCAGACTTCCAATCGGGGTATCGAACTTCAGTTGAATGCCTATATCGTTGAAACAAAAGATTTCTCTCTGAATGCGAATTTCAATATCGGTCATAATAAGAACAAAATAGACAAACTGGCAAGCGGTGAGAAAGAATGGATACTGACTTCCGGTTGGAATAAAGGTCTGATGAATGCTGATGATTACCGTGCTTACGTAGGTGGTACCAGTGGTCTGATTTACGGATACGTCAATGACGGTTTCTATACGGTGGATGATTTTGAATCGTTCGATGCTAAATCGCGTACTTGGAAATTGAAAGAGGGTGTGGTAGACTCCAGCCCGTTGTCGGATACTCCGCGTCCCGGTAATGCCAAGTTCAAGAAGCTGACTCCGGTAGACCCGAACAGCGCCAATCCTTATCAACTGACAGAAGCCGACCGTACCGTTATCGGAAATACGACTCCGAAGTTCTCGGGTGGCTTTGGCTTGAACGCTACCTATAAAGGTTTTGACCTCAGTATGTTCTTTAACTTCATGTACGATTTCGATGTATTCAATGCCAATAAGGTAATGCTTACCACGTGGGCGGATAACCATGAAAATAACTTCGGTATGGAAGTAGCTTCCGACAGACGTTGGCGCAATTTCGACGATATGGGTAATGAAATCCGCTATAGTCCGGAAATTCTTGCCGAATTCAATAAGAACGCTACTATGTGGAATCCTACATCCATAGGTAAGCCTATCTGTATGTCTTATGCAGTGGAAGACGGTTCGTTCCTGCGTCTGAACTCGGCTACTTTGGGTTATACGCTTCCGCAGGAGTGGACTAAGAAAGCAGGTCTGAGCAAAGTGCGTTTTTATGTGGCGGGAAGTAACCTGTTTACTATTACCGGATATACCGGATATGACCCTGAAGTGGATATTGCTACGGGATTAACGCCGAATATAGACAATAACCGTTATCCGCGTAGCCGTACCTATACTTTTGGCGCACAGTTGACCTTTTAGTTGAATCTTTAAAAAAAGAACTATGAATAAGAAACTTTTATATGTGTTCGTTGCAGGTTCTCTGCTTTCTTTGTCTTCCTGCAATGACTTCTTGGATGTGACACCGGCTTCGGGATTTACCCCCGATTACGTATTCTCTTCCGAGACGGAAATGAAATCATTGATGACCCGTATTTATTCTTCCATGACGGAAGACGGTCTTTACGGCAGTAATCTGGCCAGCGGATTTAATACGAATACCGATGTGGAAATGTCTTCCTTCAAGAACAGTACGGTCAATTCCGCAGGGTCGGATATAGGTTGCTTTGATGCACGTCCCACCTGGGGAACACTGAACAGTATTTGGAATAATCTGTATTTTGTCATAAACTATGCCAATGACTTTTTGCAATCCATTCAAGAGTCTCCTCTTTGGTCGGAAGAGATAGGCAAAGAAGGTCCTACCGAAACACAACAGATGTATGGCGAGGTAAAGACACTTCGTGCCATGTTCTATCTCGACTTGATTCGTACATGGGGCGATGTGGTGTTTGTTACCGAACCTACAGAGTCTACGGATGATTTCTTCAGTCGCGGCACTACCAACCGTGACAAGATACTCGAATTCCTTATCGATGATCTTATTGCAGCAGAACCGATGATGAAGTATGCTGCCGACTTGGATTACGGTGTAGAACGCGCTTCACGCGAATTCTGTCAGGCACTTATCGGACAGCTTGCCTTGTACCGTGGCGGTTGGGCATTACGTGCCGATAAAGATAATCCTACGAATGTAGGCTATATGGAGCGTGGAGATAATTTCGAGCACTATTATCAGATTGCCGTTACCTATTTGGGCAAGGTTATCAAAGAAGGCAAGCACGATTTGAAACAGAGTTTTGAAAACCTGTGGATGAACGAATGTAACTGGAAAACCGCCAATGATGATGATGTTATTTTTGCAGTTCCCATGCTGAAAAGTATAAGCAGCCGTTTTGCTTATAATATCGGTGTTACCATTGCCGAGGGTAACCATGAATACGGAAGTGCCCGTAATTACGTCACTTTCTGCGGCACTTATATCTTTTCGTTCGATAAGGACGATTTGCGTCGCGATATGACTTGTGCGCCTTATAAATACGATAAGGATTTGAATCAAGGAATATGATATGGGTATTGCCGGTATGGGGGCAGCCAAATGGTCTAAACTCTATATGCAGTCTCCGTTGGGCACAAGCAGCGGAACCAACACTGGTGTCAACAATGTGCGTATGCGCTTTGCCGACGTATTGTTGATGTATGCCGAAGCCGTGAATGAACTTTACGGTCCCCGTGAGGATGCGCAGGAAGCTTTGAAGCGTGTGCGTCGCCGTGCTTTTGCCTCTTCTCTCCATGCAGAGAAAGTGGATACTTATGTGGCATCGCTTACCAATGAACAGGATTTCTTTCAGGCCATTATGAATGAACGTAAGTGGGAATTTGGCGGTGAAGGTATCCGTAAGTACGACCTTGCCCGGTGGAATAAATACGGTGAAGTTATTTATAACCTTTACAATGAAATGATTAATTGGGGACTGGTAGCCAACGGTACGGCTGTGTCGGGAATAGAGAAAGTACCCGAACGCATCTACTATAAGAGCGTACCCGACCCGGAACATGCCGGTCGTACGGTTCTTGACATTGTGGGAATCGATGAATACGGTCCCGAGGTGGGACGTCCTGCCGGTTATGAGATGAAGGAATATGCCATTACATGGCGTACGCTCAATCAGGAGACCCAGCAGTATGAGCCGGCAAGCGAAATTTACTGGAGTTTCCGTGGATTCATTAATAAAAACAATGAGCAGATGGTGAAACCTACCGATCCTTTGCGTTATCTCTGTCCTTATCCGTCCAAAGTGATTACCGACCATAGAGGACTGATTCAAAACTATTACGGATATTAATTACAGCTAAAAGATGAAACTTATGATAAAGTTATTTCATAAACTGATGACGGCCGCATTGCCCGTATTGCTGTGTGGAACACTGCTTACCGGCTGTACGGATGATAAATATAATAAGATAAACGACCTGTTCCAGCCTCGTTTCGTATTGGAGGAGCCGGAAGTGAAAGGCAATTCTATCAGCCTTGTGTGGTACAAGGTTAATGATGCTGTTTCCTATACGGTGGAGTATTACCTCGACCAGTACCATAGCAATTTGTTTATGGCTCAGGAAACAACAGTACCGCAATTGTTTGTCGATGACATTCCCTACGGAACTACGTATTACATTCGTGTACGTAGCAATGCGGCTGATGAGGCCAACAATTCGCAGTGGAGTTACACCACGGCTTCTACCGAGAAACGGCCGGAATTTACCCGTCTGCTCGAAGATGTTTCAAAGACAGAGATTACAGAAACAACTGCTATTATCCGTTGGAAGAAAGATTATAAGAAAGATCCCGTGGACAGTATCAGCGTAATGCCTATGATGGACGCTACATTGCCGGGAGTAAGCCGTTATCTCACCATTGATGAAATGTTGCAGGGGTATGCGGAAATTGAAGGGCTGACGAAGAATACGCTTTATACAGTTAATGTATACGATACTAATAAACCTCGCAAGTACGACAAACCTTACAATTCCGTAACGCTCCGTACTGCCGGACCGTCTGCATCGTCCATTCCTGTAGGACCGGAAGACGATCTTTCTGCCATGTTGCTGGAGAATGACCTTAATCCGGAGATTCCGGAAGGAACGGAATATTACCTGCCTGCTGGTTCTTCCTACCGTATTACTCCGTTCGAACTTGCCAAAGGTTTCCGTCTGGTAGGCAGCAGTGAGGGTGTCAAGCCCAAAGTGATTTTGGACGATTGGTGGCGGATTGCCGAAGGATCGTATATTACGGCATTGGAATTTGAGAATATCGAGTTCTCGCATACATCCAACAATAAGTATTTCATGAATGCCGACAAGTCATTCACCATTGAAAGTGTCAGCTTCGTCAATTGCGATTTCATCGGGCTTACCCGTGGCTTCTGGCGTCATCAACAAGCAACCAGCAAGCATATCATGAGCTTTGCGGTGGAAGGATGCCGTTTCGACAAGTGCGGTTGGCAGACAGGTAGCTACGGTTTGATGGATTTGCGCTCGTTCAATGACCCGACGGCATACGACCAAGTGGATAAAGCTGTCTTCCGCAATTGTACGTTCAGTCGTGACAATGACGGTACGACAGGATTCGGTTGGGGCAATCTTTTCAATGCACCTTACATTGATAAGCCCATACAGTTGGAATTCAAGAATATCACAGTCTATAACTACTGTCTCAATAAACGTTTGATAAATATCGGTTCTGCCGTGGGCTCCGAACTGACTATCGAGGGCATGGTGCTTGCATCGCCTTCAGGAGACCTTTATGTGGCGGGTGCCAATACCACTACTCATTTCGCCAACAACTATACGACGAAAGATTATGTTTTGGGTGGTGCCAAGATGAATGCTACAGACTTGGATATTACGGCAGCCGAACTGTTTGCCGATCCCGATAATGGCGACCTTACCATCAAAGACAGTTCTTCGCCGATAGTTACCAATCGTGCGGGTGATACACGCTGGTTGCCTTGATAAAAGAACAATAATAAAACTGACGAAATTATAAACTTAAAAATTTAATAATATGAAACTTAAACATTTATTCTATGCAGCAGCCGTCTCTACATTGGCGGCTGCTTGCAGCGAAGCAGACGAGTTGAGCTCCGGTATCCGCTCAGAGAAGACATTGGATGCCATCCATTCGGGCACGGACCGTTTTGCCACACGTGTCAATCTGAACAGCGAGTGGGAGAGTGGTGATGCTATCGGAGTATATATGCTCGATGCAGGAACAGGAAACATCCGTAACTCTGCAATGAATATACAGTATAATGCCGATGTGGCAGAAACATCTACAGAAACTAACTTTGTAGCTGCCGCAGATGGAATAGGTATTTATGACCAACCGTGCGATTTCGTGGCATATTATCCCTATTCTTCCGGTGAGGAGGGAAAGTGGATGCCGGTGCAGGTGTATACAAGATAGACTTGGCAGACCAGTCTGCCGGTATTGCCGGTCATGACTTGATGTGGGCAAAGGTTGAGAACAGACTTCGGATGAATTGCTGAGTAGCGGGCTGTCTATGACTTTTCATCATCAGTTGGCATTATTGTATGTAAATATAAGTAATGAAGATGTGAAAGTCGAAAATGTGAAAGTAAATGGACTCAATACAACTGCTCATTTTGACCTGCTCAAAGGAGAATTGTCTGTAGATGATGCACCGAAAGCAGTCACTTTACATAAATTGTCTGATAAATCGTTTGTAGGTGTGATGCTTCCTGTTGCTAATATAGCAAAGGTTATGTCTGTAACCATTGAAGCAGGTGGAAAGATTTTCCAATATATGGTACCGGCAACCAGTAAGATTTCTAAGTTTGAAGCCGGTTATGAATACATATTTAACATAAATCTGAAAAACTCATCCGGCGATTTGATTTCGGGCGGGAATGGAAGTACTGAAGGTTGGAAACCTGGTGAGAATGAAGGTGGCGATGCTACAGAGACCAATCCGGAAATACCAAGTGGATATGAAACCATTCCGGTTAATAGTGATACAGAACTGACTACTGTGTTGGAAGGTGCTTCTGGTAAGATTGCTTTGTTGTTTGCATCAGGTAATTCTTACAATTTTAGCACTAATCTGGTGATACCGTCTGCGGTTACGGAATTGATGTTGTTGGGTGACGGGAAACAGCAAGTGGTATTGTCCATGAAGAGCATTATAAATACCGGTCTTCAGAAACTTTCTTTGAATAATTTAAAGATTACAGGCGAATCAAATGCAACTTTGTTGAGTAATGCGGCAGAAGATAACCTTGATAACCAATTTGCATCGGATGCAGTGGTAGAGATTAAAAAATGTGAGCTTACAGGAATGAAATATGTATGTAATTGGGATGGTAATAAGGATTCTGAAAGGAATACTCTTTCTTCCTTTACTGTAGACGACTGCTATATGCATGATATGTCTTCTGTTTTTGAAAGCTATGGTTCGGAAGTAATAACATTGACTAATTCTACTTTTTATAAAATGTCAGGGCAAGCTATACATCCATATAATTCCAAAGGCGCTTTTAATCCGACAATTACAATACAGCATTGTACATTGGTTAGTTTGGATAAAACTCCGATTCAAGGAACGGATAACGGCTGTAACATTATTTATAGCAATAATGTTTCTGCTATGATAGATCCGGCGCATTCCAATTTGTCTTATAACACTACCAGTTCAACAGGAGAGGGTAATTATGCTGCAAAAAATGATGATGATGGTAAAGTAGCTACCGGTGGTTTTAAATCCGAAACAGCTGTAACTTTTAATACCGATTATAAAGTTTCTGATTTGTTTGTAGATGCAGCCAACGGCGACCTTACACTCAAGATTGCTGTTCAAGCAGGTGATCCCCGCTGGTATAAATCAGTAGAATAATCCGTGTTTACGTATAACAATTATTTAGACTATAAATTTATGAAATTATTTCATACCCTATTATATCCCCTTTTGGGACTATTGTTCCTCTCCTGCTCGGACAACGAGCAGGAGACGGGTGATAATCCTGCGCCTACTACCCGGTACGATTACGTTCGGTGTAGACCTGACAGGCTTTACCACCCGTGTCACACAAGACGGTACGTCTTGGACGAATGGGGACAAGATTGGAACATTCGCCTTGGATGCCGATACGTTCGAGCCGGTATTGGACAATGTGAATGTGCCTTATGTATGTGCCGAGGACGGTCAATCGGTAGCATTCACTTCGGAAACTCCGCTTGCTGTGCAGGACGATGGCAAGCCGGTGAAGTTTGTCGCTTACTATCCGTATAATGCCGATATGCAGGATTTTAACTATCCGGTGTCGATAGCCGACCAAAGCAATGGAAGTACCGCTTGCGACTTGCTGTACGGTACTGCATCCGAACCGTATGTGTATGATAAAGAAAGCGATACGAACATTGCGCTGAAATTTACACACCGTCTCTCAAAGGTGGTTTTGAAGTTCATGGATATGGAAAAGAACCCCTTGACGGTAAGTGATGTGAAGATACAGGGCATGCCGGTTTCCGCTGCATTCAATGTGCAGACGGGGGCGTTGACAACAGATGATAATTCCGTAGCCGATATAACTCCTTACGTGAATTCTGCTAACAATTATCGTGAAGCCATCATTCTGCCCGTTGCTTTAAGCGATGCTTACAAGGTTTCGTTGTTTTGGACGGCAGAACACGCGAATGGGTGTTTGCCGACCTTGATATCAGTCTGCCCAAATTCAATGCCGGTTCGCAATATACGTTTGGAATTTATATCGATCCTACGGAAGATATTATCATAGGCCGTTTGGAAGATGTGGATGCAGGAAACAGTTCCGCTCCGTGGGAAGATGGCAGCAATGAAAACGGTACGGCGGATGGGAATCAACCTGCCGAGTACCATCTCTTTCCAGCCGATAAAGCAACTGATGCTTTTGCCGATACGGAATTGAAAATCTCTTTCGACGGTGTAGCGCCTGAGCTGGGTACAAGCGGATACATCCGCATTTATCGGATGAGCGACCATAAGATGGTGGATGAGATTAATATGGGAGAACGGCGTGTGTCCATTGAAGATGGAAAAACTCTTCTGAATACTTGGATGGATATCATAGGCGTGACACCTAAGAGTTCTTCTGTCAGTCGTCGCGTGGTGAACTATTATCCGGTACGGGTGGAAGAAAATGATTTTATCATCAAGCCCCATCAGCAACGTTTGGATTTTGATACGGAGTACTATGTGGTTATTGACCGCGAAGCTATCGGTCAGGAAGATTTTCCAGGCATTTACGGTCGTGCGTGGACTTTCAAGACAAAGCCTGCTCCTCAGATTGACGGTCCGGAATATAATGTACGGATAAGCCATACCGATGCGGCAGCCCATTTCTATACATTGCAGGGAGCTATCGATTTTTGTGCTGTTAATGTAGATCTAAATGCACAGAAAGTATTCCGGTTGGATGATGGTATTTATCAGGAAATGATTTATTTGCGCGACCAAAGTAATATTACTATTAAAGGGAATCCGGGAGATAATACAGCGGTTAACGTTCAGTATGATAACTCGAATGATATAAACGGCGGTATCGGCGGTGGTACGAATATCGATCAGTTTGCTCCGGTGGGAACAATTGTACCTTCTTCTGGTGGTCGTTCGGTTGTAATACTTCAAGGTAATTCCGAGCATATTCGTTTTGAGAATCTTACAATAGAGAATGCTTATGGATGGACGTTGGGCAAAAACGGACAAGCCGAAGCGTTGTTTATTGATAATAAGTCGGCCGCTCTTGTCAATTGCCGTATTCTGAGTTTTCAAGATACTTTGCTTCCGGGCGGTGGATATAATTGGTTCTACAAATGCTATATCGCAGGTGCTACGGACTTTATCTGGGGTTCGGGAGAAGTTGTGTTGTTCGAAGACTGCGAACTTCATGCACCTACCGGCACTCGTGCCGTGATGCAGGCTCGTGTCAAAGAAGGTTATTTGGGTTATGTGTTCGACCGTTGCCGTTTTACGGTAGGCGAGGGAGTTACTAAGTCCACATTGATTTATCAGTATGCACCTGACAACCTGACTTTTCTGAACTGTACATTTGCCGATGTGTACGGTCCGAACTTCGTAGGGGAAAATAAATCGTTGGAGCCTGCCGTACCGTCGGTTACCGCCGGTTGCAAGATGTACAACGGTAAGACAGAATCCGGAGCCGATTTCTACAATCTTATTCCTGAAGCTGTGAGAACTACGGTACTTAATCTTAGTGAGGCACAGTTTAACGAAAACTTCGGTAGCCGGGAAAAGATTATGAGTTGGAAAGGCAATGATCCCTCTTGGTTTAAGGAGTAAACAAACACAAATATAAATACTTAAAAGTTTTATAACTGATGAACAGATTAATGAAAATGGCGGGCTTCATGCCCGTCATTTTAGGAACACTTTGCGCTTGTCAAAGCGCTTCGACGGAGCGTTATGACATCGCAAACAAGGAAGACCTTTATAAGAATCTTCCCTTTGAGATGCCTGTCGTACAGCACCCTTCTTTCCCCGACTATCAGGTGGATATCCGTGATTTCGGCGCAAAGGCGGACGGTGAGACACTGAACACCGAAGCCATTAACAATGCCGTCAGGGCGGTGAGCGAGAAGGGTGGTGGTAAAGTAATCATTCCCGAGGGATTGTGGCTTACGGGGCCTATTGTATTGCAGAGCAATGTCAACCTGCATGCCGAACGAAACGCGCTTGTACTCTTCAGCGATGATGCCGCTTTGTATCCGTTGGTACATACCTCTTTCGAGGGGTTGGACATGCTCCGTTGCCAGTCGCCTATCTCTGCGATGAAAGCAGAGAATATAGCCATTACGGGGCACGGGGTCTTCGATGGTTCGGGCGATAGCTGGCGACCTGTGAAACGTAATAAAATGACGGACGGACAGTGGAAGGCACTGCTCAGGTCGGGTGGTGTGGTAGACGATGCCGGCAAAGTGTGGTATCCCGATGCCGGTGCTTTGAAAGCTTCCGTACTTACCGGCAGCAAAGAGAAAAGAACAGTTTCTGCCGATGAATGGGAAGGAATGAAACGCTGGTTGCGTCCTGTGCTGCTGAGCTTCGTAAAGAGTAAACGCATATTGCTGGAAGGCGTAACGTTCCGCAATTCGCCCAGTTGGTGCCTGCATCCGCTCTCTTGCGAAGACCTGACATTGGATGGCGTCAAGGTGTTCAATCCCTGGTATTCGCAGAATGGAGATGCCCTCGATGTGGAATCGTGTAAGAATGTGGTGGTAGCCAATTGCCTGTTCGATGCGGGTGATGACGCCATTGTATAAAGTCGGGTAAAGATGCCGACGGTCGTCGACGCGGAGAACCTTGCGAGAATGTGATAGTGAAGGACAACACCGTATTGCACGGACACGGCGGTTTTGTTGTGGGCAGTGAAATGTCCGGCGGCGTCAGGAATGTGTATGTGGCAGACTGTACATTCATCGGTACCGATGTCGGGTTGCGTTTCAAGAGTACGCGCGGCCGTGGTGGTGTGGTGGAAAATATCTACGTGGACAATATCAATATGATAAACATTCCGGGTGATGCATTGATTGCCGACCTCTATTATGCTGTGAAAGAAGCGCCCGGCGCTCCTGTGCCTGCCGTGACCGAAGAGACTCCGGCTTTCAGGAATATCCACATCTCCAATGTATCCTGCAAAGGTGCCGGCCGTGCCATGTTCCTGAACGGACTGCCCGAAATGCCTATCGAGAACTTTTCTGTTAAGAATATGAAAGTAACCGATGCGCAGAAAGGAGCTTCCATAAACAAGGTTGCCGGAATTACTCTGGAAAATATCGAAATAGAAACGGCTGATGATGCGTATCTGCAAGTGGAGAATGCCACGGATATAGTCATTGACGGTAAGGCATACGATAAAATCTCGGAAAGGAGATTGCTCACACAGAATTGAATTTAGACATAACTTCGTGTTGGTAAGGCACGGATTGTATGGAACTGGTAAACCGGAAGCGGCTACTTCATACAATCCGTGCCTATTGTATTTTCAGGAGGTGCTCTATTCGCTTTTTTCCCCTTCTATATACAGTTTGGTATTTATCTATAACTCTTTACGGTTATCATACTTATGGAAAGGTCCGTTTCCCACGGGAGAAACAACCGTTTCCCCTAAAGGAAACAAGAATTTCCCTTAAGGGGAACTGGAGTTTCCTTTAAGGGGAACGAGCATTTCGCTAGTGGAAACGTCCGTTTCGCCTCATGGGAACGGAAGTAACCGCCGGTGTGACGGACCGGCAGGACGTTGTGCCAAAGAATACGGCCGGTATCCTTGTCGGATAAAAGCAAAGCGACGAAAAATCTCTTCCTTGCAGATACCGGGAAGAGATTCTTCATCGCTTTACTTCTCTGAATGCTACAGAGTGGGAGTTCTATCGGTTTCTTATAACAGTTTTAGTGTTTTCTTTTGCAGGTCTTTCTCTTGAGAGCTTCCACCTACCAATACATCGAAGGTATTTTGCATGGTACGCATCGTGTTGGTGGTGTTGTCCCACCATTCCAGTTGTTTGGGAGTCAGTTCGAGTTCCACTTTCACGGTCTTTCCTGCCGGGATGCGTACGCGTTTGAAGGCGCGCAGCGTCTTGATAGGACCGTCTGTCTCTCCGTTCTTCTTGAGATATACCTGTACTACTTCCTCGCCGTCGCGGCTGCCGGTATTGGTGACGGGTACGGTGATTTTTGCCGTTTCGCCTACCTTGACAGATGAATCCAGTTTCATTTTACCGTATTTGAATGTGGTGTAACTCAAACCGTATCCGAACGGGAAAAGCGGTTCGCCTTTGAAGAAGCGGTAGGTATGTCCTGCCATGTTGTAGTCTTCGAAGTCGGGCAGTTGCGACAGGCTGCGGTAGAACGTAACCGGCAGGCGTCCGGCAGGGTTGTAGTCGCCGAACAGGACTTCGGCAACGGCCTAACCGCCCGACTGTCCCGGATACCATGCCTGCAGAATGGCTTGGCAGTGTTCCGTTTCGGCTTTCATGGCAATGGGCGAACCCGAACAGTTTACGAAGATAACCTTCTTGCCTGCATCGTGAAGCGCTTTAATCATTTCCCGTTGAACGGCAGGCAGTTCGATGTCCGTGCGGTCGCCTCTCTTGAAGCCGGGCAGGTCAACGCCCATCTCTTCTCCTTCCAGTTGAGGGGATATGCCGCCTGCAAAAATCACGATATCGGCATCTTTCACTTTGGCTACCGAGCGTTGTATGTCGCACTCTTCCTTGAAGCCGATGTCGAAGTTGAGCTGGGCATCGCTGGCAAAGTATTGGAAGCGGATTTCAATGTCATACGATTTGCCGGCCTCTACACGCATGCCGTGTGCTTGCGGACGGCTGCCGTGTTTGTTGGTGAAGCTCTTCACCTCTTTGCCGTCGACGAGCAGCTTTACGGAACCGTAGCAGTAGAAGTCGAACACAACATCGCCGCTCTCCCGGGGAGTGAATACGCTTTGGTAAACGGCAGAGAAATCGGTGAGGTTTACGCCCGGTGCAAAAACAGTGGCTCCGGAAGTACAGAGATGGAACGGAGTGCTTAGCTGTGCCGTGGCTGCGGGTTCGCCCTTGAACTCCGTATTGTTCCAGTAACGGGCGCTGAAGCCGGGGCCGTTTTCGGATTTACACTGGCTGAATACGCTGCGTATCAATTTCCTTTCCACCCATGAACAGCCTTGTTCGTAAATCAGTTTGTCGTCTTTGCCCATGGCCGATCGGATACCGTCCAGAATGGTGATGGTACGTTTGGGAGTACCGTTGTAGTTTCCCCACTGCATCACGGAGTCGTTGGCGTTGGGACCCATTACGGCGATGACTTTCCCGCCGCGTTTGAGGGGAAGGATGCCGTTTTTGTTTTGTAACAGTGTCATGGACTTGCGTGCCATGTCCAGCGACAGTGAATCGTGCTTGTCGGAGCCGACTACGGAATAGGGTGTCTGTGCCCAGTCCACCCGGCTGAATTCGTCCATCTCGCCCAATTCGAAGCGTGCCTGTAACAGACGTTTTACGGAGCGGTCGATGTCTTTTTCATTGATGAGTCCTCTTTTTACTCCTTCTATCAGCGAACGGTAATTGGAACCGCATTCCAGGTCTGTTCCACTCAGTACGGCGGCAGAAGAGGCGGAAGCGGCATCGGGGTGGGTTTTGTGTCCTTTGGCGTTGTGGAAATCGCTGATGGCGCTGCAATCGGATACGACAATACCGTCGTATCCCCACTCTTCGCGGAGAATATGCGTCAGCAGGCGGTTGCTGCCGCAGCAAGGTTCACCCTCGAAGCGGTTGTAGGCACACATCACTTCTTTTACCTTACCTTCTTTTACCAGTGCTTCAAAGGGCGGCAGGTAGGTTTCGTACAAATCGCGTGGGCTGATGTTCTCCGCATTGAAGCTGTGGCGGTTCCATTCGGGACCGGAGTGCACGGCGAAGTGCTTGGCGCAAGCGTGTACCTTATCGTATTTCCGGTTTTCGTCCAGGCATTGCAGGCCTTTTACAACATTTACGCCCATAACGCTTGCCAGATAAGGGTCTTCACCGTATGTTTCTATACCCCGTCCCCAGCGAGGGTCGCGGTAGATGTTCACCGTGGGTGTCCAGATGGTCAGCCCTTGATAGCGTTTGTAGCTGCCCTCTTTCGAGTAGACGGCATTCTTGGCTCGTGCTTCGTCGGATACGGCAACGAAAGCTGTATGTAAAGCTTCGGGAGAGAAAGAAGCCGCCATACCGATGGGTTGCGGAAAAACGGTTGCCAAACCGCTGCGTGCTACTCCGTGCAATGCTTCGTTCCACCAGTTGTAGGGTTTGATGCCCAACCGTTCCACGGGCTTTGAGTTGTCCATCATCAAGGATACTTTCTCTTCCAGTGTGAGTTGTTTCACTAAATCTTCCGCACGCTCTGCCGGACTGTAGCTGTTGTCCTTATAGACGGACTGTGCAAGGCTGCTACCCGAAACAATGAGGCAGGCAAGCAGATAGGTTATTCTGTTTCTCATGATTATATGAATATAGTTGTTTTTTTCTGTATGCTTTGATAACGTTTTGATATCAACATTTATTTTCTTGTGATACGGAACCAGTCTACATCCGTCCAGCCGCCGTCATTGGTGCGGATAGCGGGGCGGGTACAAAATGTTCCTACTTTGGCTCCTATCCATTTGCCTTCACGGGCTTGGAAGGTTTCGCCGAGCGGACGGAACTTCTTGCCGTCGAGACTGTAACTGAAGTTGCAGCGTACCAACAGGTCGTCTGTGCCTTTCACTTTACTGCCGTCGGCGCTGAACTTCACTCGCAGGTAGAGGGTAGAGTCTTTTTACGGCAACGCTGTCATTTGTTTTTTCGGTGCCGCCTCTGTCTGCTTTCCGGCAGGCGATTTGCGAAAGTACGGTTCCCTGTTCCGTATTCTCCAGTATGAGTCCGGCATAATCCATGCCCATGACTACCAATCCGGTACGCTCGCCTTTGTACTTCGGGTTGGGGCGGAAGGTCAGTTTCATGGTTGCGGTGAAGTTGTCCGACGGGGTTTTCTGCAACAACAGGTTGGGCACATCCCACAAGCTCTTGTAATTATCCGGAACGGGATAGGAGTAAAGACGCACCATACTCCGGTCGCCGGCGTAATATGCCCATTTATCATTGATGTTGGCGTGCCACTGCCATTGCGGAGACAGGGTGTAGCCGTCGAACTCATCGCTTTCTTGCGGAGTACATACGGGGTATGTCTTACCTATATCGGGCTTGCGGTAGGTCAGTACGGGTTCGCCGCATCCGTCCCCGTCTTTATCTGTTCCGATTACAGGCCAGTCGTCAATCCACTTCATGGGTTGCAGATGTACTACACGTCCGTAGGCGCCTACATCCTGAAAGTGCATGAACCAGTCTTCACCGGTAGGCGTGTCCACCCAGCCACCCTGATGAGGTCCGTTGACGGGTGAGTTGCCCTGTGCCAGTACGGTACGGTTTTCATAAGGACCATAGATGTTACGGGAGCGAAGCACCACCTGCCAGCCGGTAGCCACGCCGCCGGCAGGGAGGAAAACGTAGTAATAACCGTTGCGTTTGTACAGTTTCGGCCCTTCGCACGTGCCGTGATGTTCGTGTCCATCGAAGATGATGCGGGAAGGACCGATGACTTGGGTAGCGTCGGCGCTCAACTCGCAGATGGCGATGACGCTTTTCAGCCCGGCGCGGCTGCCGGCGTATGCGTGTGCCAGGTAGACTTTGCCGTCTTCATCCCGAAATGGGGCAGGTATCGATAATACCCTTAATCTCTTTTACAAGTACGGGCTTGCTCCACGGACCTTCTGCCCGGGACGACTTTACCATGAATATGCCTTGGTCCGGGTCTCCCCAGAAAATATAGAATTCGCCGTTATGATGGCGGATACTGGGAGCCCACACACGGTTGCCGTGTTCCGGACGTTCGGGAGTGGTGACCGGAGGAAGGGCGGCGGGTACGGCGGCGCTGATAATAGACCAGTTCACCAAGTCTTTGGAATGGAGAATCTGTAGTCCGGGCAGACAGCCGAAACTGGATGACGTCAGGTAGAAATCATCACCCACGCGGCAGACATCAGGGTCGGAGTAGTCTGCATAGAGAACAGGGTTCTTGTAGGTGCCGTTTCCTTGGTCGGCTATCCATACTTCGGAAACATAGTTTGATTGTTGGGCCTGGGCACCAGTCGTTAGTACACCGGCAAGGCAGGCGATAATCCATTGTTTTTTCATCTTTGAGTAATCGTTTTTTATGGTATTCCGTTTAACGATTGCAATAGTACGCGCTTTCCGGTTTTTAAACGGGTAATATCCGGTCGAAAGAGTGTGTTTTTTATTCGGAATGGTTTTTCATTTTCTCTCTTTATATTCCGAAGGTGTGACCCCCATAACCTTTTTAAAGCATTTGCTGAAGTACTTCGGATCGCTGAATCCGGTCATATAAGCAATTTGCGAGAAGTTATACTCTCCGCTGTCTATCAGTTGTACGGCGCGTTTGATGCGGATTTCGCGTATGAAATCCACGGGAGTAAGCCCGATAATCGATTTCAACTTCCGATAAAAGATAGTACGGCTCATCATCAGATGCTCGGCGAATGCGTCGATAGTCAGCTCCGAGTTGTCCATTTGCTGTTCCATAAACTCCATAACCTTTTGCATGAATTGTTCGTCAAAAGGAGTTATCTGAGGTTGTGAAGGGGTGAGGTTGCCGGAGATAATGGCGTTCTTGCTTTCAGTGAGTTGCGCCATGTACATTTCCTGCAACGATTTGCGTTGGCGGAGGAGCGTGACGATACGGGTTTTCAAGTAAGTGGCGCTGAAAGGCTTGGTTATATAGTCATCTATTCCCTGCTCCAATCCTGCTATGCGATCGTCCAAAGATGCCTTTGCCGATAGTATGATGATGGGAATGTGGCAAATGGAATTGTTTTCTTTGATGTGCTTCACCATTTCCAATCCATCCATGACGGGCATCATGACATCGCTGATGATTAAGTCCGGGAGATTGTCTATGGCAGATTGCAATCCTTCTTCTCCGTTGGAAGCAGTGATAACGGTGTAGTCTCCCGACAGGCTGTTCTTTAGAAAAGTCCGCAGTTCTTTGTTGTCCTCTACCACCAGAATGGAGTGGCAGTCGGTGGTATTATTGTCATAAGTCTCTTTTGCATCTGTTCCTTTTGTATCTTCATCGGTGGCAGTCGGAGAGGATGACTGAGTATCGTTCAATATGAATTCCGCTTGTGTATCTTTCTCGAAAGCTTGCTTTTGCAGAGGCAGGGTTACGGTAAAACGACTGCCCACACCGGGCTGGCTGTCTACTTTGATGCTACCGTGGTGAATCTCTACCATCTCTTTTACCAGTGATAGTCCGATACCCGATGAGGGCTGGAGAATATTCTCCTTTACCAGTGTTTCAAAACGCTGGAAAAGGGTACGCAACTTTTCCGTTGCGATTCCGATTCCTTCGTCCGCCACTTCGATGTCTATCGTGTCTTTATGTGGTCGTAACTTTGACTGTGATAGCTTTGCCGTTGGGAGTATATTTGAATGCGTTGGAAAGCAGGTTAAAGAATATCTTTTCGAATTTGTCCCGGTCTATCC
>ENA-OQKR01000211-OQKR01000211.1-human-gut-metagenome-genome-assembly--contig:-NODE-211-length-24777-cov-7.043367_pt1 | contig 24777 bp, 28 predicted proteins | sample MGYA00242803_ERZ504806 | MGnify/ENA primary metagenome ERZ504806 (study PRJEB26092, sample SAMD00036399) | human gut metagenome | host: Homo sapiens | study: EMG produced TPA metagenomics assembly of...
GCTGTCTCAGCATCACAAGGTGACGGCAGTAGATATTATCCTGAGAAAGTAGAGCTGATCAATACAAAAAGTCTCCGATTCAGGATGAGTACATTGAAAAGTATCTGGCAGAAAAGGAACTGGATCTGACCGCAACGTTGGATGCGAAGGAAGCATACAGTGATGCTGATTTTGTAGTCATCGCCGCACCGACAAATTATGATAGCAAGAAGAATTTCTTTGATACCTCTGCAGTGGAAGCTGTCATTAAACTGGTCATCGAATACAATCCGGAAGCCATTATGGTTATCAAGAGTACCATCCCGGTTGGTTATACAGCAAGTGTTCGTGAGAAGTTCCACTGCGACAATATCATCTTCAGCCCGGAGTTCTTGCGTGAGAGCAAGGCTCTGTATGATAACCTTTATCCCTCCCGTATCATCGTCGGAACCGACGTGGATAATGCTCGACTGGTAAAGGCAGCACACACTTTTGCAGAACTCCTGCAGGAAGGCGCAATTAAGGAGAACATTGACACTTTGTTCATGGGCTTTACTGAGGCAGAGGCAGTTAAGCTGTTTGCCAACACCTATCTGGCACTGCGTGTCAGCTACTTCAACGAACTGGATACTTATGCCGAGATGAAGGGACTGAACACACAGCAAATCATTAACGGTGTTTGCTTGGATCCTCGTATTGGTACTCATTACAATAATCCTTCCTTCGGTTATGGTGGATATTGCCTGCCGAAAGACACCAAGCAGCTGCTGGCGAACTACGCCGATGTACCGGAAAATCTGATCGAAGCAATCGTTGAGAGCAATAGAACAAGAAAAGACTTCATCGCCGACCGTGTTCTGGAGATTGCTGGTGCTTATGAAGCGAATGACAGCTGGGATGAGAGCAAGGAAAAAGAAGTTGTTGTTGGTGTATACCGACTGACCATGAAGAGCAACAGTGATAACTTCCGTCAGAGTTCTATCCAAGGTGTCATGAAGCGCATCAAGGCCAAGGGCGCAACTGTGATCATCTATGAGCCGACTCTGAAAGATGGCGAGACATTCTTCGGATCAGTAGTGGTTAATGATCTGGATAAGTTCAAGGAAATGAGCCACGCCATCATCGCAAACAGGTATGACAAGTGCCTCGATGATGTGAAAGAGAAAGTTTACACTAGAGATATTTTCCAGCGTGACTAAGCAGGGATAAAGAAGATTAGAGGAGAGTGTCAGATGAAAGATAATAAAAATATAAAGGTATGCTTGGTGGGTTCATCTGGCGGTCATTTAACCCACCTTTATATGTTAAAACCGTTTTGGAAAGATAAGAATCATTTTTGGGTTACATTTGATAAAGAGGATGCAAGAAGTCTGCTTGAAGGTGAAAAAATGTATCCTTGTCATTATCCGACAAACCGGAGTCTAAAGGCTCTTATTAAGAATACCAAGATTGCACGGAATGTGTTACACAAGGAAAAGCCAGATTTGATTATTTCCTGTGGTGCAGCAGTTGCGGTCCCGTTTTTTTATATTGGTAAAATGATGGGCGCAAAGTTGGTCTACATCGAGGTTTTTGATCGAATTGATAAACCGACAATGACAGGAAAGATGGTTTATCCCATTGTGGACAAGTTTGTTGTGCAGTGGGAAGAGCAGAAAAAGGTTTATCCGAAAGCGGTTAATCTGGGAAGTATATTCTAAGTAGGGGACGAGAAAATGATATTTGTGACGGTAGGAACACATGAGCAGCCATTTAATCGGCTGATTCAGAAAATAGATGAATTAAAGAAAGACGGCATTATAAACGAAGATGTAATTATCCAGACTGGCTTTAGTACATACGAGCCGAAATACTGTCAGTGGAGTAAGTTGATTCCATATCAGCAGATGGTGAAAAATGTGGCCGCCGCCCGTATTGTAATCACTCACGGTGGCCCGGCAAGTTTTATCATGCCACTACAGATAGGTAAGACTCCTATTGTTGTGCCACGTCAGCATCAGTTCAATGAGCATGTGAACGATCATCAGGTGGAGTTTGCGAGAAACGTGGCTCAGAGAATGGGAACGATTATTCCGGTGGAGGACATTAATACACTGGGAGATATCATAACGAACTATGATCAGATTGTTGCCGGCATGGGACATGGTATGAGTAGTAATAATGCCAAGTTTAATGAAGAACTTGAAAAACTGGTAGATGAATTGTATTGAGGATGGATGGATGAGAAAAGTTGGAATCATGTCGATGCAGCGCATTGCAAATTACGGTTCGTTTTTGCAGGCGTATGCATTGAAACAGCTAATTGAGAAAGTTGGCTGTAATGTAGAATTTGTGGACTACCATGTAGGTGCTCCAGTAATTGCAGAAAATGCAGATAGTAAAAACAAGGTTGTCCGAAAGATAGAAAAGGGGCTGGAAACCTTTCGGTATCAGGCTCCTCTTGCACACAAATTATCGTTCATCCGATATAAACAGTCCTTTGCTCGAAAGTATATGCCGCTTTTGGGAATTGCAGACGAAATGAACTACAATCCGACAGTGGATTGTCTTGTGATTGGCAGTGACGAGGTTTTTAATTGTATTCAAAAAAATTCCAATGTGGGCTATTCGCCAGAATTGTTTGGGAAAAATAACTATGCTAAGAAACTTATCACTTATGCAGCGTCTTTCGGCAATACCACATTGGAAAAGCTGGAAAAGTATAAAAAGGCCAATGAAGTCGGAGCTTTGTTGAAGAAGTTTGACGCGATTTCTGTACGAGATGCTAATTCAGGAACTATTGTAGAACAGCTCACTGGGAAAGAACCAGTGTACAATCTGGATCCGGTTCTGACCTATGATTACATGAACTGCTGCGACAAAATCCCACAGGTTCAGACTAATGAGAAGTATTTGATTCTGTACGCGTATGCAGGTCGTATTTCCAATGATGAGGCAGATTGGATTGCTGCTTATGCAAAAAAAAAGAATTTGAAGGTATATGCAATTGGTGGTATCCAAAAATGTGCAGACCGATTCGTGGACTGCTCACCCTTTGAGGTTCTGGCCTATTTCAGAAATGCAGAAGAAGTTATTACCGATACCTTCCACGGCAGCATCTTCTCGGTGATCACACATCGGCCGTTTACAACATTGATTCGCAAGAGTGTAGGTAACAGCTATGGTAATGAAGAAAAGTTGAGCGATTTGCTAAAACGACTGGGACTGGCCAATCGGATGACAACGAAAATTGAAGATACAGAAAACATCAATGAAAAGGCGATTGATTACGCGAAAGTTGATGAGCAGTTGAAAGCACATAGAGAAGTGGCGAAGGAGTATCTGAGAAAAAATCTCTCCTGAAGGAAAGGAATGACATATGTATACTGAACTGAAAACCTATCAGATTATTATAGCTTTACTGAAGAAATATGGCATTACACATTGTGTTCTGTCTGCGGGCAGTCGCAATGTTCCGTTTGTTCACTCAATTGAAGAAGACCCTGATTTTCATTGCTATTCAGTAGTTGATGAAAGAAGTGCTGGTTATTTTGCACTTGGTTTGTCGCAGGAATTGAACCAACCGGTTGTAATCTCTTGTACGTCCTCTACGGCAACCTGTAATTATTGGCCGCCTGTTGCAGAAGCATTTTATCAGGGGGTACCGATCGTTGTATTGACCAGTGATCGTGATCCTGAAATGCTTGGTCAGTGGGAAGATCAGATGATTGATCAGGTTGGAATGTATGATCGACATGTAAGAAAATCAGTTAATCTTCCGATTATTAATAATCGCGATGATGAAATTTATTGTCAGCGACTAGTCAATGAAGCATTACTAGAGTTGAATCATCATGGAACTGGTCCGGTGCATATCAATGTTCCGATGAAGTCCTATAACAATTCTTTTAATATTAAGACTCTCCCAGAGGTTACGAAGATTGACCTTCTTTGCTTAGATGATGCTGATGACTTATGGAAAGAGAAAATTGAAAAACTGAAAAAAGCTAGGCGGATTTTGGTTACCTGTGGACAGAACAGCTATGTTAGTCCTGCTCTTCAGGAAAGCTTAAAAGGATTTTTTGAAAAGTACAATTCTGCGGTATCAATTGAGTATATGTCTAATATTGAGATAGAAGAAGGTTTGAATCTCAATGTTTGCATGGATGCACGGTATGTTATCCCAAAGAAGGTAAAAGAATTCTTGCCGGATATTGTGATTTCTTTTGGTGGCAATATTTTTGCAGGAATTAAAGAGCAATTTAGAAAGTTTGCAGGAGAGTTTGAACATTGGCTGGTTCAGGAAGATGGCCGGGTTGTTGATCTTTATAAAAGCATTACCACGATTTTCGAATGCAAGCCAGAATATTTCTTCAAATATTGTGTAAATGTAGCTGACGAAAATCAGACGAATGACTGTGAATATTATCAGGGACTGAAGAGATATGTGGATTCGGTTATCTACCCGGATTTCCCGTATTCGCATGTGTATGCAATTAAAGAAGTTGTAGAAAAAATCCCGGCAGACTCTGTATTGCATTTGAGCATTAACGATAGTATTCGTATTACGAATTTCTTTAAGCTTAATCCGAGAATTAAAACCTATGCAAATATTGGGACACATGGCATAGATGGCTGTTTGTCTTCTTTCCTGGGACAGGCCGCTGCGGGAAATAAACAAAGCTATCTCGTAATTGGCGATTTGGCATTTTTCTACGATATGAATGCAATGAGACTGCGCCATATTAAGAATAATGTTCATATTTTGCTGATTAATAATGAGGGCGGATCAGAGTTTTACTTCAATCACATGTGGAAAGATGAGGCAAGTGATTTGCACACAACCGCAAGGCATCATACTAAGGCTGAGGGGTGGGTTAAATCGAACAACTTTATCTATTTGAGCGCACATGACAAAGAATCTATGCAGGAAGCTCTTAAGGAATTCATGCGCAGCGATTTGGAGAAGCCAGTTTTCTTAGAAGTGTTTACAGAAATGAAAACGGACTCGGATGTGATTTATGATTTCTTTGATCTCAGCAGACCGAAGGATGTACAGTCTGAAACGATTCGTAGGAGTAAGGAATTCATCAAGGCAACTATAGGACAGGAGAAAGCTCAGAAAATTGCAGGGCTTTTTAAGAAGTAAGGAGCTTACGGTATGGGCTATAAAAGAATTATCAGGAAAATTGCAAAGTTTATTTTGGCATCTCAGCCAGATGCATTTGTACAGGTAAATGTTGGACAGATTCAATTAGGCAGCATTTTGAAGGACAAAAAGATTGTCATTACCGGAGGAGGAAGTGGCCTTGGATTTGCAATGGCTAAAAAATTCATCTCTGAGGGTGCACAAGTTGTTATATCCGGAAGAAATGCTGATAAATTGAATGCTGCAGCAGAGAAACTCGGAAATAGCAATTGCAAGACCGTGGTTGCAGATGTCTGCGATGTAGCCCATAGCAAGGAGTTCTTGGAAAAGGTAAAAGAACTGTTGGGTGGCAGGATTGACTGTTTAGTCAGCAATGCCGGAGTGTCTTTGCACGAAAATATTTATACGAATGTGACTGTAGAGGGATTCGATAAACAGTTTAACACTAAGTTTCGTGCGGGCTACTTCCTGGGAAAGGCTTTTCTTGAAATGAAAACGAAGGAAGGACAGCCAAATGCAGAACTACTGTATATAACATCTGAAACGGGTGATCAAGTATATGATATTCCGTATGGGATGACAAATGCAGCATTAAACAGCATGGTTGGTGCGTTTTCAAGAAGAGTATACCAGCAAGGAATTCGTGTGAATGCAATCGCACCGGGTGTTACTCTTACGGAAATGACAAGAGATTATGCTGAGTCAAGTGATGGTAATCTGTATAGAAATTGTGCTTCCGGCAGGACTTTCCTCCCGGAGGAAGTAGCAGAAGTTGCATGTTTCCTTTTGAGTGATGCCTCGAAATGCATTTCTGGTGAAGTGCTTCATTGTAATGCAGGAAATCACTTGAAAGCATTTTGGGATGAAAGTAAATAATGAAAGTTTTAGTGATTAATACGGTTAGATTCAAACTGAACGGTATATCGGCGGTAATAAAGAATTATTATCAGGCTATGGATAAGAAAAATCTTCAGATGGATTTTGTTGCTATTGATGAACCTAGTGATGAATACCGTAGCTTTTTCGAGGAAAGTCATCTGAGATGCTATGTATTTCATAAGAAAAATATTGTTAATTATTTTTGCAAAATCTTGGAGCTTTGCCGTAAAGAAAAATACAACATTGTTCATATACATGGTAACAGTGCAAATATGGCAATCGAACTATTTGCAGTAGCGCTTGGAGGAGTAAAAGTTCGAATTACGCATTCACACAATACTGCAACAATGCATCCATTCATGCATAACCTGTTGTGGCCAATATTTTCAGAATTATGTACAACTAGGTTGGCATGTGGTGAAGATGCTGGAAAGTGGTTGTATAGAGATAAGAAATTTACTGTTTTAAACAATGGGATTCAAACAAAAGATTATGCATTCTCTGAAGAAAAGCGTAATACGGTACGAAAAGCGCTTGGAATACAAGATGATGAAGTATTGCTTGGTCATGTCGGAAACTTTATTGAGCAAAAAAATCATTCTTTTTTGATTGATATTTTTGCAGAAGTACATAGTGAGAATCCAAAATATAAATTGATTTTAATTAGCGATGGAATGCTGATGCCTATAATTAAGGACAAAGTGCATTCTCTAGGATTGGATGATGCAGTAATATTTTTAGGAAAAACCTTGAAGGTATCAGATTATCTTCAGGCAATGGATTTGTTTTTACTCCCGTCATTACATGAGGGACTGCCAGTGGTTTTGGTAGAGGCACAAGCGGCAGGTCTTATTTGTGCTGTATCGAATACGGTAGCAAAAGAGGCTGACTTGACGGGGAGCAGTGTTTTTCTGCCAATAGATTCTACTGCTCCGTGGGCAGAAGCAGTAAAAAAGCTGGGATATAAGACAAGAAACAGAGAAGAAGACTCAACGAACAATATAGCTTTAATTAAAGAAAAAGGGTACGACATAGAACAAAATGCTGATAAGTTGCGTCAAATTTATGTAAATGCGTGTGAGGGAAGATAAATGACGTATGAAGGATTGAGACTAAAAGTATTAAAATTCTGGCGAATTGGTTTGGCAAACCATAGAAAAAAGCATCTGAAATCTACAGATTTCACGATTATCTCTAATAACTGTTGGGGTGGGATGATTTATGAAAGTTACAACCTGCCCAAAGAATCGCCTACGGTTGGAATGTTCTTTATTGCAAAAGATTATATTGAATTCTTGTCTGACTTAAAAGGCTATGTCAATGGAAAATTGACTTTTATCAAGTCTGAAGAATCTCGTTGGAAAGATATGCCGCAGATTTCAGGAGATAAGAGATTTGGTTCGTATCCTGTGGGCGTTTTGTCTAATGGGAAAAATTCGATTGAAATCTTCTTCTTACATTACCATAGTGAGCAGGAAGCAAGAGAAAAATGGGAACGTCGAGTGCAGAGAATTAACTGGAATAAGTTACTGGTGAAGTTTAACGACCAAAATGGTTGCACAGAGACAGAAGTGAACAAGTTTATGGAGACGCCTTTTAAGAATAAGGTGTTCTTTACTTGTAAGCACTGGCCAAATGAAAATGGGGGGTACACGGTTATTCACCAGTTCCCCAAGCACGAGTTTATAATGGCTTCTTATGAGCCTTTTGGAAAGAGCAAGTATATAGATATCACAAAGGTGCTGAATAATTTGTGATTCAGCCGTTTGTAATGGAGGAATCATGAAAAAAATAGATATTATAACTAAAGCAATGACTTCCGGTGGAGCAGAAAGAGTAATTGCCCAGCTGGCTAATTATTTTGCTGAACAGAATGTCAGTTGCAGAATAGTTACTACCGATAAACGAGAAGTCATGTATCCGCTCGATGAAAAAGTTAAAGTTGTTGCAATTGGGAAAAAATCAGATAATAAAGCAATTGATAGAGTACTGAGATATAAAAAAATCAGAAGTGTTATTCAAGAAAATAAGCCAGATGTTGTATTGACTATGCCGGAAGATACGGGCATTTATGCAATTTTAGCATTGATAGGTACAGGAATTCCAGTCTATGTTTCTGAGAGAAATAACCCATGGGTCATGCCAAATGTGAAAATCACACGATTTTTAAGAAAATTGGCTTATCCATTTGCAAAAGGCATAATTTTTCAGACAGAAATGGCGAAATTGTTTTTTTCAGAGCATATACAGAAAAAAGGGGTTGTTTTGCAAAATCCAGTGGATGCAACGAGAATTCCAGAACCATACACAGGTGAAAGAAAAAAGGTGTTTGCGGCTGTGGGGCGTTTGGAACCGCAAAAGAATTTCCCGATGCTAATTAAGGCTTTCTCGGAATTTCACAAAGAAGAAAAAGATTATCAATTGATTATTTACGGAGAAGGAAAAGAGCGCACTAATCTTGAAAAGCTCATTAAACAACTTAATCTCGAAGGCTCGGTGTCTTTACCTGGAAGAAACAAAGATGTTCTTAATGCCATTAATGATTCTGCTGCTTTCATTCTTTCTTCAGACTATGAAGGCATGCCAAATGCATTGATTGAGGCAATGTGCATGGGAATGCCTGTTATTTCGACTGACTGTCCTTCGGGGGGACCAAGAGAATTGATTCGTAACGGTGAGAACGGTTTACTTATAGATGTAAATGATGTCGAAGGTATGAAAAAAGCAATGAAGCAGCTCGTCATTGGTAGAGGTGAAACACTTGGGAAAAATGCATATTTAACAGGGAAAAAATTAACAGATCCATATATTTTTGAAGAATGGAAAAATGTACTATTTAGAGTGTGATATTTGAGAGGAAAGTATTAATGGCGCATTTAAGGATAAGAAAACAAGATATACCAATAATTACATTTTGCGTAGGAATTTTTGTTTTTCCATATATATTAAGGGAACGTATATTAGGATCATTGGCATTGATTAATTTTTGGTTTATTTTGGTTTGATTTATGGTAGTCAAAAAAATGTTCTCATTCTTCCGACAAAGTATAAGAAAGGTATATTTAATGCAGCAGTATGGTTTTGTTATACAGTTGTTGCTACCTTTTTGCTTTTCTATATAAAAGGAAATGAGTGGAGTAGTGTAAGACGAATTTTATTGCTATTCGTATATATATTTCCTGCAATTTTTATATGTACAAAAATAGTTGATGTAGATAAAATTAATCGCTATTCAGATGCGTGGCTAAAAGTGCTTCAGATAGTATGTCGGTTGATGTGCATATTCTGGATCTTAGACAAACTTTTAGGTAATACCATCCAGAATTTATGGGTTAATGTATATCAAAGTAATACTTTGCTTTCTCTCATTAGGTCAGGAAGATTTGTTTCTTTTTACGGTCATGCACTAGAAAATGCAGCTTTTTTTCTAATGCTGCTAATATGGACGACAATAAAAAAGATGAATATGGAAAGCAAAATTCCACATATATTTTGGATGTTTTTACAGCTTTGTTTGGAATTGCTATATGTGGAAGTAAGTCTGGCTTGATGTTGGCTATTTTGCTTCTTTTGTTATGTAATATAGGATTGAAAAAAGCTAAATATATGATAGCAATCCTTGTGTTATTTTTGGGACTGTATATAACAGGCACGTTCGATTTAATTATATCACGTATTATGGACGGGCTTGCAGCGGGTGATTTGTCAACCGCAAGAAATTCATCACTCGAAACCTTAATGTTAAAGGGTATTGTCGATTTCAAAATGATGGAAGGACATGCTTTTAAATACGGTGATGTAGCAATGGTTGCGGCACTGGAATATCCATTTTTACAATGGTCATTCGTTTGTGGAATTGTATTTACAGTTGTTCAATATTTGATGTATTTTATCAAACCGGGAGTACAAGTACTGTTATCAAAAAAATGGAGTGTATTTATATGCATGCTTGTTTTAATGGCATTTTATAATGGAAATAACGGAATTGTATCATTTAATGATGACTTGTTGATTTATAGTCTAAATGTATGGCTAATTACGCAGGTGGCAGGTAGAAGAGATGAAGGATAGAAGAAAATGCAAAAAAAAATTAAAGTAATGCATATGATTTGGTCAATGGGAGATGGGGGAGCTCAGCAGGTAGTAATTAATTACCTGAGAGACTTCAATAATGATCCAGATATTGAAATCAAGTTATATGTATATACAAAACCAACAACTTCGAAGTATGATCAAGAGATTAAAAGAGAGGGGTACAATGTTGTTTATTTGAATAATCCAATAACAAAATTACAGATTCCATATATCAAAAGATTTTTCCAGAGACCAGTTTCAAAAAAAGTATGGGATCAAGTAATTAAAGATTATAACCCCGATGTTGTACATGTGCATATTTCAGCACTCCTTGGTGTAACGATGCCAGGAATTATAAAAAATAAAGTTCCAGTTCGATTTGATACATTGCATAGCAGTCCATATCGTTATACAGGAAAAATTAAAAAAATTATTTCAAATGCTTTTCAATGTCAAAATGTAATCCCTATTTGTGTCACAGAGGCACAGGTAGAAGAAGCAAAAGAATGGTATGGTATTACAAAGTATGAAGTTGTTCGTAATGGTATAGACATAGAACAAATCAGGAGAAAATGCTGCTCTAAACATGAAGGAAGAGAAGTATTTGGTCTAGAAGATAATTTATTTGTCATAATTGGAGTAGGAAGATTAAACTCGATCAAGAAATTTGACCTACTGCTAGAAGCTTTTGCGAAAGTTCACCAAGTACAATCTGAATCGATTCTAATAATTGCTGGAGATGGTGAAGAAAAAGATAGACTTATTCATTTAGCAAAGAAACTTGGCGTAGAAAAATCTGTTAGATTTCTTGGTAACATCGCTGATGTAACAAAACTTTATTGTGCGGCTGATGTTTTGGCAGTTACATCTGATACAGAATCCTCATCATTGGTAGCAATTGAAGCGCAGGCATGTGGAACGAGGTGTGTTTTGTCTGCTGGTGTTCCAAAAGAAAGTGTTCTTTTGCAGCAGACACAAAAGCTGGGGAAAAATGCTACTTCGGAGACATGGTGTAATGCGTTACTGAACGATTCTTATAAAAATACGGCGGTAGCTTCCATTGAAGATTATGAAGTGCATAATATGAGTAAAAAAATGAAGGAAATATATTTAAAGTATTATTCGGCGTATGAGGAGAAGCGAGATGTCGATACAAAGTAAAGAAGATTTATTATATTATTTGGAACAAGACCGTATTGCATTAAAGCGCCCAGCTGGTTTTGTGTTGCAAAAAGACAATATTTGGAAATTTGAAATTTTGCTCAGAAAGGCAGAGTACTATTGCAACTGTATGCCGGGCAAGTTGAAAAAGATTAGTTCTATTTATAAAAGAAGGCTATACAGATTGGTTGCAAAATGTGGAGGATTTTCCATTCCAATCAATTGTTTTGGACCTGGATTGTCAATTGCTCATTGTGGAGCTATTGTGGTAAACGATACGGCAAGAATTGGAAAAAAATTGTCGTATTCATGAGGGCGTGACCATTGGAGCAACAGGAAAAAAATGGACAGGCTGCAATTATTGGTGACAACTGTTTCCTTGCTACTGGTGCAAAAAGTAATTGGAGCTGTGCATCTTGGAAATGATATTGCTGTGAGTGCTAATGCAGTGGTTACAAAATCTTTCTCGGAAGATAAAATCACCTTAGGGAGGGTGCCTGCAAAGAAAATAAGCAATCATTCATCGAGAGATTTCCTTGCAGACGGTTTGTTTGAAAATTAGTTTGAAAGGAGAACTAGCATGGTGAAAAAATTTATTATTACAATTGATACAGAAGGCGATGGGCAGTGGAATCCGGATGCGCCTTGTTCAACAGAGAATGCACGGTTTATCCCGCGATTTCAGGAACTTGCGGAGAAATTCGGATTTAAGCCCACATGGTTAACAAACTATGAAATGGCAGAAGATCCATTTTACATAGAATACATGACAGACTGTTTGAGAAGGGATACCTGTGAAATTGGAATGCATCTTCATGCATGGAATAATCCACCAGAGTATCCATTGAAAAAAGTAAATGATCAGAGGGATTATTTATTTGAGTATCCGGAAAACATTATGGACGAAAAGATTCGTGTTATTACCGAAAAATTGGAAAACACTTTTTCTACTAAGATGCTTTCACATAGAAGTGGACGTTGGTCAACGGATGACACCTATTTCAAATTATTAAAGAAGTATGGATACAAGTATGATTGTTCTGTTACACCGTTTATGAATTGGGAAATTTGTGTTGGATCAACAGGAAAACCGGGTTCTGATTATAGTAATTGTCCAACAAAACCATATGAAATATATGATGGAATTATGGAAGTGCCTGTTTCTGTTCGACCGATGAAATACATTGCCACGGATGCAATGCGTTCCATTTACGGGATTGCACATGAATTGAAATGGAGTAATAGAATTCGTTATGCTTGGTTGAGACCCACTAAAAATCCATCTTTTATTGCTCTTAAGAAAGTATTAGATATTGTTAGTAATGATAGCGATTATGCTATGTTTATGCTTCATTCTTCGGAGATGATGCCAGGGGGAAGTCCTTCATTTCCAGATGAGAAAAGTATTGAAGAGTTATATGAGTGTATCGAGAAGTTGTTTGTATATGCAAAGCAAAAAGGGTACATGGGTTGTAAATTATCAGATTATCAAGTAGAGGACTAGTATGAAAAATGGAAAGTAACAAACAAAAAGTAGCAGGAGGGCTGTTTTGGTCTTACGGCGAAAGAATAATGGCACAGTTGGTATCACTTGTTGTGTCCGTTGTATTAGCAAGACTTCTTGATCCTGAAAACTATGGAGTAATATCTATCGTGATGATATTTATCACATTTTGTGATGCAATCGTTTCGGGTGGATTTGGAAACGCAATTGTGCAGAAAAAAGATGCGGATGAATTAGATGTAAATACAATGCTGTGTTGTAGTGTTGCAACATCATTTTTTCTATATGTGATTATTTTTTTTGCGGCTCCAGCTATTGCGGATTTTTACGATATGGACATCATACGTCCAATTTTAAGAGTACTTGGATTACGACTGCTGATTTCTGGTGTTAATAGTATTCAGCGTGCATGGATTCAGAAACGAATGCTGTTTAGACGTTTCTTCGTTTCGACTTCCTTTGGTACAGTTATATCGGCTGTGGTTGGTATATCTATGGCATATAGGGGGATGGGAGCATGGTCATTGGTAGCACAATATTTGACAAACAGCTTTATTGATACGATGGTTTTGCTTATTACAAATGACTGGAAACCGAGACTACAGTTTTCCTGGAGAAGAGCAAAGTCAATGCTTTCTTATGGATGGAAAGTGTTACTAACAACTGTTGTGTATACTATCGAAGGAGACTTGCGAAGCCTTATTATTGGTAAACAGTTTGGATCCGCAGATCTGGCGTACTATGATCAAGGTAAAAAATTCCCGAATCTTTTAGTGACTAATATAAATACATCCATTAGCAATGTGATATTCCCTGTACTTTCAAAAAGTCAGGATGATTTGAATCGAATGCGTACCATATGCAGAAGGTCTATAAGAACAAGTACATATTTACTTGCACCACTTCTAATTGGATTAATTGCAGTAGCAAACGAATTCGTTCAGGTAATTCTATCAGAAAAATGGCTTCCATGTGTACCATATCTTCAGATTCTAACATTAGTTTTTTTAGTAAGACCCTTGACTACAACATGTCAGCAAGCGATTATGTCCACAGGGAGAAGTGATATAACTTTAAAAATAATGATTACAGTAAATGTAACAGATGTTGTATTATTGCTTGTGGCTGTATTTGCAATGAAGAGTGTGCTTATGATTGCGGTAGGAGCGTTACTTACGGAGATTGTAAGTTTGGGATTGTTTATGAAATATGTGAAAAAATGTATAGGATATTCATACAAAGAGCAAGTGTTAGATATTGGGCCAAGTCTCCTTGTGGCAGTATCAATGGGAATTATTGTGTATTGCGTTGGATTGCTAGAACTTAAGACGTTTTTTTTACTGATTGCACAAATTGTAATTGGAGCGATTTATTATATATTAGTATCTTATATCCTGCATTTTGAACCATTTGAGTATATTTTAAAGATGGTAGTCGAAAAATTCAGGAAATGAAGAATTGGGAGAGTGATAATATGGTGACTAATCATAAATGTATCGTTTTTGCTGAAGAACATTACAATCCGTTGGGAGTTATAAGGAGTTTAGGAGAGAGTGGAATCAAATCCATTGGCATTTTTATAAATAGTAAAGAAAAACTAGCGTCTAAGAGTAAATATTTGCAGAAAGTTTATTATGTCAAAAACAGAGAGGAGGGTTACGAAATCCTCCTAAAGGAATATGGAAATGAAAGGGAAAAGCCATATATATTTACATCTGATGATATCACAACTAGCTTTCTTGACCATAAATATGATTTGATTAAGGACAAGTTTATATTCTATAATGCCGGATACAAAGATAGAATTACGCACTACATGGGTAAAGACACAATCCTTCAACTTGCGGAGAAACATGGGATTCCGGTTCTGAAAAATGTTGTTGTTGACAAAGGGGAGATACCAGAAGGATTAGAGTATCCCTTGATTACTAAAGCTGCTATTTCAACAATCGGTGCTTGGAAGAAGGATGTATTTATATGTAATAATCAAGAGGAACTTGAGGAGGCATACAAGCATATTCGTAGTTCTCGTGTAATGCTTCAAAAATATATACACAAAAAAAATGAGTTGGCTCTGGAAGCTGTCAGTGCTAATAAAGGAACAAATTTTTGTGTGACTATTGCATCCACATATAATTATATTCTGCCGGATACATATAGCCCATATATGACGGTAACTAATTTCAAAGACGAAGATTTAAAGTCGAAACTGGAAGCAATGATTCGAGAAATTGGTTTTGAGGGAATTATGGAAATAGAATTTTTAATTGATCAGGATGATAAATTCTATTTTGGTGAAATAAATTTCAGAAATTCAACATGGAGCTATGCATCAACATGCGCAAAAATGCCACTGCCAATAATGTGGATTGAAGCCATGGAAAATAATGTCAAGTTAAAAGATAGAGAGAAAAAGGTTCCGGATAAATTTACTGCGATGGTTGAAGTGTATGATTATCGAACGAGAGTTAAGACTAAACAAATTAGTTTAACAAAATGGCTTAATGATTTAAGACAATCAAATTGTAAATACTATATCGGGAAGAACGATTTTAAACCTGTTCTTGCATGGATGATGGAAAAGATTAAAAGATGAGTTTATTTTGGCGGAAAGGAAGATCTATATATTACGGATAGATCATATGTGTGTATAATAAGTAATGAATAAGAAATTATTTCAAATTTTATCAATTTGTGGAGCGTGCATTTCTTTTTATATAGGAGCAGGATTTGCAACCATGCAGGAGGTGCTCCAGTATGAAGCATCTTACGGTTCGAGATTTTTTTTGGTCATTTTAGTAGTTGCCGGTATCTATATCTACACTAATCTCTCTTTTGCCACAAATGGAAGTCGTCTTAAGATAGCAAGAGGTGGTGATATATTTGGAATATATTGCGGCGTTTTTGGAAAAAAGTTTGGAAAAATAGCTGCTGTGTTTTTTGATTATTTTTCAGCTTTTTTCTGTTATATGAGTTTTGTTGTTATGTGTGGTGGAGCAAACGCTACATGTACACAGCAATGGGGACTTCCAAGCGGTGTTGGTGCAATTGTATTGACAGCTTTAGTAGTTGGGACAGTTATTTTGGGACTGGAAGGAATTGTAAAAACACTTGGGAAGGTTGGACCGATAATAATAGCGATGATATTGATTGTATCGATATATACTGCTATTACAGGAATACCAAACTACAGTAGCAATGTTCAAGCTGTTGATGCTGGTGTTTATTCGTCAGTTATGGCGCAGGTCGGAAATGGAAATCCTCTATTATCTGGAGCTTCTTATGGTGGATTTGTTATTTTATGGTTTGCAGCATTCTTGGCAGAAATTGGGTCAAAAAACATTTAAAAAATGTAAATTTAGGAATGCTGTTATCGGTACTGTTCATTTTTGGAGCCGCATCAGTTTGCTGCGTTGCATTAATTGGACATATCAATGTGACTGCAGCGGCTGATATTCCAGCTTTAGTTTTGGCTGGTCAGATTTCACCAATTCTTGCACAAATATTTGCAATTATTATATGTGCTGGAATTTATACGTCAGCTGTTCCGCTTTTATGGACTGGCGTTAGGAAAGTGTCGAATGAAGGAACTAAGAAATATAGGATCATTACAATTGCTGGCGGTGTGATTGGATGCATAGTTGCCTGCTTTATTCCATACAAGGGTCTGATAAATGTGTTATATGGAATGAATGGATATCTTGGTTTTGTGCTTATTTTCTTTATGCTAGTTTATGATGCCAAAACCAAAATGAGCAGAAAGGTTAAATGTTAATGTTAGTAAAAAAAATAGTACATAAGATTATAGACCTGTATAAACGGCAAAATCATATCAAATATGCGAAATCCCTTGGTGTCAAGGTTGGGGAAGACAGCAGATTTGTCGATAATCCTATATGGGGATCCGAACCATATCTTATTTCAATTGGTGATCATGTGTTGATTTCTGGAAAGGTGACGTTTCTTAATCATGACGGTGCCACATGGGTTTTCCGTGAGAAAGGTCCGTATAAGGGTACTTACAAATTCGGCCCAATTAAAATCGGCAATAATTGTTTTATCGGATTTGGTGCGACTATTCTTCCTAATGTAACTGTAGGCGATGATTGTATAATTGCGGCAGGAAGTATGGTGACAAAGAGCGTTCCGGCTGGAGAAGTCTGGGGGGGGTGCCGGCTCATTTTATTACTAAAACGGAAGACTATGCCAAGAAATGTTATGAAAATAGGTTACCGTATGATCCTGTGCTAATACAAACTGATGCAAAAAATGAGATGCTGCGTGTGTTGAGAATGGAGAAACAAAATGATTGATACAAAAGAAAAATTGAAGCATTGCTTAGCTGTGGAAAAAAATATTTATTTTCCAGGGGGTGGGGATAAGGCTTCCGTTTGGAATACGCGAGAAAGATGTACTTTACGGATATATTTATAATTTGAGAAATGCAGAATATCATTTCAATACTGGACACAAATTACGATATGCATTTTACAAATTTCATCTTTATAGGATGTCGAATTTGTACTCAATTCATATTGGGGTGAATGTTTGTGATGAAGGATTAAGCATTGCCCATGTTGGACCGATTATTATTCATGGAAGAAGCAGAATTGGAAAAAATCTGAGAGTTCATGTAGGCGTTAATATAGGAGCAAACGGTGGAGAACCACCAGTTTTAGGCGATAATGTTTATATAGGCCCAGGAGCAAAGATATTTGGAGACATTAAAATTGTAAGTGGGTGTCGCATTGGTGCAAATGCGGTGGTGTGTAAAAATTGTGAAGAAGAAAATAGTACATTAGTAGGAGTGCCTGCTAAAAATGTTACTGCTTTGTAAATAACCAATATGTTAAGAAAACGGAGAAATTGCAATGGCTATGGATAAGATGTTAAAAAAAGGATTGAACAGAAAAAGAAAGTTAAAAATTGGATATTTTGTTGCCTGTCTGCTTGGTGCAAAATATAAATGGAATTTTTTGCGTAAAAATAAAGTGTTTGCTTATCTTGGAGATAATGTTTTATTCCAGCCTAATATGCTTCCAAATGATCCTCAGTATATAAAATTACACGAAAATGTACAAGTTGCAACTGGAGTCACTTTTTTTAATCATGATGTTATAAATACTGTATTTAGCAAAATGCACACAGCGGAAAAAAATGTATTAGCTACTCACATTGAATGTATTGAAGTAATGGAAAATTGTTTCATTGGTGGAAATTCAACGATTGTGGGGGGGTGAAAATTGGCCCTAATGCTATTGTCGCTGCAGGGAGTGTTGTTGTAAAAGATGTACCAGAGGGGACGGTAGTAGGAGGAAATCCTGCCAGAGTAATTGGTAGTTTTTGGGATGTTAAAGAAAAGAGAGAAAGTTCAGAAAAAGTATTCTCAGATTATCCTCAGTTTTGGTCCTATATGTATAAGCACGAAGACCAGCGAATAGAAGAAAAATGGGCAGAGTTTCAAAATAAACATAAAAATGATGCTTCAAGAGAACAAATGATATGAAGGAGTTTTTGTAGGCATGGAGAAAAATACATATGATAAAAGTATCATGAGAACTGGAAGTTGTAACAATAGAAACAAATCGATTGATATTGCAAAGGGATTACTGATTTTATGTGTTGTAATCGGACATGGAACACAAAATCAGAGCCTATCAGATTTTATGTATCGTTTTCATATGCCTTTATTTTTGATTTTATCAGGATGCTTTTTGAAAAAGGTAGAAGACGTAGGAACGTATGCAAAAATGAAGGCAACTCGTCTTTTGACACCATATTTGATTTATATGGCGATAGATTTTCTGTTTTTTGATCATCTACATAATTTTAGCCGAATAATTCATTATCTATATGGTGGAAGATTTATCAATGGCGTCTATTGGTATATAACTAGTCTATATATAGCTTTGGTTGTTGCAGTAATATTACTCAATAAACTTAACAAGAAGCAACTAATGGTCATTGGAATAGTGGGAGGGGGGACAGCAATAATTGAGTCTAATATTATTGGCTCTATTTCATTGCTGAAACGTCCTGGTATTCCATTTGATGCAGATGTTTCCTTGCTCGTTTTATCGTATTTGATAGTTGGCTATATTCTGAAAGATAGAATAGTTGATCTATTTCAAAGACAATCATTAAAGCTGGATGTTATTGCAATAGGTGTTATAGGATTGCTTATATTAGAACATCTGCTAATGGAAAAGTATGGGGTTTCTAGGCAAATTGATATGAAACTTGTTGTTTATAAAAATCCGATTTCTGTATATATTATTCCCACTTTATATGGATTTGTTATTGCGAGACTAAGCGCATTTATAGAACGAAATTGCGGAAGACTAAGTCTATGCTTGGAATATGTGGGAAGTGTTACAATTCCAATAATGTTCTTACATGAACCTTTGAACCGTTTTTGTCCAATGTCAAATTACTTGCTGATCTATTTATTAATTGGAATGGGGATACCTGTTGTGTTTTCAATTGCAGTTAGCAGATTTGAATACTGTAAGTATTTTGGAATTCCTAAGAGAAAAATAGCAAAAAGATATAGGTGCTAACTTCCAATGTTTTTCCTACTCAACGCCATCATAAGTAATTTGATGACGTTGAGTTTCTTTTCACTGCTTGCTCTCTAAGAATGCTGAAATTTCCGCTCTCATTTTTGTGTGTTCATATAGGTGTCAGCTCCCATGAAAGATAGTTATCTGATATATTACAAAATACGCTTGGTGGTTTTATAAGTGCAGTTGTTTGGTAAGCGATGAATAATCCACCGGTTTTTCAGTATCCAAAATTTATGAGATAATCCCTCTAAGGAGCTGCCTGAGCAAAAAGTACTGTAAACAGGAAAGCGTCCGCCATCAATGGTGCTGTGAAACAGGAATGCAAAATATATAAGACAAAGTAGAGCCAGTAGCTGCATTGACATTTTCTATAGGGCAACGACCCTGCTAAAGGAGCATGAGCAGCACCCAACTATGGATAAGCAGAACGAAGGAATTTAGGACCCGTCAGAGGATGGTGATCCTGGTAGACATGAGAGGTTAGTTACTGTAGGTGGATTTGGGAAACAGGAAGGCCTTCATAAGAAGAAACAAAGACGTTTTATTTCTTGTACCTAAAATCATCAGAAATGGACTCCATGAAGTCACTTCATATCCAGAAAACTCTATTTTGTAGATATATGTAACTTATTAACTGTTCAGAAAAGTCAGTAAAATCAAGGCTTTTTGTTGAACATGCACTAAAAAGAATAGAGAGAATAAAAAATGTCTAAATACTTTGGAACAGACGGCTTCCGTGGAGAAGCCGGAATTACATTAACAGCGGATCACGCCTATAAGGTTGGTCGCTTCTTAGGCTGGTATTATAATGCTCTCCGTGAGCGCAACGGTGACACCGACCCTGCTCGTGTTGTTATTGGTAAGGATACCCGCCGCAGCTCGTATATGTTCGAGTACAGCCTTGTGGCTGGTCTGACCGCTTCTGGTGCAGATGCCTATTTGCTCCATGTTACCACTACTCCATCTGTGGCGTACATCGCTCGCGTGGATGACTTTGATTGCGGCATTATGATCTCCGCCAGTCACAATCCGTACTACGACAATGGCATCAAGCTAATCGACTGCTACGGCGAGAAAATGCCTGAGGAAACTCTGCTGCTGGTGGAGGACTACATCGATGGCAAACTCCATGTCTTTGATAAGGACTGGCCAGAGCTGCCCTTTGCTCATCGTGAGCACATCGGCTGCACTGTGGACTATGTGGCAGGTCGCAACCGCTACATGGGCTACCTGATCTCGCTGGGCATCTACTCCTTTAAGGGTGTCAAGGTCGGTTTGGATTGCGCTAATGGTAGCTCCTGGAGTATCGCAAAGTCCGTGTTCGATGCGCTTGGCGCAGATACCTATGTCATCAATAATAATCCGAATGGTCTGAATATCAATAACAATGCAGGTTCAACCCATATCGAGGGCCTTCAGAAGTTTGTTGTGGAGAAGGGCTTGGATGTTGGTTTTGCTTACGATGGTGATGCCGACCGTTGCCTGTGCGTGGACGAAAAGGGCAATGTTATCACTGGCGACCATATCCTTTACATTTACGGTTGCTACATGAAGGAACGTGGTAAGCTGTTAAATAATACTGTTGTCACCACAGTTATGTCCAACTTTGGTCTCTACAAGGCTTTCGATGAGCAAGGTATCGGTTACGCTAAGACCGCTGTCGGCGATAAGTATGTTTATGAGTATATGGCCAAGAACGGCTGCCGTATCGGCGGTGAGCAAAGCGGCCATATCATCTTCTCCAAGTATGCGAGCACTGGTGATGGTATTCTGACCAGCTTGAAAATGATGGAAGTCATGCTGGCTAAGAAGAAGCCGATGAGTGAGCTGGCAGCACCGCTGAAGATTTATCCGCAGGTGTTGGAAAATGTCCGTGTGACCGATAAGAAGGCTGCACAGAATGATCCTGTTGTTCAGGAAGCTGTGTCTAAGGTTGCTGAAGCACTGGGCGATACTGGTCGTATTCTGGTGCGTGAGTCCGGCACTGAGCCTGTGGTGCGTGTCATGGTGGAAGCACCAGATCATGATACTTGCCAGAAGTATGTTGACGAAGTGGTTAATGTGATCTGCGAAAAGGGATATAAGGCGTAAAGTCAATGACGACTCTGGCAATTACCCGGAGTCGTTTTGCATAAGAGGGAAAGTATAATAGACGAGAGAAGTAAATATCGGGAGGGATAAATCTATGTGTGGAATCGTTGGTTTTACAGGAAACCGACAGGCAGCACCGATCCTGCTGGATGGTCTGTCGAAACTGGAATATAGAGGATATGATTCGGCCGGACTGGCTGTCCGTGATGGAGAGAATCTGGCACAAGTCGTGAAAGCAAAGGGTCGTCTGTCCAATTTGATCGAAAAGACAGATGGCGGTAAGGCATTGAAAGGAACCTGTGGTATCGGACATACCCGCTGGGCTACCCACGGTGAGCCGAGCCAGACAAATGCACATCCGCATGTATCTGGTAATTGCACCAGATCTGGTTCCGGCCCGGTCGAATCCGAGGTCGTTGGTGTACATAACGGTATTATTGAGAACTATACCGAACTGAAGGAAAAGCTGCTGAAGCACGGTTACACTTTCTACAGCCAGACCGATACGGAAGTAGTTGTTAAACTGGTTGATTACTATTATAAGAAGTATAACCTTGGCCCCATCGATGCTATTGCGAAGACAATGGTTCGTGTCCGTGGTTCCTATGCTTTGGAGCTGATGTTCCGTGACTATCCGGGCGAGATCTGGGTAGCGCGTAAGGACAGCCCGATGATCATCGGTATTGCGGCTGGTGAAACTTATGTGGCTTCGGATGTTCCGGCAATCCTGAAATACACTCGCAATGTGTATTATATTGGAAACCTTGAGTTTGCAAAACTTGTTCCGGGTGAGGCTCATTTCTATGACCTAAATGGTGATGAAATCGAAAAGCAGACCACCGAGATCAAGTGGGATGCAGAAGCGGCTGAAAAGGGCGGCTTTGAACATTTCATGATGAAAGAGATCCATGAGCAGCCGAAAGCTGTTCAGGATACTCTTAATTCCGTAATCAAGAACGGAGTTATCGATCTGTCCAGCGTGGAGATTACCGAAGATGAGATTAAGAATTTCGAGCAGATTTATATTGTTGCTTGCGGTTCTGCATGGCATGTGGGCATGGCTGTTCAGTATGTGCTGGAAGATATGGCAGACATCCCGGTGCGTGTGGAACTTGCATCTGAGTTCCGCTACCGTAAGATGCCGCTCAATCAGAAAGCACTGGTGATCGTTGTTAGCCAGTCTGGTGAGACAGCGGATACACTGGCAGCATTGCGTCTTGCAAAAGAAAAGGGCATCACCACAATGGCAATCGTTAATGTGGTGGGCAGCAGCATCGCGCGTGAAGCTGATAAAGTGTTCTACACACTTGCTGGACCGGAAATCTCTGTTGCTACGACAAAGGCATACAGTGCACAGCTTGCCGCTATGTACTGCCTGGCAGTGCAGTTTGCGAAGGTCAGAGGCAAAATCACGGATGAGCAGTACAGTTATTATATTTCTGAACTGCAGACTATTCCGGAGAAGATACAGAAGATTCTGGAAGACAAAGAGCGTATCCAGTGGTTTGCGGCAAAGTACGCCAACGCTCATGATGTGTTCTTTGTTGGTCGTGGTATCGACTATGCAGTCAGCCTGGAAGGCAGCTTGAAGCTGAAAGAAATCAGCTATATCCACTCCGAGGCATACGCAGCAGGTGAGCTGAAGCACGGCACTATCAGCCTGATTGAGCAGGGAACACTGGTCATCGGTGTGCTAACTCAGAGTGAACTGTATGAGAAGACTGTAAGCAATATGCTGGAGTGCAAGAGCCGTGGGGCTTATCTGATGGGACTGACTACTTATGGCAAGTACGAGATTGAAGATCAAGTGAACTTCACAGTCTATGTCCCGAAGGTAGACGAGCATTTCATTGGCAGTCTGGCCGTGATTCCGCTGCAGTTGCTGGGATACTATGTATCTGTGGCAAAGGGCCTCGATGTGGATAAGCCGAGAAACCTTGCAAAGAGTGTGACGGTGGAGTGATTGGATATGGAAAGAGAAATACCAGTACTATATAAAAGAAAAGAAGATTGTTGCGGATGCACAGCCTGTTATGCTATCTGTCCGAAAGAAGCTATATCTATGGTGGAAGACGAAGAAGGCTTTGAATATCCACAGATAGATGAAAGTAAATGTGTTCGTTGCTATCAGTGCATTAAGGTATGCCCAATTAAAGCAGCACGAGCACAGTAAGGAGAGATTATGAACACAACATTACTTATCATGGCGGCCGGAATCGGCAGCCGATTTGGAACAGGAATAAAATAGTTGAAGCCGGTCGATGATGCTAACCATATCATCATGGACTACTCAATTCACGATGCGATTGAGGCTGGTTTCAAGCATGTGGTATTTATTATTGCAAATTACGCTTAAACGGAACGCCAGTTCCGCTACTGCGGAACGGCTATTCCATTTTTAACGGTACGAAGTACCGCTAGATTACATCATTCTGTTTCACGCATATTTATACCGTTCATCTCCAGACGATACGTATGGTGCTTATCCGTGATTCGTGTAAGACACGCATTGGCGTAGGTGTTATCGGCAAACATATCGAACCATGTGCTGACTGGAAATTGTGAGATGACTACAGTTGATTTTCTTCCATCTCTGGTGTCAAGGACTTCAAAGAGATCCCGGCATTTATCAAGGTCGAGATCCATAAGACCGAAATCATCGATCACAAGCAGATCCAGCTTGGTCAGTTTATTCAGGTAATCCAGATTTGTGGATTTGATGCGTGCCTGTTCCATTTCACTCGTAAGTGTGTTCGCTTTTATATACTTTACACTCTTGGAATGCTTCATTGCAGTTATGCAAAAAGCATTGATCAGATACGTTTTTCCACTGGCAGAAGAACCTGTTACAATGAGATTTTTTCCTTCCTCTATCCACTGGCAGGTACTCAGCCGTTCTATTGTCTGGGTATCAAGCTGACGTTCTGGACGGTAAATGGTTTCATCAAGATCTGCCGCCGGGTATCGCAGATGTGCTTCTTTCATCAGACGATTAAAGCGTTTATCTGCCCGTGCCTGCCACTCTGCATCAACCATTGCTGTCATGCGTTCCATAAACGTGTTCAGATCTGCATTGGGATCTTTCAACTGTTCTTCCAGGATATGTGCCATTTCCGGAACGCGGAACCTCTTCAGACGCATGATCAGAGCCTGTTCCTGAGGTGTTAATGTAATGTCATGGGATGAACTCATTTGTATGCCTCCTTTCCACGGATGTTTGTATGGGAGTAAGTAGGTAATCATCCGTATCTGTTTTTTATTTTTATTCGTAAGTGCAAAATAATTCGACGGATTGTGTTGCCCTAAAAAATATCCCATAATAATCAATAGAGAATGCAAGCATTTTACTTCATCTTTTCTTGCTAGAAATGATAGATGCGAGCATTTTACTCTAT
>ENA-OQKR01000213-OQKR01000213.1-human-gut-metagenome-genome-assembly--contig:-NODE-213-length-24747-cov-4.096466_pt1 | contig 24747 bp, 17 predicted proteins | sample MGYA00242803_ERZ504806 | MGnify/ENA primary metagenome ERZ504806 (study PRJEB26092, sample SAMD00036399) | human gut metagenome | host: Homo sapiens | study: EMG produced TPA metagenomics assembly of...
GAATTTTATCTGCATCTGCGTATGAAAGGGGAGAGGATATGAAGCCCAGAAATAAAATCCAGCCTTTACCGTTTGTTCTTCCTGCACTGTTCATATATATTCTTACTGTTATCATCCCAATTCTGTGGTCAATGGGTTACAGCCTTTTTTCCTGGAATGGAATCGGTGATATGAAGTTTATCGGACTGGAAAATTATGTGAGGATGTTTCAGGATGAGACATTTCGTGAGGCTGTTGTAAATAATCTTAAATTTGTTGTATTGGGAAGTTTGTTCCAGTTATGTGCAGGACTGATCCTGGCAATTTTGCTTACACATATTTCCAAAGGTGGAAATATTCTGCGGGTTATTTATTTTATTCCATGTATCATTTCATCTATGGCGATCTGCCAGATTTTTTCCAAAATGCTTTCTGTCCAGCCCCAGGGCCTGGTTTGCTATGTGATGGAAAAACTGGGAATGGAACCTATCGCTTTGCTGGCAAATTCCCATACAGCGCTGATTACCATAACCCTGATCGATGGATATAAATACTGTGGTCTGTACATGATCATTTTTTATTCCGCATTTGTATCCATATCAAAGGATGTGATCGAGGCATCTACAATGGATGGCTGCAATGTTTTTCAACAGTATCGTTACATAAAGCTTCCACTGGTGAAAAATATATTCAGCATTGTCATTGTAATGCTTGTAAATGGTTGTCTGAAAACCTTTGATGTATTCTATATTCTTGACAATAAATCCAGATCAACAGAGATGGTGGCAACTTATATGTATAAAACCGCTTTTAATTCGGCTGACTTTGGCTATGGAAGTACATTGTCCGTTTTTCTGGTCATTGAATGTCTGGTAGCAGTAGGGATTATACAGAAATGCCTGGGATCGGCGAAAGGAGATGGGTCAGAATGATAAAATCAAGAAAAAATATACCTATTCGTGCTGTGTTCTATGTAGTGATCCTTATTTTTGTCATGATACAGGTCTACCCTATTTTCTGGGTTATCTGCTCCAGTCTGAAAACACCGGATGAAATGACATATACTGCACAGTATGCCCTGCCATCAGGATTTTATCTTGGAAACTATATCAGCGCACTGACGATCTCATCCATTCCAAGATATTTTCTTAACAGTACGGTTGTGGCAGTTCTCACACTTCTTGGCATCGTAGTCCTGGGATGCCCGGTTGCATTTGTGATCAGCTAAGGTAAAGGTAAATATGCCAATGCACTGATGGCATTTTTCCTGTTTGGAATGATGGTGCCTATTTTTTCCTGCCTTATACCCATGTTCCAGATTTATAACAGGATCGGACTGAGAAATACATACTGGGCACTGGTGCTTCCGCAGATCGGGTTCGGACTTCCAATGTGTATCTATCTTTACACCGGATTTTTTAAATTTATGCCGGATTCTCTTCTGGAAGCAGCAGTTATTGACGGTGCCACAATGGGAACCACATTCCGCAAGATCGTGGTACCTATGGCTAAAAATACTACAATGACAGTTCTTACATACAATTTTGTTTTTGTATGGAACGAATTTACATATGCCAATACATTTATCTCATCTTCTGATATGAAAACTCTGCCAATTGGCCTGAATGACTTTGTGGGGCAGTTCGGAAGAGTGGACTGGGGAAGTACATTTGCGGCGATCGTAATATCGATCCTGCCTACACTGATCGTGTATTTTATTCTTAACAAAAACATAATCGAAGGTATGGCTGCAGGTGCGGTCAAGAGTTAGGAGGCTGAAATGGAAACAAGGATTGAATTGAAACAAGGATGGAAAATTTTGCAGGATGTTCATGATACAGGGGAAAAGACCGGGCTTTATGCTGCCAGGGAAGCGGATACTTCCGTAGGTTCCCAGGTGTCTGAATGGGAGGAACTGGAGGAACTGAAACATCTGCAGCTTATCTATGCCAGACAGCCATATTTCGGGCGTGAACTGAGATATTTCAATCAGGCGCCCTGGTGGTACAAAACAGAGTTTGAAGTTCCGGATCAGAAAGTTACGGATGCTGTCCTTAAATTTACCAATGTTGATTATTATGGAAAAGTATGGATTAACGGAGAATTTCTTGGAGAGCATGAAGGATATTCCGCTCCATTTTCCTTTAATGTAAAAGATAAGCTTGTTTTTGGAGAGAAAAATTATCTCATTGTAAAGGTAAGTTCTCCATGGGATGATGAGGTGGAGCTGGATGCACAGGATTCCAGAACCCACCTGGTAAAAAGAAATATGGTAAAAGGTACCTACGAACATTCTGATACATTTATCCAGAGAGATGTAAATCCTGTAGGAATCTACGGAAAAGTGGAACTGATCCTGACAGAAGAAGGTGTTCTGGAAGATCAGACAGATCTGAAGTATGAACTGGATCCGGATGTAAGGAAAGCAGACGTATATGTGGAAACTGAAGCGCGAGGTCTGAAATCCGGGGAGACATATGATTTTAATGTAAAGATCCGGGAAAAAGAGTCCGGTCTTATAAAGACAGAAAAAACTGTTCAGATAATGGCAGAGAAAGCAGAGACAGGTTTTAAATGTGAGCTTAAAGTGGAAGATGTCAGACTGTGGTCCACATGGGATCATGGTTATCCCTGGATGTATCAGGCAGAACTTACGTTAAGCAGGGGAAAAGACATACTGAGCAGCAGAACAACGAATTTTGCTTTTCGGGACATTCAGATTGAGCGTAATGAAAAAATAACAAGATTCTGGCTTAATAACAGGAAACTGTATATAAGAGGAACCTCTTATTTTCCGGATTGTTATATTTCTGCAATGACAAAGGAACGGTACCTGAGAGATCTTCTTAATGTAAAGGCGGCAGGTTTTAATCTGGTACGAGTACATGTCCACACAGAGCAGGAAGTTTTTTATGATCTGTGTGACGAGCTGGGAATTGCAGTTTTTCAGGATTCGGAGTACAACTGGACGCATCCTTCAACAGATGAATGGGCGCAGAGATTTGCAGATGTTTACAGAGAAAATGTGAAACTTCTGAAGCATCATCCGTCTCTGATCTGCTGGATCATTATGAATGAACCGGGATGTATTGATCCGGATGGAAATGTGAGAAGGAGATTTATGGAGGAAAATCCGGGACCTGCTTTGTACAGGGAAGTACAGAAGATGGATCCGGGCAGACCGATCATCAAGGGTTCTTTCTGCGAAGACGATCTGCTTAGCGGGGACAGCCATAATTATCTGGGTTCTTTATGCGGTGGAGAATATGCAGATATTTATGAGCAGACAGAAAAGCTGAATACAGAGTACGGATTTGATGCACCGGGCAGCAGTGAAAATCTGAAAACTGTTCCGGAGGTATATCATCGTCTGGAAAAACTGGTGGATGATATCCCGAAGATCCAGGAATATCAGTATAAGCTTCTGAAATATTATACAGAGCATTACAGGATCCAGAAATATGAACCTTGCTCAGGATATATACAGTTTATGTTTATCGATCTGTGTCCTCAGAGCTTCTACGGATTATATGACTGGTGGGGAATTCCCAAAAAGGGTCTTCAGGCTATACTGGAAAGCAACGCACCAGTGGGTGCTTTTGCAAAGCACAAAGATTATCTGGACAGTCTGTATATTGTAAATGATACAGATGGAGCTCTGGGAGAGTGTGAACTTACATGGATCATTACAGAAACATTGAACGGAGAACTGGTGGAAAAGGGAAGTGTTAAAGCAGAAGTTCCGGCAGACAGCCGTGTCATGGTAAAAACCTTTGAGAAAGAATACGGAAAAGGCAAGAAGTGGAACCTTACACTAATTCTTTCTGATAATAGCGGTAAATGTATGGCAAAGAATACCTATCAGGATATCTGTACTTTGCTTTCAAGAGTTGATGGGCATCCGGACCGTATGAGCCATGAGTTTGGAATGAGACTCTACTGGGCCTGAGATATCCGTAGCTCACAGGCACTTTCATCCTTGACTTGTGTCAAAAATCACAACATGTTATACTTTGTGTATAAAGGAAGATTTTCGGCGTGGAAGGAGCGATATTATATGCGTTTACAGAAAGTACAGGATGCCCTGAACAAAAAAATATCAAATTCGAATACACAGAGGAAGATGGTTGCGGAAGTCTGGATTTCATGTTCCGTGGACTGAAATTCCATGTATGGGAATACGAGGACAACGGTTGGGGTGCCGAGACCAATATTTATGCGGCTGGAAGAAGTGAGGACATTGACGGAGATTATGAAGAGAAGATTTCTGCAGAGATTCTTTCCTGGCCGGATATGATCAATAACTGAATATAATAATATTGAATAAAGTGGCTGTAACTGAACGGATACGCTCAGTTACAGCTACTTTTTATCGGAGAAAAGTTTTCTGAAGAACTATAGCTGTACGTTCAGGTATTCACTGGGAGACATCTGACAGTTCTTTTTAAAAACCTTGCTGAAGTAATTTCCATTGCTGAAACCAAGATGCCAGGCAATGTCGTCGAGAGTTATATCCGTAGACTGCAGAAGCCGTTTCACCTCGGTGAGCTTTAACTGCATAGTATAGGAAAAAAGATTCTGACGTTTTTTTAAAACAATCTGGACAGATGCTCCTTACTTAGAAAAAAGATTCTGCAATATCGGCCAGGGAGATATTTTCCAGATAATGTGCATTGATATAATCAAAAACATCACTGATTACCCTACTGGTGAATGCAGAGCAGGGTTCGGGTGATGAAGCAGAATCGGAAGTCCCAGTTTTGCCTGCTTCACTTTCCAACTGAGAAATTGTGGCTGAAAGCGCATTGTTCAAATTCTGGGGATCAACAGGCTTCAGTATGTAATCAATAACACCGGCCTGGATCGCAAGTCTTGTATATTTGAAATCGCTGAATCCGCTGATCACACTGATTTTGCTGTCGATGTGAAGTTCTTCCGGCTTTTTTTAGAGCTGTATTCCGTCCATGACGGGCATTTTCATATCTGTGATAATAATGTCAGGATGCTCTTTGAGAATGATCTTCAGGCCATCTTCGGCATTATCTGCTTCCAGAAGATCACTGTTTGCTCGGATTTATCCCATGGTGTTTTGAACTTCCGGATAAGGGATATGAAGAAGCTTGGGAGCAGATTGTGAATCCGGAAGGTTTTGCCTCCCCCTGTGGCCCTACAACTGCGGAACAGAGACATCCACGGTACGGAGGCAGATTATGAATGTCTGTGGGACGGTCCATCCTAGCCATTTTCAACGACACAGACAGCAATGGCAAATCTTCTGAAAGATTATCCGCAGACTTATGTGACAAATATGGTCTATCCGTAAGGTTTTTGGTTGTTACTGAAAAAGATTTCATGGTTCAGGATTCCACATCAGTGACATTGATCTCATCCTGGAATCCGTCCGTATAATGCAGTTCATAATCTTCTGTGATAAATACAGCATGCACGCCTTTTTTCTCCGCAAATTTCAGTCCGTCCTCCAGACCAAGGGCGAAACAGGTGGTGCTTAAGGCATCGCCGTCCACAGACTGGTCGGAGATGATTGTCACAGAGATCAGGCTATTGTCATATGGATAGCCGGTTTTGGGGTTCAGGATGTGATGGTATAATTTTCCGTTCTGCTTAAAAGCACCTCTCATAAATTCCGGAGGATACAACAGATTTTCCGGTGATATCCATAACGGCTTCGGTTTCGTTGCGATCTGCAAAAGGGCTTCTGGATGCCTACTTTGAAGGGAGTGCCGTCAGGCTTTGAGCCGATGCAGAGGACGTTGCCGCCAAAGGTTGATGATGGCACTCTTTACCCCTTTTTTTACCAGAAGATCTTTCATGCGGTCTGCGATATAGCCCTTGGCAAATGGCGCCTACATCGAACTGGATGTCATCAGAGGGAAAGTGTGATATCCTGCCCGTCAAATGGTGACGCCGTCGGAGCTGCACAGAGGGAGTGCTTTCTGAATAGCTGCATCATCCGGAAACCTTCGGGTCTTCTGCTGTGAAAATCCCAGAGAGAGGTCAAAAGGCGCAAATGGCGATGTCAAAAAGGCACCGTCGGATCCCCTGGTGATAGAAAAAGTCCTTGGGAAAAGCAGAGAGGCAAAGGTCTTCAGATATAATGCCAGGTGTCTGCTGTGCCGCTGACCGGATATGGAGTAGTCTGCCCGTCAGCATTGGGATCTTTATCCGATGTATCTTTGCGGTGATTTAATTTATAAAGCTCGCTTTTCTCATTTGTCCGGCTGAAGACCAGCTCATATTTATCGCACAGTGCCAGACAGTCATCCAGGAGAGCTTTATCCTGAGAATCGTAAATTGTGATCTGTACAGCTGTATTCAATTTGATACTGCTGATACTGATGGGCTCATTTCCGGTGATGGATGTATCTGCATCCGTGATATTTTCGCAGCCTGTGAAAAGGAGCATTGGACAGACAAGAACTGTGCACAATATTAAATAGAAGAAACGGGAATGTGAGCGGCTTCTTTTGGAATGAAAAAATAAGTTAACATAATATTCTCCTGTTTTCTGATTGACTGACTTAACTGAAGAGCATTTATTTGATGCAAATCTATGTAGTACATGTGGATGGGGTTATTCACTTAACCGGATCAAGCAGCGACGCGGATTGCGGATATACGCTTGACCGACATCGGACAGATTTATGAAATCTCATTATACCATGTATTTCTGAAACCAGAAAGGCTTATGTCTGCCGCAAAAATCATTGTATTTTGCAATAATATAAGATATAATTTCTCCGAAAAAAGGACATATTTGCTATGGATGCTATGGATCCGAATGATTGACCGGAATTTTTACAGATAAAAGGAGAAAATTTTCATGATAAAGAATTGCAAGTGATATGGACGGCACACTTCTTGGTGATGACCACAGGATCGCACGGAAACCCTTGCAGCGATCAGGCGTGCCTGCGATGCGGGAATCCGTTTTATGGTTGCCACCGGCCGGAATTTTCCCGGTGCCATGGAGGAGCTGAAGGGAACAGAGCTGACCTGTGATTATGTGGTGAGCAGCGGTGCTGAAGTACGGAATCCGCAGCAGGAGGTTGTAAAGAGTACACCGATCTCTATTGAGCTGTGTGAGGAGGTCTACAATACGGCAAAAAAATACCCGGTATCTGTAGCATTTTTTACGGATCGCTATGATTACCGTATTGGAACAAAGAAAGAAATTGAAGACGGGATCATTCAGCAGATCCGCTTTTCAATATGGACATAGATACCAGCGAGGAGATTGTACGGAAATCCCCGCAGTACCGCAGGATCGCCGGAAACACGAAAGGGATTTCCGATATCCGTTCCCTGGAGAGCAGCGGTGCGCCGGTATATAAGATCTTCATTTTTGCGGCAGATGTGGAGCAGCTGGAGAAACTCAGCGATGAGCTGAAAGAAAATCCAGCCGTTGCAGTGGCTTCTTCCTTTATATATAATCAGGAGATTACAGCAGTAGAGGCGCAGAAAGGCCCGGTGCTGAAAGAATATATCGAGTCTCTGGGATATACCATGGATGAGGTGATGGTTCTTGGTGACAGCCTTAATGATTATTCCATGATCTCCATGGATTTCGGCGCAACCGTTGCAATGGAAAATGCAGTTCCGGAGATCAAAAAGGCAGCAAAATACATCACAAAGAGCAACAATGAGTTTGGTGTGGCTTATGCTATCGATCAGGTTTTGGAACGCCAGGGAAATAGTTTTCCCCCTTTTGAAAAAGTGTCATATATATTATAATGTAGAAAGATGAATACAGAAAAGCGAAAGGCTTGCGTTCCGGTGTATGAAGCAGAGTGGAATGAGAAGTTTCGCTTTACAAAAAACACAGACAAAGAGAGGAAATCACGATGGAAAAAATGAAAAATGTTTATATTATGGATCACCCGCTGATCAAACACAAAATTTCAATGCTCCGTGATAAAAATACAGGAACAAACGAGTTCCGTAAACTGGTAGAGGAGATCGGTATCCTTATGGGATACGAGGCACTTCGTGATCTTCCTACAGAGGAAGTGGAAGTGGAGACACCGATCGAGACATGCAGGACACCTATGATCGCCGGTAAGAAGCTGGCTGTTATCCCGGTTCTCCGTGCAGGCCTTGGAATGGTAAACAGCATCCTGACACTGGTTCCGTCAGCAAAAGTCGGCCATGTAGGACTTTACCGAGATCCTGTAACTCATGAGCCGCATGAGTACTACTGCAAACTTCCGGAATCCATTGATGAGCGTATTGCAGTAATCGTTGACCCGATGCTTGCAACAGGCGGTTCCGGCGAGGCTGCTATTGATTTTGTTAAGAAACAGGGAGGCAGGAATATTAAGTTCATGTGCATCATTGCAGCACCGGAAGGACTGAAACGACTTCACGAGGCACATCCGGATGTACAGATCTACTGTGGTTCCCTTGACAGAGAGCTCAATGAGAACGCTTACATCTGCCCGGGACTTGGAGATGCCGGAGACCGTATCTTCGGTACGAAATAATTTTGAAAAAATCTTAAAAAATACTTGACACACCCGGCACTGTTATGGTATTGTACCTAAGAACGCTGCCGAAGACAGTAGGTGCCGTAAGGCATAAGGATCAAAACGCCTACCGAGGTCCAAGTATTCTGAGTTAAGATTACACAAGGCCTTATTGCGAAGCAGTAAGGCCTTTTTTTTTAAACAGATTGACTTATTGCGACGGCGGTATACAAAATCTATAAGGAGGTGTACCATTTCATGGCAAAAGTAGAACTGAAACAACCAATCGTAGAAGAGATCTCTAACAGCATTAAAGACGCACAGTCTGTTGTACTTGTAAACTACAGCGGTCTTACAGTTGAGCAGGATACAATTCTTCGTAAAGAGTTAAGAGAAGCTGGTGTTCAGTACAAGGTATACAAAAATACCATGATGCGTCGTGCATTCGAGGGTACAGCATTTGAGAGCCTCAGTGATCATTTACATGGCACAAATGCGATCGCTATCTCCGAGACAGACGCAACTGCTCCGGCAAGAATCCTTGCTAAATATGCAAAACAGTTCCCGGCACTGGAGCTGATCGCAGGTGTAGTTGAAGGTAACTACAATGATCAGGCCGGAATTCAGGCACTGTCCACAATTCCTTCAAGAGAGGAACTTCTTGGAAAACTGCTTGGAAGTATGCAGTCTCCGATCGCAAACTTCGCTCGTGTGCTTAATCAGATCGCAGAGCAGAATGGCGGAGCTGACGCAGCAGCTGCTGAGTAATCCCAGCAACGTGCAATTGGCGGCATAACGACCGCATGATTATTAATTAAAATTTATAAATGGAGGGAAATTAAAATGGCAAAATTAACAACAGAAGAATTTATTGCAGCAATCAAAGAATTATCTGTATTAGAGTTAAATGATCTTGTAAAAGCTTGTGAAGAAGAGTTTGGTGTATCCGCAGCAGCAGGTGTTGTTGTAGCAGCAGCAGGTGCAGCAGGCGAGGCAGCTGAGGAGAAAGATGAGTTTGACGTAGAGCTTACAGAGGTTGGCGCTAACAAAGTTAAAGTTATCAAAGTTGTTCGTGAGGTTACAGGTCTTGGACTTAAAGAGGCTAAAGCTATCGTTGATGGTGCTCCGAAGGTTGTTAAAGAGGGCGCATCCAAAGCTGAGGCTGAGGACATCAAAACTAAACTTGAGGCTGAGGGAGCTAAGGTTACACTTAAATAATCCGATCAGATCAGAAGTTTTAAAGGCTGTTGTGACTGCCGGTTTACCGGCGGCACGGCAGCCTTTTTTAGTGAAAAAATCCAGGGTAAATCTTGCTTTTTGAAGAAAAAGAAAGGATAATAAAGGAGACAGGAAAGGGTGGATGGAATATGAAACGAAAAATAATGGCCTGTATCCTTGCTGCTGCGTTGGGAATCACAGGAGTTTCTTTTCCGACGGCAGCCAAGACAGTGTCTGTCGGAAAAAATGTAAAAAATATAACTGTAAACGTGAAAAATCCTCTGGATGAACTTCGGGTTCAGGAAGCTGCAATGCAGCAGCAGGAGGAGCTTGAAGAAGAGGAAAATATGCCGGAACAGGATCTGGATCCGCTTGTGCTGGATAACGATGGCAGTGTGGTTCCTGCATCACAGGCATCCTGGACAAAAATAGAGTCAGGTGCTGTAGAAGCAGTGGATGTATCAGAGGCACCGGGGGATGAGGAAATATCGGAAAATTCAACTGAAGACACATTTTCAGATGGAAGCACAAATGGAGATTTTGACACAAATAAGAATATTTCTGACAATGCAGCAACGGAAGCTGGCAGTGAGGATATTCAGACAGCAGATGGCAGTATCAGCGGAGAATTGCCGGCAGATTTTTCCGAAGGAACGGAGAACGGCGATAACGGTTCCGAAGAACTTCAGCTTCAGCAGGAAAACGGTAATGTAGAAAACGTCGCAGAGCCGGATAATAATAAAGCTGATGAAGGCGCAGGTCAGGCACAGACTGATTTTACAGATGATGCCAATGCTGCTGGGGATTTTTCCGCAGGAGATGCTTCAGATGGAGAACTTGGAACTTATCAGACTGTGACTCTGGAAGTTGAGGAAGGACAGGATATCACAGCACCCTTGAACACACTGTTTCTTGAACTGAAAGATCAGGCCACAGATGAAAATCCCTGCAAGATCATAATTCCACCGGGAAATTATGAACTGACAGGTACACTTTGCATGTACAGTAATATGTACTTATATGCAAGAGACGCTAACATTACAAAAACGTCTACCACCAAACATCTGATCCTCCGTCTTGGAAATACCAAAGATTCAGAAGGCGGATATGATGGATATCGCAACATTGTGATCGATGGAGGAACCTGGGACTACAATTATCAGTGTGTGGAAAATAAGGATGCACCAGGCGGATTTGTGGGATTTTGCATTGGACATGCTACGAATGTTACGATTAAAAATGCTACATTTCTTAATAATCTAAAATCTCATTTTCTGGAATTTGGCGGAGTGAAAAATGCCAAGATCACAGGCTGTACATTCAGTGGCTATTATAAGAATTATGTGGAAGGCGGACAGGAATGTATTCAGATCGACTGCTGTACAGATGAGAGCAATGTTTTTCCGCAGTACAGACCTTATGATGGAACGACCTGTGAAGATTTTGTGATCGATGGAAATGTGTTCGAAGATGTCTTTACAGGGCTGGGAACGCACAGTATGATGTCCGGAAAAACATATAAAAGGATCACAGTTACGAATAATACTTTCCATAATGTAAAAAAACGCTGTATAAGGTTTATGAATTATGAAGATTCTACAGCAGAAAATAATACCATGGTAAATGTGGGAAATGGAGTGGACATTTCTTCTGTGAGCAGCAATACACACCAGACGCCAGGCTATGATGATGGGCCGGACATGCTGAAAAACAGGAATCTTCGTGTGGCAGGAAACTACATCAGTCTTGCCAGAACTACCAGCATTGGTGGAATTGCATGGATCTGCAGTGGTATAAAAGTTTCAGGCTATAATATGAAAAAAGATGGAGCTGTGCTCCCTAAAAAGATATATCCGGTGAAAGGTGTGACTGTAAAAGATAATCAGATCAGCGGATATGGAAACGGAATCAGCATGTCTCTTACTGACACAGATACCGTAACAGATAATCAGGTAACAATGAAAAAAACTTCTTCATATTCCAATTTTGGGATTTATGCCCAGGATTCCAGAGGAAGCGTTATCAGCAGGAATACAGTGTCCGGAACTGCAAATACGGGAATTTATCTCTCCGGTTCTGTCTATGCAGCAGGATCAGAACAGAGAAATCTTGTAGAGCAGAATACTGTTTCCGGAGCAGGCGGAGATGGAATTTATCTGCAATCTGTAAATACTTCATCCACTGCACAGAAGAATACTGTTAAATCAGTGGCCGGCTCGGGAATACGTGTAAATGCAGGAAAGAACAATAATGTTCTTGGTAATATCTGTTTATCCAACAAAAATCATGGCGTGAAAATTGAGTATGTGGCCGGCGGAGTCAGGGTAAAAAGCAATCGTGTGACATCAAATGCAAAAAGTGGTATTTTGCTCTGGAAATCAAAAGTATCCGAAGTATCAGGAAACCGTGCGGAGAAAAATACGGGGAATGGTGTTTATGCATATGCATCTGTAATACCGGTCATGAAAAAGAATACATTTTGTGAAACGGAAAGGTTCAGGCGGTATATGTAAAAAGCTGCAAAGGATGGACCGGCATCAACCGTCCTTCATGCAGAGCTGTTACATCAAGAAGTACAGCTATAAGCGGAACTGCATCAGGTAGCCAGACAGTTATTGCCTATGCGCGGCGTTCCGGAAAACAGACAAAGCTGGGTGTATCATCCGTAAACAAAAAGAAACAGTACGTTATTAAAATAAAGAAGCAAAAAAAGAATACTGCTCTGAAACTTGTCTCAAAAGATAAATACGGAAATACAGTAACAGTAAATACTGTTGTGAAGTAAGTATGTGTGATAAAAAAAGATTCTGTTCCGGATATCCATACATCGTATGTATAGAAGGAACAGAATCTTTTTTTTGAAAAATGTAAAAAAATCAAAAAAAGTGCTTGACACACTTTTTTTCTTATGTTAAAGTGGAGGATGCTATATTATGGCTAGATATGCCTGCCTAAAGGTCAGGCGGGATCATGTTATAATAAATAATAAAAAAACAGGGGTGAAACGTCAATGGAAAAAAACAGAATTCGTTCTGTAAAAACTGGAAAAAGCATGCGTATGAGCTACCAGAGACAAAAAGAAGTCCTGGAAATGCCAAACCTGATCGAAGTTCAGAAAGATTCCTACCAGTGGTTTCTTGACGAAGGTTTAAAAGAAGTATTTGATGATATTTCTCCGATCGCAGATTACGGCGGAAAGCTCAGTCTGGAATTCATCGATTTCACATACGATGAAAAAGATGCAAAATATTCCATCGAGCAGTGTAAAGAACGTGACGTGACTTATGCCGCACCTTTGAAGGTTCGAGTAAGGCTGATCAATAAGGAAACAGAAGAGATCAACGAACACGAGATTTTCATGGGAGATTTACCGCTGATGACAGCTACGGGTACCTTTGTTATCAATGGTGCTGAGCGTGTTATTGTCAGCCAGTTAGTACGTTCCCCTGGAATCTACTACGCGATCGCTCATGATAAGCTTGGTAAGAGACTGTTTTCCAGTACTGTAATTCCGAACAGAGGTGCATGGCTGGAGTACGAGACAGATTCAAATGATGTATTTTATGTACGTGTAGACAGAACAAGAAAGGTTCCGATCACTGTTCTGATCCGTGCACTGGGCATTGGAACCAATGCTGAGATCATCGATCTGTTTGGTGAAGAGCCAAAGATCCTTGCCAGCTTTACAAAGGATACCTCCACAAACTATCAGGAAGGTCTCCTTGAGCTGTATAAGAAGATCCGTCCGGGCGAGCCGCTTGCAGTAGAGAGCGCAGAGAGCCTGATCATGGCAATGTTCTTCGATCCGAGAAGATATGACCTTGCCAAAGTCGGACGTTATAAATTTAATAAGAAGCTTCATTTCAATAAACGTATCGTAGGCCACAAGCTTTCTCAGGATGTTGTAGATACAACAACAGGTGAGATCCTTGCTGAGGCTGAGACACTTGTTACAAAAGAGCTTGCTGATACATTACAGAATTCCGCAGTTCCGTACGTATGGATCCAGGGTGAGGAGAGAGAGATCAAAGTTCTTTCCAGCCTTATGGTTGATATCCGTCACTATCTGCCGGAGCTTGAGGATCCGAAGTCCCTGGGTGTTACAGAATTAGTATACTACCCAGTGCTCGAAAAAATTCTGGAAGAAAATGACACATTTGAGGACAGATGTGATGCGATCAAACGTGATATCCACGACCTGATTCCGAAACACATCACCAAGGAAGATATCCTTGCGTCCATTAACTACAATATGCATCTGGAGTATGGCCTTGGTAACGATGATGATATCGACCACCTGGGCAACCGTCGTATCCGTGCTGTCGGTGAGCTGCTTCAGAATCAGTACCGCATCGGTCTTTCCAGACTTGAGCGTGTGGTACGTGAGAGAATGACAACACAGGACACAGAGAGTATTTCTCCGCAGTCCCTGATCAATATCAAACCTGTAACTGCAGCAGTAAAAGAGTTCTTCGGTTCTTCTCAGCTGTCACAGTTCATGGATCAGAACAACCCGCTTGGAGAGCTGACTCACAAGAGAAGACTTTCCGCACTGGGACCTGGCGGTCTGTCACGAGACAGAGCCGGATTCGAGGTTCGAGACGTACATTATTCCCACTATGGAAGAATGTGCCCGATCGAGACTCCTGAGGGACCGAACATCGGTCTTATCAACTCCCTTGCATCCTATGCAAGGATCAATCAGTACGGCTTCGTAGAGGCTCCGTACAGAAAGATCGACAAAACAGATCCTTCCAATCCGCGTGTAACCGATGAGGTTGTATACATGACAGCGGATGAGGAAGATAATTACCATGTAGCACAGGCGAATGAGCCACTGGATGAAGAGGGACACTTCATTCATAAGAACGTTTCCGGTCGTTACCGCGAGGAGACACAGGAGTACGAGCAGCACATGTTCGATTACATGGATGTATCTCCGCGAATGGTATTCTCCGTTGCTACAGCCCTGATCCCGTTCCTGCAGAACGATGATGCGAACCGTGCGCTGATGGGATCCAACATGCAGCGTCAGGCCGTACCGCTGATGATTACAGAAGCTCCTGTAGTCGGAACAGGCATCGAAGCAAAAGCTGCCGTAGACTCCGGTGTTTGTGTGGTTGCCAAGAAGGCAGGTACCATTACCAAGTCTACATCTAAAGAAATTACAATGAAAAATGATGACGGTACCACAGATGTATACCGTCTGACTAAATTCCTGAGAAGTAACCAGTCTAACTGTTACAACCAGAAACCAATCGTGTTCAAGAACGAGCACGTAGAGGCAGGTCAGGTAATTGCTGACGGTCCTTCTACTTACAATGGTGAACTTGCTCTTGGTAAGAACCCGCTGATCGGATTCATGACATGGGAAGGTTATAACTACGAGGATGCCGTTCTGCTGAGCGAGAGACTGGTACAGGAAGATGTATATACTTCTATTCATATCGAAGAATACGAAGCAGAGTCCAGAGATACCAAGCTGGGACCGGAAGAGATCACAAAAGACGTTCCGGGTGTCGGTGATGATGCTCTGAAAGATCTGGATGAGCGTGGTATCATCCGTATCGGTGCTGAGGTTCGTGCGGGAGATATCCTGGTTGGTAAAGTAACTCCGAAGGGAGAGACCGAACTGACAGCTGAGGAACGTCTGCTGCGAGCAATCTTCGGTGAGAAAGCAAGAGAAGTGCGTGATACTTCCCTGAAAGTACCGCACGGTGAATATGGTATTGTTGTGGATGCGAAAGTATTTACAAGAGAAAACGGCGATGAACTGTCACCGGGTGTAAACCAAGCTGTTCGTATCTACATTGCACAGAAGAGAAAGATTTCCGTTGGTGATAAGATGGCCGGACGTCATGGTAACAAGGGTGTCGTTTCCCGAGTTCTGCCTGTAGAAGACATGCCATTCCTGCCGAACGGACGTCCGCTGGATATCGTGCTGAACCCGCTGGGCGTGCCTTCCCGTATGAATATCGGACAGGTCCTGGAGATTCATCTGAGTCTGGCTGCGAAAGCTCTTGGATTTAACATTGCTACTCCGGTATTCGATGGCGCGAGCGAGAACGACATCATGGATACTCTGGAATTGGCAAATGATTATGTAAACCTGTCCTGGGAAGAGTTCTCTGACAAACACAAAGAAGAACTGCTTCCGGAAGTAATGGATTATCTGTATGAAAACAGAGATCACAGAAAACTGTGGAAAGGTGTTCCGATCTCACGCGACGGTAAAGTAAGACTTCGTGACGGTCGTACCGGTGAATATTTCGACAGCCCGGTAACTATCGGTCACATGCATTATCTGAAACTGCATCACCTGGTTGATGATAAGATCCATGCACGTTCTACCGGACCATACTCCCTGGTAACACAGCAGCCTCTGGGTGGTAAAGCTCAGTTCGGTGGTCAGCGTTTCGGAGAGATGGAGGTATGGGCACTGGAAGCATACGGTGCATCTTATACTCTGCAGGAGATCCTGACAGTCAAATCCGATGATGTGATCGGTCGTGTGAAGACATACGAAGCGATCATCAAAGGTGACAATATCCCTGAACCGGGTATTCCGGAATCCTTCAAGGTACTGCTCAAAGAGCTGCAGTCCCTGGGTCTGGATGTAAGAGTCCTGAAAGACGATAATACAGAAGTGGAAATCATGGAAAATATCGACTATGGCGATACTGATCTGCGCTCCATCATCGAGGGTGACAAACGTTACAACCGCGATGAAGAAGAGTCCTACGGAAACTATGGTTTCAGCAAACAGGAATTCGAAGGCGAAGAACTGGTGGATGTAGAAGAAGACGCAGCTGATGAGTCTGCTGACGAAGAATTAGATTTCTAAGAGAGAAGACATTCTCTGATGCGATAGAAAAAGTCCTGCGACCGTGTAACAGCGGTCGTGGGAGTGAATCCTAGAAAGGAGCAACCAAATGGCTGAAACAACCAATAAAGAAGTATATCAACCAATGACGTTCGATGCGATTAAAATTGGTCTGGCATCTCCGGAAAAGATCCGTGAATGGTCTCATGGTGAAGTAAAAAAACCAGAAACCATCAACTACCGTACATTAAAACCGGAAAAAGATGGTCTGTTTTGTGAGAGAATCTTTGGACCAAGCAAAGACTGGGAGTGTCATTGTGGTAAATATAAAAAGATCCGTTATAAAGGTGTTGTCTGCGATCGCTGTGGTGTAGAAGTTACAAAATCAAGCGTTCGTAGAGAGCGTATGGGACATATTGAACTGGCAGCACCGGTATCTCATATCTGGTACTTCAAGGGAATCCCGTCCCGTATGGGGCTGATCCTGGATCTGTCTCCGAGAACACTGGAGAGAGTCCTGTATTTTGCAAATTATATTGTTCTTGATCCGGGTAACACCAATCTGCAGCTGAAACAGGTGCTGACAGAGAGAGAATACCAGGAAGCAAGAGAACAGTTTGGTGATACCTTCCGTGTAGGTATGGGTGCAGAATCTATCAAAGAGCTGCTGCAGTCCATCGACCTGGAAGCAGAATCCGTAGAACTGAAAGCCGGACTGAAAGATGCAACCGGACAGAAACGTGCCCGTATCATCAAACGTCTGGAAGTTGTAGAAGCATTCCGTGAATCCGGTAACAGACCGGAATGGATGATTATGGATGTTGTGCCGGTTATCCCGCCGGATCTGCGTCCTATGGTACAGCTGGATGGTGGACGTTTTGCTACCTCTGACCTGAATGATCTGTATCGTCGTATCATCAACCGTAACAACCGTCTGAAAAGACTGCTGGAGCTGGGTGCTCCGGATATCATCGTAAGAAACGAGAAACGTATGCTGCAGGAAGCTGTAGATGCGCTGATCGATAATGGTCGTCGTGGTCGTCCGGTAACCGGACCTGGTAACAGAGCTCTGAAATCGCTGTCCGATATGCTGAAAGGTAAATCCGGACGTTTCCGTCAGAACCTGTTGGGTAAACGAGTTGACTACTCCGGACGTTCCGTAATCGTCGTTGGACCGGAACTGAAGATTTATCAGTGTGGTCTGCCGAAAGAGATGGCGATCGAGCTGTTCAAACCGTTCGTTATGAAAGAACTGGTTGCAAACGGAACCGCTCATAATATTAAAAATGCAAAGAAAATGGTCGAGAAAGTACAGCCGGAAGTATGGGATGTACTGGAAGACGTTATCAAAGAGCATCCGGTTATGCTGAACCGTGCTCCTACACTGCACCGTCTGGGTATTCAGGCATTCGAACCGATCCTGGTAGAAGGTAAAGCAATCAAGCTGCATCCTCTGGTTTGTACCGCGTTCAACGCCGATTTCGATGGTGACCAGATGGCTGTCCATCTTCCGCTGTCCGTAGAAGCACAGGCAGAATGCCGTTTCCTGCTTCTGTCTCCGAACAACCTGCTGAAACCGTCCGATGGTGGTCCGGTAGCCGTTCCTTCACAGGATATGGTACTTGGTATCTACTATCTGACACAGGAAAGACCGGGAAGCAAAGGAGAAGGCGGATATTACAAGAGCTTAAACGAAGCCATTCTGGCTTATGAAAACGGATACCTGACACTGCAGTCAAGAATTCATGTTCGTCGTAAGAAAACAATGCCGAACGGTGAAGTGGTTACAGGAACTGTAGAATCTACACTGGGTAGATTCCTGTTCAATGAGATCCTGCCGCAGGATCTGGGATTTGTAGATCGTTCCGTTCCGGGCAATGAACTGATTCTGGAAGTTGATTTCCACGTAGGAAAGAAACAGCTGAAACAGATTCTTGAGAAAGTCATCAACACACACGGACAGACAAAGACTGCCGAAGTACTGGATGACATCAAAGCAACCGGATATAAATATTCTACAAGAGCAGCCATGACCGTATCGATTTCCGATATGACCGTGCCGCCGCAGAAACCGCAGATGATCGAACAGGCACAGGAAACTGTAGATAAGATCACAAGAAACTTCAAACGTGGTCTGATCACAGAAGAAGAGCGTTACAAAGAGGTTGTAGAAACCTGGAAACAGACCGATGATGAGCTGACAAAAGCCCTGCTGAATGGTCTGGATAAATACAACAACATCTTCATGATGGCCGATTCCGGAGCCCGTGGATCTGATAAACAGATCAAACAGCTGGCAGGTATGCGAGGACTGATGGCCGATACAACCGGTCACACCATCGAGCTGCCTATCAAGTCAAACTTCCGTGAAGGTCTTGATGTACTGGAATATTTCATGTCCGCCCATGGAGCTCGAAAAGGTATGTCCGATACCGCCCTTCGTACCGCCGATTCCGGTTACCTGACCAGACGTCTGGTAGATGTATCTCAGGAGCTGGTTGTTCGTGAGATGGATTGTGCGGAAGGCAGAGATGAGATTCCGGGTATGTATGTGAAGGAATTCACAGACGGAAAAGAAGAAATCGAAAGTCTGCAGGAACGTATCACAGGACGTTTCTCCTGCGAGACAATCAAAGATAAAGATGGTAATGTGCTTGTAAAAGCAAACCACATGATCACGCCGAAACGTGCAGCTAAGATCATGAGCGAAGGTGTCAATGCAGAAGGCAAACCTTACGACAAGATCAAGATCCGTACGATTCTGAGCTGTAAATGTAAAGTTGGTATCTGTGCAAAATGTTACGGTGCCAACATGGCAACCGGTGAAGCTGTTCAGGTTGGTGAGTCTGTCGGAATTATCGCAGCACAGTCGATCGGTGAGCCTGGTACACAGCTGACCATGCGTACCTTCCATACCGGTGGTGTTGCCGGTGGAGATATCACACAGGGTCTTCCTCGTGTCGAGGAGCTTTTCGAGGCAAGAAAGCCGAAAGGACTTGCCATCATCACCGAAATCGCCGGTGTTGCACAGATCAAAGACACCAAGAAGAAACGCGAAATCGTTGTTACCAATCCGGAAGACGGCGTATCCAAGACATACCTGATCCCTTACGGATCCCGTATTAAGATCGCAGACGGAACTGTTCTGGAAGCCGGAGACGAGCTGACCGAAGGTTCTGTCAACCCGCATGATATCCTGAAGATCAAAGGTGTACGTGCCGTTCAGGATTACATGATCCGCGAGGTACAGAGAGTTTACCGTCTGCAGGGTGTAGAAATCAACGATAAGCATATCGAGGTTATCGTTCGCCAGATGCTGAAGAAGATCCGCATCGAGGAAAACGGAGATACCGAATTCCTTCCGGGCGACATGGTAGACTTCCTGGATTACGACGAGACCAACAAAGCTCTGATCGCAGAAGGCAAAGAGCCGGCAGAAGGAAAACAGGTACTGCTTGGTATCACCAAAGCATCCCTGGCATCCGATTCCTTCCTGTCCGCAGCATCCTTCCAGGAGACCACCAAGGTTCTGACCGACGCTGCTATCAAGGGTAAGGTTGACCATCTGGTAGGCCTGAAAGAGAACGTTATCATCGGTAAACCGATCCCGGCCGGTACCGGTATGAAGTGCTACAGCAACATTCATCTGAATACCGACAGCATGATCGAGGAAGAAGAGGACGAGGATCTGATTCTGACCGAAGATCTTGAGGACGATGCTCCGGCAGCTCCGATGGCAGAAGCTCCGGTTGAAGAACCGTCAGCTGAAGAGGAAGAGCCGATGCTCGACTTCGACTTTGAGGAAATGATTCCGTCAAAGGATGATACCGAGGAGTAAACCCTTTCCGGTTAAAAAATAAATATGTCATTTGTGGAAAGCAGAGAATTCCCGGTTCGCCGGGGTCTCTGCTTTCCTTGTATTTTCGGGAGCATTTTGTTACAATGGAGACAGAAAAGAGGGAAGCCTATGTGGATAAAAAAATTACCTGGCATCGTGGCAAATGCGGCGGTACTGATTCTGAATGTGTTTGCGATTCTGATGATCGTGGGGCTGTTTCTTCATCAGGGAACGACGGGGGAGCGTGTGAAAGAGACGATTACGCGTTTTTCCACGACGTCGCAGGAGTATTATTCCGAGGGAGAGGCATACAGCCAGAAGAGCGACCGGGTGCATACGTATGCGGTGAAAGAAACAAGGTAATTATTCAGAGCCCCATCTCGATTCCGCTTACGCTGCATCTCGATGTGGCTTGTCGCCATATGAAATTCCAGAAAAAACTGCTCATTCATGCAAGCATGATTCGCAATTTTTTCTTCCATTTCGCATGGCTCTGAATAATTACCAAATAAAGAGGAAAAGATGAGGTAAACTATGCTCCAGAAGTGGAAAAGAAAAGGAAAAAGATTCCGCCATGTGGAAAAAGACGGAGAAGAGACGACGGAGCTTTCTGTGAAAATACGGGCGGCAAAATTTCGTGATCTGCCGATGAGTCTGCGGATTCTGATCGTGAATCTCAGTCTGTTTCTGATTCTGTGCGCCGTATTTTTTATGGCAGGCGCGTATCTGTATGCGCCGCAGGCGGCAGGACGGAATTACGTGGAAGCATGCCTGGCAGGAGACTGGAACAGTGCATACGATGTATGCCAGTTCCCGGACAGCACGTTTCTGTCGCGGAAGAACTACGTCAATGCAATGACCTGGAAAGCAAAACAGGACGGCACTGACGGGCAGGAAACACCGGAGATCAAGAGCTTTTTCATGCGCAGAAAACAGAATCTTGAGACCGGGGAAAACAGGATTTATACTGTGCGGTACACGTTAAAAGGCATGAGCGACTCGCAGGAAGAAACATTGGAGATCGCCGCCGGGGATACCGTAAAATGGAACTTCAAAGAGTGGTACGTTGTGCCGAAAGACAGCTGCGTGACGGATGTCGAAATCACCGTCCCGGCGGATGCCTCGTTCTATCTGGACGGCGTGCAGGTCGGGAAAAAGTATTTAAAAGAGACGGCAGATAACGTCAGCATCTACAAAATCCCGTATCTCTTCCTCGGCGGCCACACCATTGAACTGACCGAAAAACAGAAAGACCCATACCGCGAGATCGTCCTCGTGCAGGACAACAGCAGCATGGAATTCCTGCCGGATTTAAAACTCAACGATTCCACCGGCAAAACCATCGCCGACCGCGCAGAAGAGTCCCTGGACAAGGTATTCACAGCCGCAGCCGCCGGAAAATCCTTCAGCACCATCAAAAATGAATTTTCCGCCGACACCGCCGTACAGAAAACCGCCAAAGAACAGTACCAGCAGCTCTGCGATGCCTACCTGAACAGCGACACCAACACCGGAATCACCAGCATCACCGTGAGCAGCGTCTCCACAACCGTAACCAACGAATCCAACCAGATGAAGATCGAAACCAACGTGACCGCTGCGATCGAGCGACGAACCCGTTTCCTCCATTTCTTCCGCAAAACCAAAATAGAGACCGTCACCTGGAAACTCGAGTCCGTTGTGACGCTGGAAAACGAAAAATGGGTGATGGGCAGCGATTTCCTGACTAAAATAGGACATGAGGCATAAGGTGTTTGCTTCCGTTGTTCTGGCAACGTTAAAACTTTGCAGTTACTCTTAAGCAGAGAGGATAATCAGGCTGGACAGGTGAAAGACTTGTGATTTGGTGGCAAAGCACCAGAAAGAAACCAGGTTTTTTAAAAGAGAGTGACAAAGAGTGATTTTGTATCCGCTTTTACCATGGGTGCAGAGTCACTCTTTTTTTGTGACAAGATGTTAAGAAACGATAAACATTAATTTACCAGAAGTGGAAAAATGTAAGAATTTGTGCCTTGCATCTTAGGTCAGATCACGTTATGATAGTAAGTAGAAAAATGTCGAAAAACGTTTGTGTTACGATGGAAGAAAGTTCCGCAAAGGGGCGGGACGATGGAGTATAAACAGATCATATGGAAAGAAAATCATTGAAACAGAGAAGAAAGCAGATGCGCCGCAGACAGATGATGCAGAAAGTATCACGGATTTCCCTGTGTGTGGTAATCGGCCTTCTTTTTCTTGCGCTTATCTGGAAATTTGCGGGAGCGCAGCTTGCGAAAAAAGGAATTGTACTGAGTAATGACACAGCCGCAAAGACGGTGAGCGAGACGGCGCCGGAGGCGGAGGACGGATCGGGAAATGCGGGAATTAAGAAGCTTGCGGAGACCACGCCGCCGAATGAGACGCCGGGATGGCAGTACAGCTCGTCGGGCTGGTGGTACGCAACGGATGCCACAACGTACTACGTCAACGGCTGGGCAGATATCGACGGAAACCAGTACCATTTTGATTCCAATGGTTACATGGCGACTGGCTGGAAAGCGATCGGCGGAAAAGGCTGTTACTTTGATGACCAGGGTGTTTACCAGCCAGACCGCAACGGCTCGATGATGGTAGCCCTGACCTTTGATGACGGCCCAGGCGTCTATACCAGCACGCTTCTCGATACGCTGGAGCAGTACGGGGCACAGGCGACGTTCTTTATGCTCGGCAGCAATGTGGAAAAATACGGTGCAGATGTGATCCCGCGTATGGCGGCAATCGGCTGTGAGCTTGGAAACCATTCCTATGCGCATCCGAATATGAAAGAACTGAGCCTCGACGACGGCCTTGCCCAGTTCCAGATGACGGATGATCTGATCGCCCAGTACAACAACGGACAGGGTGCAACTGTCATCCGTTTCCCGTATGGAAACAGCACCGATGAACTGCTCGCATCTATCGGCCGCCCGAGCATCATGTGGGATGTCGATACCCTGGACTGGCAGACGAAAAATGTACAGGCAAACATCAGCGCCGTTCTCGACAGTGTAAGCCCGGGAGACATTATCCTGATGCATGATATCCACGAGACGACCGTAGAATCGTGTGCAACGATCGTGCCGGAGCTGATCAACCGCGGGTATGAGCTTGTCACGATTCATACTCTTGCAGCGGCAAACGGCGTGGATCTTGCAGCGGGAGAGACGTATTACGGCTTCCATGGCGGAACGACAAACGAATAGAAAACAGAATGGAAAAACGACAAAGAACCGCCGGTTTACTCTCAAATCAAGAGTGAACCGGCGGTTCTTATGTCATTTTATGAAAATTTATTTCATTGCCGCTCTCTTACGAAGTCTGGAATCCAGCTCTTTCTTACGGATACGTAAGGAAACCGGAGTAACCTCAAGAAGCTCGTCCTTGTCGATGAAGTCCAGAGCCTGCTCCAGGGAAAGGATTCTCGGCGGAGTCAGACGCAGTGCCTCGTCGGAGGAAGAAGTACGGGTGTTGGTCAGGTGTTTCGTCTTGCAGACGTTCAGCTCGATATCCTCGGCCTTACCGTTCTGTCCGATAACCATACCGGCGTAAACCTTCTCGCCAGGTCCGATGAACAGAGTACCGCGCTCCTGTGCGGAGTACAGACCGTAGGTAACGGACTCGCCTGCCTCGAAAGCGATCAGGGAACCCTGTTTGCGGTATTCGATGTCGCCCTTGTACGGTGCGTAATCTTCAAACTCGGTGTTCAGGATACCAGTTCCTTTGGTGGAAGTCATGAAGATTCCACGGAAACCAATCAGGCCTCGTGCCGGGATTTCGAACTCCAGACGGGTGGAACCATCGCTTGCGCGGCTCATGCCGTGAAGCTCGCCTTTACGCTCGCTGAGGAGCTGGATGACAGTACCGGAGAACTCATCCGGAACGTCAACGTATGCGATTTCCATTGGCTCGAGTTTGCGTCCGCGCTCGTCCTCTTTGTAGATAACCTCTGCCTTACTTACTGCGAACTCATATCCCTCACGGCGCATGTTTTCGATCAGGACGGACAGATGCAGCTCACCACGGCCGGAAACCTTGAAGCAGTCTGCGGAATCAGTCTCCTCGACGCGGAGAGAAACGTCAGTGTTCAGCTCACGCATCAGACGGTCACGCAGGTGGCGGGAAGTTACGTATTTACCTTCTTTACCGGCCAGCGGGCTGTCGTTTACGATGAAGTTCATGGAAATAGTCGGCTCGGAGATTTTCTGGAACGGGATGGAAACCGGGTTGTCCAGATCGCCGCAGAGAGTATCTCCGATGTGGATATCCGGGATACCGGAAACAGCAACGATAGAACCGATGCCTGCCTCAGTAACCTCTACTTTTTTCAGTCCGTCAAATTCATACAGTTTGCTGACCTTTACTTTTTTCTTCTTGGTCAGTATCGTGGT